>ENA-OQCO01000591-OQCO01000591.1-human-gut-metagenome-genome-assembly--contig:-NODE-591-length-19145-cov-5.153644_pt1 | contig 19145 bp, 20 predicted proteins | sample MGYA00242500_ERZ504582 | MGnify/ENA primary metagenome ERZ504582 (study PRJEB26092, sample SAMD00036346) | human gut metagenome | host: Homo sapiens | study: EMG produced TPA metagenomics assembly of...
ATAAAATTAAAAAGTTTTATACATTAATTGCATAAAACTATTGAAAATTAATAAAATAAAAAGACTAAAATATAATAAAACTTATAAAAGGAGGATGGTAAAATGGTAAGCAAGAGAATCAGTCGTGATGATTATTTAAATAAGTTAATTGCATTTAAAGATAAGCAGTTGATTAAAGTTATTACTGGAATCCGAAGATGTGGAAAATCTACAATTATGGAAATTTATCAGGATTATTTGCAAAAAGAAATGAATGTAACAAAGAAGCAGATTATAGCAATAAATCTTGAGGATTATGATTTTTACGATTTGAGAGATCCTAAAAACTTTATGCATATATCAAAGAACGATTACTGCCAGATCAAATGAACTATATATTTTTGGATGAAATTCAGCAATGTGAAGATTTTCCAAGAGTTGTAGATAGTTTGTATATAAAGAATAATGTTGATTTATATGTGACAGGTTCAAATGCTAATATGTTATCATCTGAAATTGCAACATTATTATCTGGAAGATATGTAGAAATTAAAATGCTGCCATTGTCCTTTAAAGAATATGTAGAAAGTACTGGGAATGAGAATGATCTACAAAGAAAATATACAACATATCTTGAAAATAGTTCCTTTCCATATGCATTGGAGTTAGCTGGACATCCGAAAGAAATCAGAGATTATCTAGATGGAATTTATAATACGATTATAGTGAAAGATATTGCACAAAGACATAAGATCACGGATACGATGATGTTGGAAAGTGTTACGAGATTTATTTTTGATAATATAGGAAACCAATTATCCACGAAAAAGATCGCAGATACAATGACTTCCGATGGAAGAAAAATAGATGTAAGAGCAGTAGAAAAATATTTGGCTGCATTTATGGAAAGTTATGTTATATATCAGGCAAAAAGATATAATATCAAAGGAAAACAATATTTAAAAACATTGGAGAAATATTATGTTGCAGATATTGGATTAAGATATATGTTATTAGGAAGCAGATCAACGGATGTTGGGCATATATTGGAAAATGTTATATATTTGGAATTAATTCGAAGAGGATATGACGTATATGTAGGAAAACTTGATGATTTGGAAGTTGATTTTGTTTGTATGGATCAAAAAAGAACCATATATTATCAGGTAGCTGCTACAGTACGGGATGAAAAAACATTAAAGAGAGAATTATTGCCGCTTCAAAAGATCCATGACCATTATCAAAAGATTTTGTTAACACTGGATGAAGATCCAGAAGCGGATTATGAAGGAATCAGAAGAATCAATGCGCTTGACTGGCTGATTGGAAAAACAGAATAAGAAATCGGCCAGAATCTTAAGGTGCCATGTGATATTGTAAAACGATGCACGACAGATTTCTAAAAACATAAACTTTTACATGAAAATCTTTCAAAACTATTGAAAACTACAAACCAAAAGGTATAAAATCGTACCTAAGACCAAAATAAACGTAACGATTGCTAACAGTTACAAAAGAATGATTTTAAGAAAAAAGTTTGGGGGAATACAAGAGATGTATAATATCGTATCAAAATTACTGATCTACGGTGACATGGACGAAGAATCCATCTTAATGCAGTTAAGTGATATTTTCCGCTGCATGGACGAAGGATCACAGACAAAAGATGTTTTAAGAACAAGAGTATTTAAACAGGTAAAGAGAATCTTAGAAGTTGCAACAGACTATGCATTTGACAAGAATCTGTGGCACAACTATTTAACATACTTACTGATCACAAATGAAAATCCATTCAGTATCACATGCGAGAAAGTCGGAGCAAGTGAAGGAAGTGTCAACCACTTTGCAAAGAGTGATTTTAAGGCATTTAAAGAATTATTTGACTTTGACTTTAGCAGAATCGAAGATGAATTAGGTGTAGATTGCTTCAGCAGAATCTCTGATTATCAGGCAATCGGTAAACCAGAATTAATGTACAATAAGAATGTCAGCGAGAAAGTTCAGGCATTAAGCGAGAGATTAGAGACAGCCAAAGATGAGAATGAATTCTTTGACATGGTCACAGATTTCTACAAAGCCTATGGAGTTGGTATGTTCGGTCTTAACAAAGCATTCCGTATTGAAGAATGTGGAGATAACAACATCCGTTTCCGTGCGATCAACAACATGGATAAAGTCGTATTATCTGACCTTGTTGGATATGAGATTCAGAAACAGAAACTTGTTGAGAATACAGAAGCATTTGTAGAAGGAAGAAAAGCAAACAATGTTCTGTTATTTGGTGACAGTGGTACAGGTAAATCCACAAGTATCAAAGCGATTGTAAATGAATACTATGATCAGGGATTGCGTATGATCGAGATCTACAAACATCAGTTTAAAGATCTTTCCAATGTGATCGCACAGATCAAGAACAGAAACTACAGATTCATCATCTACATGGATGATCTTTCTTTTGAAGAATTTGAAATCGAATATAAGTTCTTAAAAGCAGTCATCGAAGGTGGAGTGGAAACAAAACCTGAGAACATCTTGATCTATGCAACCTCCAACCGTCGTCATCTGATCAAAGAGACATGGAATGACAGATCTGATGTGGAAAACAGCAACGGAATGCACAGATCCGATACAATGGAAGAAAAATTATCTCTGGTAAACCGTTTTGGTGTGACGATCAACTATTCAAAACCAAGCCAGAAAGAATACTTCGAGATCGTATTCGAACTTGCCCGCAAAGCAGGAATCAACATGGGTGAAGATGAATTGAAACTTGAAGCAAATAAATGGGAATTAAGCCATGGAGGAATCTCTGGACGTACTGCTCAGCAGTTTATTAATCATTTAATGGGACTTCAGGCTTAAAAATCATAGGAATTACATAGTTTAAAAACTTTCTGCATGGAAAAGATGCAGAAAGTTCTTTTTTTCTATATGGAACCCTTGCGAAAGAATTTGTCTTTAGGCTATAATAAACATAAGTATGTAGATACATGCACAAGATGATATTTTATAGAAGAAACAGAAAGTGAGAATATACAATATGTGGTTAGCAGACCAATGGAAAGACTATGAAGTCTTAGATACATCAAACGGTGAGAAATTAGAACGCTGGGGAGATTATTTTCTGGTAAGGCCAGACCCACAGGTTCTATGGGACACCCCAAAGAAGTTAAGACAGTGGAAGAAGCCAAATGGACATTATCACAGAAGTCACAAAGGCGGCGGACAGTGGGAATTCTTTGATCTTCCTAAGACATGGGATATTCAGTACAAAGAATTAAAATTCCACTTACAGCCATTCAGCTTCAAACATACAGGATTATTCCCAGAACAGGCAGTGAACTGGGACTGGTTTTCAGATAAAATCAGAAAAGCAAATCGTCCAGTAAAAGTATTAAACTTATTTGCCTACACAGGAGGGGCAACACTTGCAGCGGCAGCAGCAGGAGCATCAGTCACACACGTTGACGCATCCAAAGGTATGGTAAATTGGGCAAAGGAGAATGCACAGCTTTCTGGATTAAGAGAGAAACCAATCCGCTGGTTAGTTGATGACTGTGTGAAGTTTGTAGAAAGAGAGATCCGAAGAGGTAATCATTATGATGGGATCATCATGGACCCTCCATCTTATGGAAGAGGACCAAAGGGTGAGATCTGGAAGATTGAAGAGAAGATTTATCCATTCATTGAACTATGTACAAAGATTCTGTCCGATGACCCATTATTCTTCCTTGTAAACTCCTATACAACAGGTTTACAGCCAGCAGTTTTAACTTATATGTTAGAGACTCAGGTAGCAGCGAAATTTGGTGGAAAGTAGTCTCAGATGAGATTGGATTACCAGTTTCATCCAACGGATTGGTCCTTCCATGTGGGGCATCTGGACGCTGGGAAAAGTAAGTTCTTAAGATTTACTGAAATTTCGCAGAATATGTAAAAAATCGTTGAATTTTCTTGGAAAATGTTTATAATAAGAGAGTATGTGTACGTGTGTAGAACTGCACGTATACGGATAAAGTAGAAATAACATAATAATGATAGATAAGAGAAAGCGAAAGGGGAATTTTTGCTATGGCAGCAGGAACAGATATTGGAATTGATTTAGGAACCGCCAGTGTATTAGTTTACGTCAAAGGAAAAGGTGTAGTATTAAAAGAGCCATCTGTAGTGGCATTTGATAGAAATACAAACAAGATCAAAGCGATCGGAGAAGAAGCACGTTTAATGTTAGGAAGAACACCAGGTAATATCGTGGCAGTTCGTCCATTACGTCAGGGAGTTATCTCTGATTATACAGTTACAGAGAAGATGTTAAGTTATTTTATCAGCAGAACAGTTGGTAAGTCTTTATTTGGAAGAAAACCTCGCATCAGTGTTTGTGTACCAAGTGGTGCAACTGAAGTAGAGAAGAAAGCCGTAGAAGATGCAACATATCAGGCAGGAGCAAGAGAAGTTTCCATCATCGAAGAGCCAGTAGCAGCAGCGATCGGTGCAGGAATCGACATTGCAAAACCATGTGGAAATATGATCGTTGATATCGGTGGTGGTACAGCTGATATCGCAGTTATCTCTTTAGGTGGAGTCGTAGTAAGCAACTCTATCAAAGTAGCTGGAGATGACTTTGATGAGGCAATCGTACGTTTCATGCGTAAGAAACATAACTTATTAATTGGAGAACGTACAGCAGAAGAGATCAAGATCAATGTAGGTACAGTATACAAACGCCCAGAAAATCTTACAATGGACGTTCGCGGACGTAACCTTGTAACAGGACTTCCAAAGACAGTGACTGTGACATCTGAAGAAACAGAAGAAGCTTTAAGAGAACCTGCATACCAGATCGTAGACGCAGTACACAATGTACTGGAGAGAACTCCACCAGAATTAGCAGCTGATATTTCTGATCGTGGAATCGTTTTAACAGGTGGTGGATCTTTAATTCAGGGATTAGAAGAACTGATCGAAGAGAAGACTGGAATCAACACAATGACAGCAGAAGATCCTTTAACAGCTGTAGCAATCGGTACAGGAAAATATATCGAATATTTAGCAGATGATGATAAAAAATCAAAGAACAAATAATCATTAGAGATTCAAAGAGGCCAGGATGGCAATTCATCCTGGCCTTAATTCACGTTATACTGTAGATCAGAAGAAAGGAGAGAAAACAATGGCATATTTGAAAGGATACGTAGATCATATACGTTTTCGGAATGAAGATAACGGATATACTGTATTAAGCCTTGATGTCGATGGAGATGAAGAGACTGTCGTTGGATCATTTCCTTTCTTAAATGATGGAGAATACATATCTTTGGAAGGAGATTATGTCGATCACCCAGTGCATGGACCACAATTTCAGATGAGAACTTATGAGATTGTGGCTCCAGATGATATTGACAGCATGGAACGCTATTTAGGTTCCGGAGCGATCAAAGGAGTCGGACCTGCACTTGCAAAACGTATTACAAAGAAGTTTAAGATGGATACCTTCCGAGTTATCGAAGAGGAGCCAGAACGTCTTGCAGAAGTAAAAGGAATCAGCGAGAAGAAAGCCAGAGCGATCGCCGTGGAATTCAGTGAGAAGCAGGAAATGCGTCAGGCGATGATGTTTCTGTCTGGATATGGAATCAATAATAATCTTGCTGTGAAGATTTATAAAGAATATGGGGATCATTTGTATACGATCATTCAGGAAAATCCATATAAGATGACGGATGATATTGCAGGAGTCGGATTTAAGATCGCAGATGAGATCGCGAAGAAAGTTGGGATTGGAAGTAACTCAGATTACCGCATCATTTCTGGAATTTTTTACACCTTAATGCGGGCACTAAATGAAGGCCATGTATTTTTGCCAAAACGTATTTTGTGCAGAAATGCAGCTCATATCTTAGGGGTAACACCAGAAGATATCGAAGAGCATTTATTAGAAATGATGATCGATCGCAAGATCGTCATTGAAGAGGATGAAGAGACAAGAGTTTATGCAGCACCACAGTATCATATGGAAGTCAATACGGCAAGAATGCTGCTGGATTTAAATATCCATTATGATGTTTCCATTTCTGAGGTGGAGACAATGATCGCAATGATCGAAGAGACAGAGCAGATTACATTTGCTGAAAAACAGAAAGAAGCGATCCATGCAGTGGCACAGGATAGTATCGTTGTCTTGACTGGAGGTCCTGGAACTGGTAAGACGACAACGATCAATGGAATGATCCAGTATTTTGAACATGAAGGATTGGATATCCGTTTGGCAGCACCAACGGGAAGAGCAGCAAAGCGTATGACAGAGGCAACGGGATATGAAGCAATGACGATTCATCGTATGTTAGAGATCAATGGAGAAGCTGACAGGGAACGTGACATGAAAAAGGGAAATGCATCCATGTTTGAACGCAATGCGGGTAATCCATTAGAAACGGATGTGATCATTATTGACGAGATGTCCATGGTAGACCTATATCTGATGAATGCACTCCTGCAAGCTATGGTGCCTGGAACAAGATTGGTCATTGTAGGAGATGCCAATCAGTTGCCATCGATCGGTGCTGGAAATGTCTTAAAAGATATGATCGCATCAGGACAGTTTAAAGTCGTGGAATTAAACCAGATCTTCCGTCAGGAAGAAGGCAGCCATATCGTAAGAAATGCCCATCTGATCCATCAGGGAAGACCAGTTGAATTAGATAATAAGAGCCGAGATTTTTTCTTCTTACAGAGAAATAATATTCAGGATGTACTGGGAGTTTTAGTATATTTAGTACGGGATAAACTACCAGGATATGTCCATGTGAAACCATATGATATCCAGATCTTAACACCAATGCGAAAAGGTGAACTTGGTGTTGAGAGGCTCAATCAGGTCATGCAGCAATATTTGAATCCACCATCTGATGAGAAGAAAGAAAAAGAGATCGCCTTTGGATTATTCCGGGAAGGTGACAAAGTCATGCAGATCAAGAACAATTATCAGATTGAATGGGAAATGCGAAATAGCAAAGGATTCACCGTAGATAAGGGAGTTGGAGTATTCAATGGTGATATGGGAATCATCACAGAAATCAATGATTACACAGAGAAGATCACAGTCTTATTTGATGAGACGAGGGAAGTCCAGTATCCGTATGCAAGTCTTGATGAATTAGAACTTGCATATGCAGTCACAATCCACAAATCACAGGGAAGCGAATACCCAGCGGTTGTGATGCCGATCTTAAGCGGACCAAGAGTATTATTCCACAGAAACCTTCTGTATACAGGAGTCACAAGAGCAAAAAACTGTTTAACGATCGTAGGAGACAGAAATATGTTATTTTCCATGATCCAGAATGTCAATGAGCAACGGAGGTATACAACCCTTGCACTGCGCTTAGATCAGATCGCAAATGAATCCGAAGAAAGCGGTCCGATGGATGATCTTGGAATATAAAAAGTAAAAAATAAAGAGAAAAATGCCAGAAACCGTCATCTTTTAGAGGACGGTTTTTCTTGTTTGAAGTCCTTTTCAAACCTTATAATGAAGGGGAGGAAAGGAAGGGACATATGAAAGAAAAAAGACGTATGATATCAGAAGCAGCCAGGCAGTTAGGCCTTGAAACATATCATTTAAGAACATGGGAAGAAGAATTTTCCTTAACGATCCCTCGAAATGAAAAAGGATATCGTTGTTATGGAGACAAAGAAATACATACATTTGAACAGATCCGTGATATGAGAAATGCTGGATTAGACAGCGAAGAGATCAAACAGAAATTATCCGGAAATATCATTCCATTTCCGGAAGAAAAACAGATGAATACGTCTGATAAAATGATGCAGTTTCAAAAAGTGTTGGTAAAGATCATGGGACAGGCGATTCTGGAACAGAAAGATCATATTGCAGATCAGATCAGTTCTAAGGTTTCAGACAGAGTAGTAAAAGAAATGGATTATCAGTTTCGGCTAAGAGAAGCTGAAGAAGAAAAAAGATTTCAGAAATTGGATGAGATGATCAGAAATCAGCAAAAAGCAAGAGAAGAAATTGCAGCATCCAGAGAAAAACGAAGATTTTTCAGAAGAAAACGAAAAGAAAGATAAGTAAAGATTGTATTTGGATTCAGACAATATTATAATAAATTTATCAGCTCTGATCTGTAACAGATGAGGAGTGAATAGATAGAGTGAGGAATTCGAATATGAAGAAACGACCAAAGATTCTGGTAGTCGGAAGTCTTATGATGAATCAAGGCATAGAAACATCTGTGATCCCAGAAGAAGGACAGACAGTGATGGGTGAAGATATTAAGAAATCACCCGGAGGCAAGGGGGCTAATCAGGCAGTACAGATGGCTCGCCTTGGGGCAGACGTTACGCTGATCGGTAAGATCGGAAGAGACAGGGATGGAGAAGAACTGGTTAAAGTATGTAAGGAAGCAGGAGTGAACACGGAACAGATCATTTATGATGATGTGCTCCCAACAGGATCTTCGATTGTATTATTAGAGACTGTTCCAGGACAGAAAGTAAAAAAAAGATCGATCGTTATACCAGGGGCAACAACACAATTAACGGTTGATGAGATCGCATATCTGGAAGATGAGATGGACAAATATGATCTCGTTGTGCTTCAGAATGCGATACCGATGGAAGTCAATGAAGCAATTGCGGGCTATGCATATAAACATGAAGTTGATGTAGTATTGAATCCTATTCCGGCAAAGAAGCTTTCAAAAGAACTTATGGAGTGCGTTACATACCTGATCGTCAATGAGCAGGCAGCAAAATCAATGACAGGTATTAAGATCCATAGTGATTGGAAGAGGGAATGGACAAGATTTAATCTCGATGAAGCAAGAGTCGTATCTGCGGTGATTCGTGGACGAGGAGTACCAACAGTACTGATCACACTAGCCGAAAAGGGTGTGATCATGAACACACCAGAACGTTTTTACTATAAGAAAGCGATCGAAGATGTAGAAATGGTCGATCCAAGAGCTGCAGGAGATGCATTTATCGGGGCATTCTGTACAAGAATCTGTACGGATGATTCTATTGGAAAAGTGCTGACGATAGCGAATTATACAGCAGCTTTATCTATTGCAACAGAAGGGGCAATAGAATCTCTGCCAACATCGAAACAAGTAAGAGAATATATGGAACAAAAAAGAGATGCATAAAAATGCATCTCTTTTTTGTTGCTTGAACAATATACGTACCTGGAAATTATTCCTGGCTGATAGCTCCTGCTGGACATCCGTCTGCGCAAGCTCCACATTCCATGCATGTATCTGCATCGATTACGTACTGTCCGTCTCCTTCGCTGATAGCTCCTGCTGGGCAAGTTCCTTCGCAAGCTCCACAAGAAATACAAGCGTCTGAAATTACATATGCCATAGTTATATCCTCCTTATATAAATAGTATAATCATTAGTAGCGGGTAGACCCCGCTTGACCATCTCTATTTTAATATACTTAGGAAGGAATATCAAGTAATTTTGTTGTATTTTTAACAATAATAAGTGGAAAATTTATAAAGTTATTTTGACACTTTGAACAGAATGTATTATACTATGAATGTTAGTTTAAACTATTTTAGAAAACATGTATCGAAAAACATATTTTCTGAAAATATTATTAAATTTTATGGAGGAACAAACGAAATGGCAATTTCAAAAGATATGATCATCGCAGATCTGATCGCATTAGATCCAACTACGCAGCAATCCTTATGGCATCTGGAATGGGATGCGTTGGATGCCCATCATCTCAGGGAGAAAGCATTGAACAGGCAGCTTATGTTCATGGAATGGACTTAGATGAACTGCTTGGAAGATTAAACGAATATGCTCAGACAAAAGAAGCATAATTAATCGAGCAATAAGAAATTAAAAGTGAAAAAGGACTATATTCTTAGTGTATTAAAAGCACTAAGGAATATAGTCCTTTCTTTTTTTGCGAATAATGATCAAAGTGGCAAAAGTACCAAAACTCATGATTAAAATCATAAAAACGTTGTTGGAAAATTGTAAAAATAGCCAAAAAATATCACTCAAAAACCTTGATTTTATGCCAAATTTACGATTAGTTTATAAAATTTTTATATTTGTGCAACGTTGAGCAAAAATGTTGCACATCACAGGAATGAGCAATAGTTGCTCCATTTTTTGAACCCAAAGAGAATTGTATTGATAAAAATACCCAGATATAATGTAATCAACAGGTAAGGAACGAAGCTTACAAAATGTAACAAACAACCTGACCGTAAGAATAATAAAAGGAGAGTGATAAGTCGTGGCAAATCGTGACACAATTTACAAAGAACTGATTCAGCTTGACTGGGAAGTCAAAGATCAGGACGAATTTTTTGACAAGATGACAGATAAGCTTTTAGAGCTTGGGTATGTAAAAGATACATTCAGAGATGCAATTAAAACGAGAGAAGCAAATTATCCAACAGCTCTTCCGGTTGAACCGTATCCGGTAGCTATCCCTCATTCAGACCCAGAGAATATCATCAAACCATTTATCGCATGTACAAGATTAAAAGATACGATTAAATGGTGTGAGATGGCAAACAATGATGTTCAGCATGATGTAAAATTCATCTTCATGTTAGGATTCCTCGGTGGACATGATGATCCAAATGCAGGAAACGAACATGTTGAATTACTTCAGGTACTGGTAACAAACTTCCAGAAGCCAGAAGTTATGGACAGATTAGTAAACGCTAAAACTGAAGATGAGTACATGGAAGCAGTACTTTCCATGGAAGGTCTTTAAAATAACCAATAAACAAAACTAATAAAGGTTTTTAGAAAGGAAGGTCTTAAAATGAAACAGATCGTAGTAGCATGTGGAAGTGGAGTAGCAACATCTCAGACAGTAGCAAGTAAGGTAAATCGTCTCTTAAAAGAAAACAATATCCCTGCTGAAGTATTAGCAGTAGATATCAAATCTGTAGACCGTTACATTGCTGGAAGCTGTGCTTACATCGCAATCACAAAAGTAACAAAAGAATATCCTATCCCAGTTATCAATGGTATCGCATTTTTGACAGGTGTTGGACAGGATGCTGAATTCAAAAAACTAGTTGATGCTGTTAACGCATAAGAAGCGAAGTAGTTTTAACTGATTTTTGAAAGAGAGAAAAGGAGAATTATATGAGTGTTTTAGGAATTGTTATTAAATGGATCCTGGGATTAGGTGCTGCAATCTTCGTACCTATCATCATTATCATCGCGGGATTGATCGTAGGAATGAAAATTAAAGATGCTATTTCAGCTGGTATCACATTAGGTGTAGCCTTCACTGGTATGTCAATGCTGATCGGATTTATGTCTGATGCTATCGGACCTGCTGCAAAGGCAATGTTAACACATACAGGAATCAACTTACCAATCGTTGACGGTGGTTGGACAACATTATCAGCAATCGCATGGTCTTGGCCATATGCATTCTTAATGTTCCCACTGATGATCGGATTAAACATTGTTATGCTGATCATCAACAAGACAAAAACATTCAACGCTGACTTATGGAATGTTTGGGGAAAAATCTTTACTGGTGTAGCAGTAGCAGCCGTATCTAAACCATACTTTGGAACAGCAGCTTCTATCGCATTAGCATTTATCGTAGCTGGTATCCAGATCATCTTCGAGTTAAAGATGGCAGATATGTATCAGTATCGTATTGAAAAACTTTCTGGAATTCCAGGAGTAACATGTACACATAAGATGGGATTTACTTCTATCTTCATGTTCCCAATTGACTGCGTCTTAAAGAAGATCCCTGCATTAAACAAACGTTTCGATGCAGCAGCATTAAAAGATAAGATTGGTATCTTTGCTGAGTCTCACGTATTAGGATTCATCCTTGGTATTATTTTTGGTATTCTTGCAAAATATAAAGTAGCAGCAATTTTAACATTAGGTATTCAGGCTTCATGTGCATTAACACTGTTCCCTGTAATCTCTAAATATTTCATGATGGCATTAGAGCCAATTTCATCAGCAATCAGTGCTTTCATGAACAAGAAATTCGAAGACAGAACATTAGTTGTAGGTCTTGACTGGCCATTCATGGGTGGTGCAAACGAAATCTGGTTAGCAGTATTCTGGGCTATCCCTGTAACATTATTATTCTCAATGTTCTTACCAGGAAATGAAATCCTTCCATTCGCTGGTATCGTAAACAACGCTATCGCTGTAGCAGCTTTCCTTGTAACAGGTGGTAACATCATCCGTATGTTGATCTTAGTTACATTATTTGCACCAGCTTACCTTTGGGTTGGTACGATCATGGCACCATTCATCTCTGATCTTGCACGTTCAACAGGAGCAGTTGCATTAAAAACTTGAGAATTAATTTCTTGCTCATCTATCGATGGACCTATCCAGACATATGCATTCTCCCATGTATTTAAGATCATGGATGGAAACTTCTTCCCATTAGTATTATGTGTGATCTTTGTTGTATGCTTTGTTGCACTTTACAAATACCTTGGAAAAGAAGAAGCAGAAGGAAGAGAGATCAACTAGGATTGATTCTCAATTATACATAAAAATTAGACAGCAAAAAGAAATGAGGTTTCAGTTATGCAGAGATTTGTAAATGATCCAGATTATATTGTAGAAGATATGGTAAAAGGGTATGTAAAAGCCCATAAAGATCTGATCAAACGTTCAGAAGCAAATGATCGCGTTGTCCAGTATGTAAACGCTCCTGTAGAAGGCAAAGTTGGTCTTGTAACAGGTGGTGGATCAGGACATGAACCTGCGTTTCTTGGCTATGTCGGAAAGAATATGATGGATGCAGTAGCAGTAGGTGAGATTTTTTCCTCACCTTCTGCTCAAGCATTTTATGACGCTTTTATGTCAGTAGATTCTGGTAAAGGAGTTGCCTGCTTATTTGGTAACTATGCCGGAGATAACATGAACGTAAAGATGGCGATCCGCAAAGCAAAGAAACAGGGTGTCACTGTAAAATATGTCGTAGCAACAGATGACGTTGCATCTTCTCCAAAAGAGACAAAAGAAAAACGTCATGGTATTGCAGGCGGAGTGTTCATGTGGAAGATCGGAGGAGCGAAAGCTGCTTTAGGTGGAACACTTGATGAAGTTATTGACGTAGCGCAAAAAACAGTGGATAACACTAGAAGTATCTGTGTGGGACTGAGTCCATGTGCGATTCCAGCAGTAGGGCATTCAAACTTTGAGATTGAAGATGGAAAGATGGAATTTGGAATCGGACATCATGGAGAACCAGGTATTAATGTCCAGGATTTAAAACCAGCAAAAGACATTGCAAGACAGATGGCTAAGGCAGTCATTGATGATATGGAACCAGAAGAAGGTTCTGAAGTTGCAGTCTTAATGTCTGGATTAGGAGCTACTCCGGTTATGGAATTATACGTTCTGTACGATGAAGTAGAAGCATATTTAGAAGAACAGGGATTGTCTGTATATAAAGTGTTTATTGGAGATTATGTAACATCTCTTGATATGAATGGAGCAGCATTAACTGTCCTTAAATTAGATGATGAATTGAAAGAATTACTTGATCATGAGGCAAAATCTCCTGGAATTGAAGTATAAACTTATGAAAGTAAGAACTTGATGAAAGAGGTGTACCCATTGTATTTAGATGAAAGAGCTTATACGGTTCTTAAAACGATAGTGAATAATCCCTCGATTACGGGGAAGGAAGTGGAAATGTCTTTACAGCTATCCAGGAAGCAGTTAAGTTACACGATCGAGAAGATCAATGATTATCTGCAAGACAATGGAACGCCAAAGATTGAGAGGCTTAGAACTGGAAAATTCATTATACCAGTGGCTGTTATTGAACAATATCAGACAGAAGAGATCGCAGGGGATGGAACAACGTATATTTATACGGACAAGGAACGCGGACTTTTAATTTTTTTGATGCTTCTTTGCATACGTGAGGAATTATCAATCTATCATTTCACATCAAAATTAGAAATCAGCAAGAATACATTTCTTACAGATCTTAAGAAACTGGAACAAAGATTAGAAGATTATCATCTGGAAGTATCATACAGCCGACAGGAAGGATATCACTTAGTCGGCAGTGAATATGCAAAGCGGGAAATGATGATCACATCGATTCGTGGGATTTTGAAGATTCCAAAAGGAAAAGATACGATCATGGACATCTGTCAGATCAGTGAAGAGATGATGGAGCAGGTAGAGAAACAGATCTCAATGATCGAAGAACGCCTGCAAGTTCGTTTTACAGATGAGAGACTTAAAGAACTTCCACTGATCATGTGTCTCACTATTATCAGAACACAGAAGGGAAGAATTCTTCGAGAACTTCCAGAGACATTTCAACATATTGCCGGCACCAAAGAATATTCAGTTATGCTTGAATTTGCAAAAGAATATGGGATCACCTGGCAGACTGAGAAACTGTTTTTAACAGCTCAGATACAGATTTCAAATTTTCATACATTACAAGGAAAAGATTCTTCACAGGAAGAAGAATTAATGAAAGCTTCAGAAGAAGTGATCGTTAATTTTGAGAATCTGATCTGTGTAACGATCAATGAAAGAGAGACATTGCTTGAAGCATTGTTTCAGCATATCAAACCAGCATTTTACCGTATGAAGTATCATTATCATATTGAACAGAGTATTTTAGATATGGTCCTCCCACAATATGCGTCACTTCATGCAATTGTCCGTAAGTCGATCGGACCGGTTGAGAAATTAGTTGGAGTCGAGGTGCCAGACGAAGAGCTCGTATATATTACAGCATTGTTTGGAGCATGGCTTCGAAGAGAAGGAATTCTTGAACTTGCACCGGAAGCAAAGAAACGAGCAGTGGTTGTATGTGCCAATGGAATATCGGTTTCAAATTTTTTATATTTTACATTGAAAGAACTGTTTCCAGAGATTGATTTTATTGCATGCCTTTCTATGAGAGATTTTGCAACCTATGATGAAACAAAGTTTGACATTGTATTTACGATGGTAAGACTAGAGACAGCAAAGACACAATTTGTTGTAAAGCCATTCCTTGATGAGATATCTAAGATGAAATTCAGGGACAAAGTCATGGGAGAATTAGTTGGGATCGTTCCTCGTAAGCTAGATGTTTCTACATTATTAGATGTCGTTCGAAAATATGCAGATATTAAGGATGAAGAAGCTCTGAAAAGGGAATTCGCAGCAGCACTCAATCCAGAGACAGAAGAGGAAAAATCCGACAATGTAAGAACGAAGTTTCAGATCGGGCTGAAAGATGTTTTAGTAGAGGAAACGGTACAAGTATTAGATCATGTACTTCCTTGGGAAGATGCAATCCAAACGGTGGCCAAGCCGTTGCTGGATCGTGGGGATATCACAGAGAGATATGTTCAGAAGGCAATTGACAATATCAAAGCAGATAAACCATTTATCATGATCGCAGACGGAGTGATCATGCGCATGCAGGGGTTGATGATGGAGCGAAAAGAGTGTGTTTATCATTGCTTACGATGCCAGAGAGAACGGATGTTTACGGATATATGGAAGCGGATGTCGTCATTATGATCGGAACTCCTGATCCAACGAAACATCTGGAAGTGTTAGAACAGTTAAATCACATTATTGAAGATAAAAAAAGCTTGCAGCTTTTAAAGAAAGCGAAAAAGCCAGAAGATATTATTAAACTTATTCAAAAACGAGAAAAGGAGAAGAAGAAATGTTAGAATCATTAAAAAAAGACGTTGTAGCTATGGCAAAACGTGCTCAAAAAGAAGGATTATGTAAACATTTATCTGGAAACTTAAGTGCAAGAGATCCAGAAACAGGATATGTAGTGATCACACCAACACAGTAGATAGAGATTTATTAACAGCAAGAGATATGGTTGTTCTTGATCTTGATGCAAACGTTATCGAAAATGAATCAGGACTTCGTCCAACAAGTGAATCTTTAATGCATCTTCAGATTTACAAAACAAGACCAGATGTGAATGCAATCTGCCATACACATTCTATGTATGCAACAACATTCGCTGTATTAAACAAACCAATTCCAGCGGTTGTATATGAAATTGCTAACTTAGGTGTAACAAAATCCAGAATCCCAGTAGCTCCTTACGGACGTCCAGGAACAACAGATCTGTCTGATAGTGTTATTGAACCAGTTCAGGAAGCAGACGTATTCTTATTACAGGGACATGGAGCAGTGGCTGTATCTCAGGGTGACATCTATGATGCATACTTAAGAGCTGCTTATATCGAAGAATTAGCTCAGTTATACTACAATGCACTTTGTGCAGGACAGGGCGAAGAACCATACTTCTTCCCACCAGAAGAATTACAGAAATGGGAGTATCCATCTCAGATCAAATTCCCTAACAAATAATCGCTTACATAGAAGAAGGAGAATATGCAATGAAGAAAATTATCAACCAGCCAGATAATTATATCAAAGAAATGTTAGAAGGAATCTATATCGCACATAAAGACGATCTTGCATGTGTAGATGGAGACTTACAGGTTCTTGTTTCTAAACATAAAAAAGAAGGTAAAGTAGGTATTGTCACAGGTGGTGGATCAGGACATCTTCCATTATTCTTAGGATATGTAGGAAAAGGTATGATTGATGGATGTGCAGTTGGTGATGTATTCCAGTCTCCAAGTGTAGACCAGGCGATCGCACTAACAAGAGATGCAGATCAGGGTGCCGGAGTATTATATATCTACGGTAATTACAATGGAGATATCTTCACATTCCGTCCAGCAGCTGATGAAGTTGAGATGGAAGATGATATCGAAACAGCAGAAGTATTAGGAGCAGACGATGTTGCTTCAGCAGGTCCATCTGCACCAGGAGAAAAGAGCACACGTCGTGGTGTTGCAGGAATCTTCTTCGTATATAAATGTGCAGGAGCTGCAGCAGATAAGATGCTTTCTTTAGAAGAAGTAAAACGTGTTGCAGATAAAGCAAATAACAACGTGCGTACAATGGGGGTAGCTTTATCACCATGTACAGTGCCAAGAGTCGGTAAGCCAAGTTTCGAAATTGAAGATGACGAAATGGAAATCGGAATGGGAATTCATGGAGAACCAGGAATCCGCCGTGGTAAATTAGAGCCAGCGGATCAGATTGTTGACGAAATGTTAGAGAAGATTGTTGCGGACCTTCCATATGAAAATGGTGACGAAGTTGCAGTACTTGTAAATGGTCTTGGGGCAACTCCATTAGATGAACAGTATATTGTAACACGTCGTATCAATCAGGTTCTTGAAGAAAAAGGAATCAGCGTATACAAATACTATGTGGGAGAATATGCAACAGCGATTGAAATGGCTGGATTCTCAATCTCATTATTAAAACTTGATGATGAATTAAAAGAATATATCGACCATCCAGTTGATACACCATTTTTCAAACAGGTTTAGGAGGCATTTTAGTATGGAAACATCGTACTTAATCAAATTATTAAAAGAGATCAGCGACATTATGGCTGAGAATAAAGATAAGCTGATCGAGATGGACGGAATCGTTGGTGATGGAGACTTAGGTCTTACAATGTCCGATGGATTCAAAGCAGCATACGATGCAGTATCTGACGGAGCAATCGCTGATGCAGGAAAACTGTTATTTGCAGCAGGAAAAGCAATGGCGAATAAAGTTCCTTCAACAATGGGATCTTTGATGGCAACTGGTTTAAAACAGGCTGGAAAAGATCTGAAAGGAAAAGAAACATTAGAAGATGCTGATGTAGTACAGATCTTTGCTTCTTACGAAGCGGGAGTTGCGAAATTAGGTGAAGCGAAGGTTGGAGATAAGACATTCCTTGATGGACTTCATCCAGCGGTAGAAAGCTTACAGGCTTCTTTAGCAGCAGGGGAATCTTTAGCAGATATGGCAGGGAAAGCCGCTGATGCAGCAGAAGAAGGATTCAAAGCTACTACAACAATGTTAGCAGTTCATGGACGTGCTGCAACAAGAGGAGAAGCATCCAGAAGTCTGGAAGATCCAGGAGCCAAAGTTGCATCGCTGATCATGCAGGCATTTGCAAAAAGTTTATAATTCTTAGCATGTGATTTATAAAGATAAAACAGTACATTGTAATAGAGATATTATAGTGTACTGTTTTTTTAGGAGGTATGTTATGTTAAATTTTCAATATTTTACACCGACCAAGGTTGTATTTGGCAAAGATGCGGAATTGAAAGTTGGTCCGTTGGTAAAGGAAGAAGGGTGTAAGAAAGTTCTGGTACATTATGGTGGACAAAGTGCTAAAAAGTCTGGACTGTTGGACAGAGTCTGCGAAGCATTAAAGGATTTTGACATTGATTATGTAACACTTGGAGGTGTAGTTCCAAATCCACATCTTTCAAAAGTATATGAAGGAATCGAATTATGCAAGAAAGAAGGAGTAGATTTCATTCTTGCAGTTGGAGGAGGAAGTGTTATCGATTCCTGTAAAGCGATTGCGTATGGACTTGGAAATCCAGAGGTTGATGTATGGGATCTGTTTACAGGAAAGGCAAGACCAAAAGCATGTTATCCACTAGGAAGCGTCTTAACGATCGCAGCAGCAGGAAGTGAAATGAGTAATTCTTGCGTTATCACCAATGAAGAAGGATGGTATAAGAAAGCACTGGATACAGATCTTGCCAGACCTAAATTTGCGATCATGAATCCGGAGATCACATATACCTTGCCAGACTATCAGACACAGTGCGGATGTGCAGATATCATGATGCATACAATGGAACGTTATTTTGTATTAGAAGATACAATGGAGATCACAGACAAGATCGCTCAGGACGTTATGAAAAATGTCATGAAATATGCAAAGATCTTAAAGAAGGATCCTGAGAATTATGAAGCAAGAGCAGAGATCATGTGGTGTGGGTCTCTGTCACATAATGGTTTGACAGGCTGCGGAACTTGCGGAGGTGACTGGGCAACGCATCTGATTGAACATGAGCTTGGTGGAATGTTTGATGTGGCTCATGGAGCAGGGCTTGCAGCTGTATGGGGAAGCTGGGCAAGATATGTTATGGACGAGAAACCAGAACGATTTGCACAGTTTGCAGTCGATGTTATGGGAGTAGAAGAAAGCGATGATGTAAAATCAACAGCATTAAAAGGTATTGAAGCAGTCGAAGAGTTTTATAGAATGATCGAGATGCCAACAAACATGAAAGA
>ENA-OQCO01000592-OQCO01000592.1-human-gut-metagenome-genome-assembly--contig:-NODE-592-length-19123-cov-1.906349_pt1 | contig 19123 bp, 21 predicted proteins | sample MGYA00242500_ERZ504582 | MGnify/ENA primary metagenome ERZ504582 (study PRJEB26092, sample SAMD00036346) | human gut metagenome | host: Homo sapiens | study: EMG produced TPA metagenomics assembly of...
CTTGCCGGGATGCTTCCGGGCAGGCACCAGATAGTCCCGTGCGCCCTCCGGGGAGGAGGCCGTCAGGATGGGAGTGGTGATCTCCAGGAAGCCGTGCTCCGTCATGGCGGCCCGCAGAGCGGCCACCACCTGGCAGCGCAGGACGATGTTGTTCTTCACGGCGGGGTTCCGCAGGTCCAGATACCGGTACTTCAGGCGCTGGGTCTCGTCGGCCTCCCGGCTGCGGTTGATCTCAAAGGGAAGGCTGTTGTAGCGGCAGCGGCCCAGCACCTCGATCTTGCTGGGGACCACCTCAATGTCGCCGGTGGGCAGCTTGGGGTTTTTGCTGGCCCGCTCCCGGACGACGCCCTCCACGCTGATGGTGGACTCCTTGTTCAGGTCCCGGATGATGGCCATCATCTCCTCGGACTCGATGACCACCTGCGTGGTGCCGTAGAAATCCCGCAGCACCACAAAGGCGAAGTTGCTGCCCACCTCCCGGACATTTTCCATCCAACCTACGATCTTCACGGACTTCCCGGCATCGGCCAGCCGCAGCTCCCCGCAGGTATGGGTACGCATCTGCATCATAGCTTTCACTCCTGTTTCTGATAATGTATCGTAATATTTCTATTGAATATTGCTATTTGTTATCGGATTTCGCCCTTATTCCACGATGACGCTGCCCTGCTCCCGGAGGGCCAGCCCCTCCCGGATGCGCTGGAGGGTCTCGTCGAAGGGCAGTGTGGTCTGCTCGCCGGAAACCATATCCTTGCAGGCCACCACCCCGGCGCTGACCTCGTCGTCGCCCAGAAACACCACATAGGGGACGCCGATCTTGTCGGCATAGTTCATCTTGGCCTTGAACTTCTTCTGCTCGGTGTAGAGCTGGGTCCGCACTCCGGCTGCCCGCAGCCGGGTGGCCAGCTGGATGGCGGGGGTCAGCTCCGCCGTCATGGGCAGGATCAGCACATCTGCCGGGGCCGTGGGCAGCTGGGGGTTCAGCATCCCCTGCTCGCCCAGCACGTAGAACAGTCTCGTCAGGCCGATGGAGATGCCCACGCCGGGCAGCTGCCGGTCGGTGTAGTACTCCGCCAGATTGTCGTACCGGCCGCCGGAGCAGACGGAGCCAATCTCCGGATGATCCAGCAGGGTAGTTTCGTACACCGTGCCGGTGTAGTAGTCCAGTCCACGGGCGATGGTCAGGTCCACGGCGAAGTTCTCCTCCGGTACGCCGAAGGCCGCCAGATACTTCACCACCGTCTCCAACTCGGTAAGGCCGGCGTCGAACACCTCATTGCGGCCCCGGTAGCCCTCCAGCGCCGTCAGCACCTCCTGATTGGAGCCGGTGATGGCGATGAAGCGCAGGATATCCCCGGCGGCCTCCTCGGTGAGACCCAGCTCCCCGGTGAGAAGCCCCCGGACCTTGTCGGGGCCGATCTTATCCAGCTTGTCCACGGTGCGCATGATGTCGCCGGACTGCTCTGTCAGCCCCAGCATGGCATAAAAGCCGTTGAGGATCTTTCGGTTGTTGACCCGGATCTGGAACCGCTTCAGTCCCAGCCGGGTGAAGGTCTGGTAGATGATGGAAGGGATCTCCGCCTCATTGGCGATATCCAGCTTGCCGTCTCCGATGATGTCGATGTCCGCCTGATAGAACTCCCGGAACCGGCCCCGCTGGGCCCGCTCGCCCCGGTACACCTTGCCGATCTGATACCGGCGGAAGGGGAAGGACAGCTCGCCGCCGTGGAGGGCCACATACTTGGCCAGCGGCACCGTCAGGTCGAAACGCAGGGCCAGATCGGCGTCGCCCTTCTGGAAGCGGTAAATTTGCTTCTCCGTCTCGCCGCCGCCCTTGGCCAGCAGCACCTCGCTGGCCTCGATGACGGGGGTATCCAGCGGCGTGAAGCCGTAGAGAGCGTAGGTCTTGCGGAGGATGTCCATCATCCGCTCCAGCTGCTGCTGCGGGGCAGGCAGCAGCTCCATAAAGCCGGACAGCGTCCGGGGGGTGATCTTTGCCATAGTCATGCTCCTTTGTGGAAAAATGTGGGAATTTGTGAAAAACGTGCCGCACCGGCGGCAGGGGAGGGGAGATGCGAAAAAACGCTCCCGTCCCGTGATTGGGACGAGAGCGCATTGCTTCGTGGTGCCACCCAATTTCGGCCGTAAGGCCCTTTCAGGCTCCTGTTGCGGGGAGCGGCCGCAGATGTCTCCATCTCCGCTGGTGAAGCCGTCCTTCACGCTGTGTGCCGCAGTGCGCTTGCAGCCGTGGCGCACCTCTCTTCACCGGCAGGGACAGGCTACTCATGCTCCGTCATAGCGGTTTGAACGCAGTCTATTGTAGGGGATATGCAGGGAAATGTCAAGCGGTAAAGGGCTTGGTTTTGGGATTGACGATGTTGCGCCAATCCAAATCGCCGCGGGCCAGACCCAGCACCAGCATCTCTGCCGAGGCAGATTGCTGGCATAGGGGATGTTGTTCTGGTCGCACAGGCGATAGATGTTGGCGATGTCCTCGTTGGGGGTCTTGTTGCGGGGATCGTCGAAGCACAGCACCAGATCGATCTCGTTGTAGGCGATGCGGGCAGCGATCTGCTGGCCGCCGCCGTGGGAGAAGGACAGGAACCGGTGGATGGTCAGCCCCGTGGCGTCGGAGATGATCTGGCCGGTGGTGGCGGTGGCGCACAGGGTATGCTGAGCCAGGATCCCGCAGTAGGCGGTGCAGAACTGAGCCATCAGTTCCTTTTTGTTATCATGGGCGATCAAGGCGATATTCATGTTATTCGCTCCTCTCTTCTATGGATTCAGATACGCATCAGGGGGATACGCTGCCCCATGATGCGCCGTGCAATATTCTCGTAAGCCCTTGCGGCGTAGTTGCTGCACTCCCGCAAGGGGATGCCGGTGTTCAGGGCATAGGGGACGTTCCGGTCCTCCGGTACCACGCCCAGCAGCGGCAGACCCGCTGCGTCCATGGCGTCGTCGATGGTGGTGTGAAGGCTTCGCAGCAGCTTCTTCTCCACCCGGCCCACCACCAGATGAGGTTGCCCCGTCCCAGACGATCCAGCTCCATGACGGTGCGCTGGGCGTCCCGCAGGAGGAGGCGTCGGTGTTGGTGACCACCACCGCCCGGTCGGCGTAGTCGCTGGACAGATGGAAACCCATCCCCAGCCCCGCCGGGGCGTCGATCAGGCAGTAGTCGTAGGTCTGCCGGATGCGGTCCAGCAGCGCTTTCATCTGCTCCGGTGCAATGGGCACGGGCCGGGCCGACAGGGGGGCTGTCAGCAGGTGCAGCTTGGGATACTTGGGGTGCTGCACCACGGCATCCTCCAGCGTACATCGCCCGGCGATGACGTCGGTGAAGTCCATCAGAGCCCGGTCGCTGAGCCCCAGCGCCAGATCCAGATTCCGCAGGGTGATGTCGCAGTCCAGACACAGGGTATGGCACCCCAGCGCCGCCAGCGCCAGCCCCACATTGGCTGTAAAGGAGGTCTTGCCTGTGCCGCCCTTGCCGGAGACGACTGCTATGATTTTACCCAATTTTATACCTCCTTGCATCATTTGAAAAGGAAAAAATGAAAATTTTCAGAAAAATTTTCTCAAATCCAAGCCTTTTGGACATTTGTGTCCCGGCTTTATCGCAGGGGTGCTTTCTTGATGCGGGCGAAGGCACGGGGAAAGCCCGCTGGCGTGGGACGCTCCTTCCGGATGCGGACGACCCGGTGGGTCACCTCCGTCCCCGGAATGGTGTAGTCCGCCACGTCCTCCACAGCGCCGCCCAGCTGGGCGATGGCGCTGCGGGCCTCCTGCAGCTCCGGGTCGCTCTCCACGGATTTCATGGCCAGAAACACGCCGCCCACCTTCACCAGCGGCAGCGTCAGCTCGCACAGTACATTCAGCTGGGCCACCGCCCGTGACGTGGCGATGTCGAACTGCTCCCGGTGCTTCCGGGCGAACTCCTCCGCCCGTGCGTGGACGCAGCGCACCCGCCGCAGTCCCATGGCATCGGCGGTCTCCCGGAGGAAATCCACCCGCTTGCCCAGACTGTCCAGCAGCGTCAGGTCGAAGTTCGGCTCCAGGATCCGCAGGGGCATCCCCGGAAATCCGGCGCCGGTCCCCACATCCACCACGGACTTCCCCCGGAAGTCCGCAGCAGTCAGTAGGTACGCACAATCCAGCAGGTGCAGCGCCGCCACGTCGCAGGGATCGGTGATGGCCGTCAGGTTCATCACCTGATTCCTCTCCAGCAGCCGCCGGGAGAACTCCTCCAGTCCCTCGATGACCGCTGCATCCGCCGGCAGCCCGTAGACCGCCAGCCCCTCCCGCAGCAGCTGCTCCGGGGTCACTGGTTCTTCTCCTTCAGCAGGTCACGGATCTCCGTCAGCAGTTCCTCGCTGGTGGGACCCTTGGGGGCCTCCGGGGCGGGGGCCTCTTCCTTCTTCTTGTGGAAGCGGTTGATGGCCTTGATCATGATAAAGATCACCAGCGCCACCAGAATGAAGTCGATGATGGTGGTGAGGAAGGTGCCGATGCCCAGTGTCACGGCAGCCGTGACCACCTCATCGCCATTCATAACGGCGGGCTTCAGTACGATATCCAGCTGGCTCAGATCGATGCCGCCGATGAGCATCCCCACCAGAGGCATGATGACGTCGTTGACCAGAGAGGTGGTGATCTTACCGAAGGCGCCGCCGATGACCACGCCGATGGCCATGTCCAGCACGTTGCCCCGCAGGGCGAACTCCTTGAACTCGCTCAGAAATTTCTTCATGGGTATCCTCCGAGAGTTTACATGATCAGCGTTTGGGAACCAGCTTCTCGCAGCCGCCCATGTAGGGCTGGAGCACCTTGGGGATCAGCACGGTGCCGTCGGGCTGGAGGTTGTTCTCCAGGAAGGCGATGAGCATCCGGGGAGGGGCCACGCAGGTGTTGTTCAGGGTGTGGCACAGCTGCATCCGGCCGTTCTCGTCCTTGTAGCGGATCTTCAGGCGGCGGGCCTGTGCATCCCCCAGATTGGAGCAGGAGCACACCTCGAAGTACTTCTGCTGCCGGGGAGACCAGGCCTCGATGTCGCAGGACTTGCACTTCAGGTCCGCCAGATCGCCGGAGCAGCACTCCAGCTGCCGCACGGGGATATCCAGAGAGCGGAACAGCTCCACGCTGTAACGCCACAGCTTCTCGTACCACGCCTTGGAGTCCTCCGGCTTGCAGACCACGATCATCTCCTGCTTTTCAAACTGGTGGATGCGGTAGATGCCCCGCTCCTCGATGCCGTGGGCGCCCTTCTCCTTACGGAAGCAGGGGGAGTAGGAGGTCAGGGTCTGGGGCAGGCTCTCCACCGGGACGATCTGGTCGATGAACTTGCCGATCATGGAGTGCTCACTGGTACCGATGAGGTACAGGTCCTCGCCCTCGATCTTGTACATCATGGCGTCCATGTCCGTCTGGCTCATGACGCCCTCCACCACGCTGCCGTGGATCATGAAGGGGGGGATGCAGTAGGTGAAGCCCTTGTTGATCATGAAGTCCCGGCCATAGGCCAGCACGGCCTCGTGGAGCCGGGCGATGTCGCCCATGAGATAGTAAAAGCCGTTGCCGGACACCCGGCCCGCAGCGTCCAGATCGATGCCGTCGAACCGCTCCATGATGTCCGTGTGGTAGGGGATATCGAAGGCTGGCACCGTGGCCTCACCGAAGCGCTCTACCTCCACGTTGCAGCTGTCGTCCTTGCCGATTGGCACGGAGGGGTCGATCATCTGAGGGATCACCAGCAGGATGTGGTGGATCTGCTGGCTCAGCTTCTCCTCCATCTCCTCCAGCTGAGCCAGACGGTCGGCGTCGGCCTTCACTTGCGCCTTCACCGCCTCGGCCTCCTCCAGCTTGGAGGGATCCTTCTTCGCCTGTCCCATCAGCATCCCCACCTGCTTGGAGAGCTTGTTGCGCTGGGCCCGCAGATCATTGCCCTCATTCTCGGCGGCTCGCTTCTCGGCATCCAACGCAATGACCTCGTCCACCAGCGGCAGCTTGGCATTCTGGAACTTCTTGCGGATGTTCTCCTTTACGGCATCTGGGTTCTCCCGGATAAATTTGATATCAAGCATAGTCTGACCTCTTTCTGTGTTTCACGTGAAACATTTATTTGGCTTTCAGGGCGTGGAGGGCGTCCAGCAGCTGATTCAGATCCTCCACCCCGTAGTATTCCAGTTCGATGCGGCCCTTTTTTCGGCCCGAGACAATGCGGCAGCCCCGGCCCAGACGGCTACCCAGTTCCTTGGCGGCCTCCTTGGCATAATCGACGGAGAGCCCATCCGGTTCCGGCTGCTCCGGCTTGGGGGGAGCCGTCAGCTTCTTCACCAGATGCTCTGTCTGCCGCACCGACAGCTCGTCCTTGATGATGGTGTTGGCCGCCGACTCCTGCATGGCAGGGGAGAGGGGGAGAATAGCTCTGGCGTGTCCGCTGGAGAGCCGCCCGTCCTCCACCATGGCCCGCACGGGGGGACACAGCTTCAGCAGGCGCATGGCGTTGGCTACGGCGGACCGGGACTTGCCCACCCGCTGGGCCGTCTCCTCCTGGGTCATGTTATACTGCTGCATCAGCGTCTGGTAGCCCTCGGCTTCCTCCATGGGGTTCAGATCCTCCCGCTGGAGGTTCTCGATCATGGCCAGCTCCATGGCCTTGCGGTCGTCGGCCTCGATGACGATGGCCGGCACCTCCGACAGACCCGCCATCCGGGCGGCCCGCCAGCGCCGTTCACCGGCGATGATTTGATAGTACCCTGACTGCAATTTTCGCACCGTCAGAGGCTGAATGATGCCATGCTCCCGGATGGAGTCCGCCAGATCGGCCAGAGCGTCCGGGTCAAATTGCTTCCGTGGCTGGGAAGCGCAGCTCTCTACTTGGGAAATGGGCAGGTACAGACTGGTTTTCTCCTCTTCGGGGGTCATCACGTCGTCCCCCAGCAGGGCGGCCAGTCCCCGACCTAAGCCCTTGGATGGATTCGCCATGGGATCGCTCCTTTCATCCGTTGTTTCTCTTCAAAAACTCCTGCGCCAGCTGCACATAGGCCTCAGCCCCACGGCAGCTGCGGTCATAGGAGGTGATGGGCTTTCCGTGGCTGGGCGCCTCCGAAAGCCGCACATTCCGGGGGATCACCGTGGCGTAGACCTTGCCGGGGAAGAAGCGCTTCACCTCTTGAGCCACCTGAATGGCCAGATTGGTGCGTCCGTCGAACATGGTCAGCAGCACACCCTCGATCTCCAGCTTGGGGTTCAGGCTCCGCCGCACCAGCCGCACGGTGTTCATCAGGTCGGACAGCCCCTCCAGCGCATAGTATTCCCCCTGCAAAGGTACCAGCAGGGAGTCCGCCGCACACAAGGCGTTCAAGGTCAGTAGTTCCAGCGATGGGGGCAGTCGATGAACACGTAGTCGTAGTTGTCCCGCACCTGCTCCAGCGCCATCCGCAGCCGAAACTGCCGCTCCGGCAGGTCGATCATCTCCACACTGGCTCCGGCCAGTGCCTTGCTGCTGGGCAGCACGTCGCCATAGGAGGTGCGGACGATGGCCTTTTCCGTCTCCACGCTGTTGATGAGCACGTCATAGATGCCGTTGGATACGGTCTTGTCCACGCCCATACCGGAGGTGGCGTTGGCCTGCGGGTCAAAGTCGCACAGCAGGATGCGCTGACCGGCGGCCTTCAGGGCAGCCGCCAGATTCACGCAGGAGGTGGTCTTGCCCACGCCGCCCTTCTGATTTACGATCGCAACGATTTTCGCCATACGCAACCCCCGTCACTCTTAGAGTTCTCTAATATGAGAATATTATATCAACTGTCACAATTTTTTTCAATAGGGAAGGAGCATACTTTGCAAAAAAAGAGATGTTTCACGTGAAACATCTCTTTTTCTAATTGCACTTGTCTCCGGTAATTGTTCACGTGAAACAATTACACCAGCAGAACGCCGCCCACGGGGGGGAGGGTCAGCCGCAGCATCCCATTCCGGGCGAAGAAGTGTTGTCCAGTCAAGGCATCCTTAGCCAGCGCTCCCGACCAGGGAATGGACAGCTCCAGCGGCTGCACCCCGGCGTTCATGGCCGCCACCGTCACCTCGTCCTCGGACTGCCGCCGCAGCACCAGCCCACCGCCCACGGCGTAGAGATAGCCGATGTCCCCACACTGCAGGGATACCCGCTGCTTCCGCAGAGCGCCCAGCTGACGGAAATACGCCAGCAGCGACGAGTCCTCCTGCCCCCACGGATAGGTGCCACGGTTCAGGGGATCCTCAAAGCCCTGCATCCCGGCCTCGTCGCCGTAGAACACCGTGGGGGAGCCGGGGAAGCTGTACAGCAGCAAAGCGCCCAGCCGCAGCCGAGCCAGCCCCATGTCCAGCTCCTCCGGGCTGAGGCGGTACGCTGCCCGGTCGTCCTTGCTCTCCGGTGTCCGGGCCGCACCCAGCATGGTCAGCAGCCGGGGCGTGTCGTGGGTACCCAAGATGTTCAACCCGCTGTAAAAGGCCGCAGGCGGATAGTTCTCCCGAATTTCCTCCATGTCCCGGCGGAAAGCCGACGCATCACCGCCACGCAGCCAAGCCAGCGCCGCCGTACGGAAGGGGTAGTTCATGAGCCCGTGGGTCTCCCGGCCCAGCAGATACCTCCGCCGGCGGGAGTAGGCGATCTTGTTGCTGCCGTCCTCCCACACCTCACCCAGCAGAAAGCTGTCCGGCTTCTCGGACTCCATGGCCTGTCGAATTTCAGCGATGAAGTCATCGGGCAGCTCGTCCGCCACATCCAGTCGCCAGCCGTCGGCCCCCTGACGCAGCCAGTGCCGCACCACGGAGTCCTGACTCCGCACGATGAAATCCCGATAGGTGGGAGCCTCCTCGTTCACCGCCGGCAGGGTCCTTACGCCCCACCACGCATCGTAGTCCGTGGGCCATGGATGGAAGCTGTACCAGTCGAAATAGAGAGAATCCTGACTCTGGGCCGCCCCCAGCTCCGGGTAGAAGCCCTGAGCGTTGAAGTAGCGGCTGTTGCTGCCGGTGTGGTTAAACACCCCGTCCAGCAGCACCCGGATGCCCCGCCGGTGGGCCTCCCGGCACAGCTGCCGGAAGTCCTCCTCCGTCCCCAGCATGGGGTCGATGCGGCGGTAATCGGCGGTGTTGTAGCGGTGATTGCTGTCCGCCTCGAAAATGGGACACAGATACAGCGTGGAGACGGAGAGACTCTGCAAATAGTCCAGCTTGGAAATAATTCCCAGCAGCTTCCGCCGAAGTAGTCGTTGTTGCGAATTTCGCCCGCTTTATCGGGCTGCCATTGGGGGGTGTCGTCCCAGCGCTGATGCACCAGTCGCTGCCCCACCATGCCGTGGCCGTCCGGCACCGCCAACCGGCAGAACCGGTCGGGAAAGATCTGATACGTCACCCCCCGGCCGAACCAGTCGGGGGTAGGGGTGGGCTCATACACCGTCAGCTGCCATCGCTGACGGTCCGCCTCACCGCCGCAGCCATTGCGTCCCAGCCAGAGGAGGGAGCCGTCGGGCCGCCGCACCCGGAAGGCGTACCAGATCCAGCTCCGGCTCCACCGGTGCCGTCAGCACGCCTTTCCAGCCGTCGCCGGAGGGGGAGAGGGGAACCTCCTGCTCCAGCCCGGCAAATTCCTGCCGTACCAGCAGGCAGCACGCCTCCAGCGGCTCATCGGCCCCCAGAGCAAAACGCACCTCGGCGCCGCAGGACACGGCGCCGAAGGGATCCTTATATCGAACATCACGAGAATCGAACCAAACAGACATGAACAGGGACCTCTCAGTTTAACAGAGTATTTTCGCCGATGATGGCGGTGCCGATCTCCTCCCGACTGAAGTAGGCGTTGAGGATATCCACCGCCGTCTCCGCCAGAGCCGCACCGGCGCCGCCCTTTTCGATGACCACCGCCACGGCGATCTGGGGATCGTCATAGGGGGCAAAGCACACGAAGGTACCGTTGTTGGCATCGGTGACGCCGGTCTCCGCCGTACCGGTCTTGGCACCGGCGGACACCACGCACTTGGAAAAGTAGGTGGACAGGCTCCCGGTGGTCAGATCGTGCATACCGGTCTTGATGGCCTCCACCGTGCTGTCCTGCATCTCCACCACGTTGACGGGGTCCTTGTCGTAGGCATAGACCACGGCGGAGTTGTTATAGGTCTTGACGTTTTTCAGCAGGTGGGCCGCATAGTGCTCACCGTTGCCTACCAGCGTGGCGATGTAGTTGGCCAGCTGCAGCGGCGTAAACAGGTTATAGCTCTGGCCGATGGCGGCGGTCAGGGTCTGACCGTCGGACCACTCCAGATCGTTGGCCTCGGCGTACTCCGGGGAGGCCAGAGCGCCCTTGGCCTCGGCGCTGTTGGGGCCGCCGATCTCGATGCCGGTGTACTGCCCCAGACCGAACTGGGTGGCATAGTCGTCCAGCGTCTTAATGCCCGTCAGACGGCCCACCTCATAGAAGAAGTAGTTGCAGGACACGGTGATGGCCTCCGACACGTCCACCCGCCCGTGGGTGGAGCCGTAGGAACTGTAGATCCAGCACCGGGGCTGGGGGGAGGAGTAGTAGTCGTAGATGCCCCGGTCCAGAATGGTGGTAGAGGGGGTGATGACACCGGATTCCAGCGCCGCCACCGCCGTGCAGGGCTTGAAGGTGGAGCCGGGGGCGTAGGTGCCGCCAATGGCCCGGTTGAACAGGGGAGCTCCCTTGTCGTCGGAGGCCAGCGTGTCATAAATTTCGTCCCACTTGCTGATGTCATAGGTGGGGTAGGAGGCCAGCGCCAGCACCTCACCGCTGCCCACGCCCACCACCACGGCGGCGCCGCCCCGGCGGATGCCGTCCTTCTCGGTCATGTCACCGATGGTCTTGCTGAGGGCTTTTTCCACGTCCTCCTGCAGGTCGATGTCCAGCGTCAGAGCACGGTGTTGCCGGGCTTGGGTTCCTTGGTGTAGAACTCACCGGTGATCTGGCCATCGGAGGTGGTGGTAATGAGTTTGGTGCCGTTCTCGCCGTGGAGATACTCCTCGAAGGCCTTCTCCACGCCGCTCTCGCCCACCAGAGCGTCCATGGAATACCCCTTGTCCCGGTATCCCACGATGCCGTTGTCCGGATCGCCCACCCAGTCCTCCTGATAGATGGGACTTAGCCGCCCCAGCACATGGGCGGCGTAGGTAGTGTCATACACACGGGCCGAGGCCGTGCCGGTGGTGACACCGGCATAGCGGCCGTCCACCACCTGATTGATGAGCTCCACCGACACATCGCTGGCGAAGGTGTAGGTACCCCCCGCGATGTCCCGCAGGGCCAGTTGGTAGCGCACGCCGATGATAGCCCGTGCGTCGGTGTCGGAGTAGCTGTCCGCCACGCCGTAGAGCTTGCGCAGTTGGGCCATGAACAGCGGGGCCTCCTGCGTGGGCCGCAGGGTACCCACCGTGATGGCGGGCAGATCCTCGGAGGCCAGATATTTCCGGAAGGCACCCTCGTCGGTGGGGGTGGTGTAGGTAAAGGGCGGCTCCTTGCTCACCGGCAGGGTGTCCGTCCACTTGACGTTGTTGCTGCGGCACAGCTCCAGCAGCCGGAAGATGGCGTCGTTGCAGTCCGTGTCGCTTTCAAATTCCTCGTCGGAAAACACCAGCGTATAGGTCAGCCGGTTGGAGATCAGCACCTTGCCGTTGCGGTCGGTGATGATGCCGCGGGAGGCCTCCACCGTCTGAGCGGTGGCGTTGCTGGCCAGCGAGCGAGCCTTATAGTCCGATCCGTTGAGGATCTGAGTATTGTACAGCACGCCGCAGAAGATCAGCAGGATCATCCCGAAGATCAATACCAGCGGTACCAACCGGGATTTGGCCAGATAGGATTTCATAGCATACTCCTTTCAGGGGACTCACTCGGAGTAGATCCGCCGGCGCACCCAGCGGAAGGGAAGATAGACCAGCACCGTCAGCGGCAGTGTCACCAGGATCTCCCGCCCCGCCAGCGACGAGGCGGCGGAGAAGGCCACTCCCTGCTGATACGTCATCAGCAGAATTTGCAGCCCATCGGTGATGACCAGCGCCGCCAACCCCATGAGCACGGCGCACAGAAGCCCCGGCGTAATGAGGTAGTTGGCCACGGCAGCGGCGGCCAGCGCCGCCAGCAAAAATACCAGAATATGGAAGCAGGGGATCAGACCCGGCTGGGTCAGATCAAACAGCAGTCCCATGGCCAGCGCCACGCCCATGCCGCCGTAGGCTCCCTCGAACATAGCTAAGACCGCCACCATCACCGGGGGCAGATAGGGATGCACGTGCAGCAGGGAGATGTGATCCAGCGCCAGCCCCTGCAATAAAAGCAGCAGAAAAAAACCTGCGGTGTAAAACACCCATTTCCAGATGGTATCACGTCGGCTCATAGTGTCTCCCTCAGTCCACGGTGTCGAAGGAGGTGATGACAAACACCTCCGACAGGGAATCCAGATCCGTCTTGGGGGCCAGCACCGCATAGCGGGTCAGGCCGTTGTCGTCGGTGCGGATCTCCTCCACAGAGCCGATGACCAACTGGGAGGGGTAGTAGCCCCCCAGCCCGGAGGTGACGATGAGGTCGCCGTTGATGAGACTGGATTCCCCCTCCAGATACGACAGCTTCAGCCGCCCCGTCTCCATCAGGGCCAGATCGCCCATGGCCACCGTCACCTCGCCGGTGCGGAATACCCGTGCGCCCAGAGAGGAGTCTGTGTCCAGAATGGTGGTGATGGTGGACCAGTTGAGTCCGGCCTCCCGGATGACCCCCACCAGATTGCCCTGATCGTCCACCACGCAGTTGCCCACGGCAATGCCGCTGGAGGTGCCCTTGTTGAGGGTCATCACACGGGACCAGTTGGAGGTGCTGCGGTCCACGATAATAGCGGATTCAAAGGTGAAATCCCGCCGCTGCTGCCGCAGATTCAGCAGGTTCCGCAGCCGCTGGTTCTCCTCGCTGTCGATCTTGGCCTGATCCAGCTGCCGCTGCAGCTCGGCGTTCTCCTTTTTCAGGTCCGCATTCTCCTGCTGCAGCGCCTCCACGTCCTCGAAGCGCTGGCTTATGGAGCTGAACCACCCGCTGACAGCGGAGCCTACCGCCCGGAAGGGGGAGGCAATGACGCCCCCGGCGTTCTGGAGAAAGCCGGTTTGGGAGCTGAGAGCGGAGGCCACACACAGCAGCACCGCCACCACCGTCACCGCCGCCAGCATCATGATGCCGTTTTCTGGAAAAAATTCTTCATAGTCCTGATTCCTTATTACAAAGTAATGCCCATTACGCCAGCAGCGTCACACCGAATTCCGCCAGCATCCGGCTCAGCAGCACCACCGGCAGACCCATGACGTTGAAAAAGTCCCCGTCGATGCGCTCTACCAGCAGCGCTCCCTGCCCCTGTACGCCGTAGGCCCCGGCCTTATCCATGGGCTCGCCGCCCCGGATATAGGCCAGCAGCTCCTGCCGGGAGGCTCCCGGAAATAGACGTCGGTGGACTGGGTGCGGGTGAGGGCCTTTTCCCCCTGCCGCACCGTCACGCCGGTGCAGACCCTGTGCTTTCGTCCGGACAGCGCCGTCAGCATGGAGAGGGCCTCCGCCTCGTCATGGGGCTTCCCCAGCCGCTGATCATCCAGAAAGACCATGGTGTCGGCGGTGATGACGATGGCATCCGCCGGCGCCTGCACCGCCTGAGACTTCTCCCGGCTGATGTAGGCCACGATATCCTCCGGCGCCAGCTCCGGAGGATACCACTCCTCCACGTCCGGCACGGAAATTTCAAATTCACGGAGCCCCATGCGCCGTAGCAGCTCCTGCCGCCGGGGGGAGCCGGAGGCCAGTATGATCCTCGCCATAGCGCTTACCTCCCGGTGGAGCCGAAGCCGCCGGCGCCCCGTTCCGTCTCGTCCAGCTCCTCCACCACCGTCAGGGTGGGCCGCAGAATGGGCAGCACCATCAGCTGGGCGATGCGGTCCCCGGGCTGGACGGTATATTCCGATTCCCCGGAGTTATAGAGGCCAACCATGATCTCACCTCTGTAATCACTATCGATGACCCCCACGCAGTTTCCGGGGACCACGCCGTGCTTGATGCCCAGCCCGCTGCGGGCAAACACCAGCGCCACATAGTCCGCCGAGGGCAGGGCGATGGCGATGCCTGTGGGGATGCCCTGCCGCCCGCCGGGAGCCAGCGTCACCGGCTCCTCCATACAGGCGCACAGATCCATGGCCGCCGCACCGGCGGTGGCGTAGGCGGGCAGGGGGAACTTTGTCCCCATCAGCGGCGATACCGCCTTGACCTTCAACTCTATCATAGCAAATTTACTCCTAAAATATAAAAACGAATTGTTAAAATCGATTTTCGTCCATAAACTTTCCCGTTATTCCTTTTCCGGCACCGTGATATCCGCCACGGAGTAATCCCCCAGATCCAGCAGCTGCCGGACGCAGTAGGGGATAGGCCGGTGGAACACCGGCCCGTCCACGGCGATGGTGTGGAATTCTCCGTTCTCGCCGCAGATATCCACGCCGCAGGCGGTCATCTCCTCCACCATGGCTCGGTCCATGACCCGGCCCAGCAGATGCCGGGGCAGCACCCGGCGGTCCAGCGTCTTGATGAGACACCGATACCCCAGCTCCAGCACCTCCCGGACGTTCTCCTGCCGGTCGTGGTGCCATAGGGGGTATACCGCCTCCAGCCCCACGTTTCGGCAGCGCTCCTCGCCCCAGGCCCGGTTGTTCTCAATGTCAATATCCCCGAAGCACACCAGCTCCACCCCCTGCTCCTTGGCCCGGCGCAGCGCCGCCTCCATGGACAGATGGTACTCCTCGCCGCCGGTAGGCACCGCCAGCAGCGGCAGCTCCAGCGCCTCGCCGTACTCCCTCAGCAGCGCCGGGTCCACCCCATGAAAGTAGGAGCGTCCCGCTTCGGGGTTGAACATCACCAGCAGCGCCATAGGCTCTGCTCCCGCCTCCAGCATTTTGTGCAGGCACAGGGTGCTGTCCTTGCCGCAGCTGTACGACAGGATAAATTTCTTCCCGGCCACGCCGGCCAACGTATTTTCCACAGGAACCTCCTGTTTTGGGACAATGTATTGATAACTTATAGGAATTTCTCGATTAAAAATAACGAGATGTATTCACTCTACCCCCCGGTAGAACAGGCCACGTGTCAGATCGGCCGGGATATAGTCCCCCTGCCCCTGATACCGCTGCAGCGCCGCCACGCACTCCGCCGGGGATTCCGTGGTGAACCGCAGCCGGGCATAGGTGAGCCCCAGCCGCCGCCACTCCGGCTTGTCCGCCAGAAAGAGGGTGCGGCTGTTCTCCAGTTCGTTGCGGTGGCCCCATGCGGGCATCAGCGGGAAGCGGGCCCCGGTTCGGTCGGTGAGGACGTTCTCCCCGGTGCAGCGGCAGGCGGCGGAGCGCTTCCGGTAATCGCTGCCCACATCGCAGCAGCCCAAGCTGTTGGCAATGACGCAGTTCTCCATCAGCATCAGCGGCAGGCGGCCATAGACCACTGCCTCGCAGGGCAGATACTTTTTCAGATCCCGGATCTGCTGATGCCGCAGCTCGAAGGATACGGCGGCGGTGGAGAGCCCCAGCTCCTGCAAAAACAGCAGCGCACGGGAGTTGAATACGTTCATCCCCAGATCGCCCCGCAGCGGCAGTTCCAGCCCCTCGGCAATGGCAGATGGCCCAGATTGCCAACGGCCACGGCGGCCAGCACCTGCCGGTGCCGCACCAGCATCTCCCGCAGCGCCGCCTCGTCCTCCGTCCGGAAAATGCGGGGCAGCACGGCGCAGAAGGACGTCCGGTCCAGATACGGGGTCACATCCAGCGTATCCAGCCACTCCACCGGCAGATAGATCATTTCCGGGCGGCAGTCCGCCAGCGCCTGCGTCAGCTGCTCCGGCTTCTGGAGGGAGCAGGTCAGCAGCGGCTGCGCCGGCTCCACCGGGGCATCGGGCAGCGGCTCCGGCTGGGCCGTGTGCCGTTCCGGCACGGCGCAGAGAACCTCCTCCAGCGCCGTCAGTCCCTCCCGCCGCAGGGCGTTGACCGCCCCGGCGGAGAGCATCAGCCCCTCCTCCAGCGTCACCCGCACCTCCCGGCAGCGGAAGGCGGTGCCGCCGGTCTTTTCAGACGGGCCTGCAGCTCCTCCGCCGTCAGCGCCCGGTTTCGGGCGGCCTCCGGCACGGGGCCTGTCACCTCCACCCGCTGATCCCCGGGCCCGCACCGTCAGGCGCACCGGCTCACCGGCCCGGCAGACGCAGTCCATGTCCACCGCCACCGTCCGGCGATCCTCTTTTTCGTACAGTGTCCGGGCCTGGGCAAACAGTTCCTTGGGCTCCGGGACATTCTCCGGCCGGGTGCCGAACATCTGCGGCCCCTTCCGGCCCAGATAGTATCCGTCGGTGAAGCCGCTGCGGCTGAAGGCCAGCTCCAGCTGCCGCTGCTCCTCACGAGTGGGGCGGCGCTTTTCGTCCAGCAGCCGCCGGTAAATGGAGGTGATGACCGCCACGTACTCCGGCCGCTTCATGCGCCCTTCCAGCTTCAGGCACGCCACCCCCATGTCCTCCAGCTCCTGTAGGTAGGGGGAGAGGTTGGCGTCCTTCAGGCTCAGAGGATGGCCTCCCGCCGCCGGGGCATTGACCCCATAGGGCAGGCGGCAGGGCTGAGCGCAGGTGCCCCGGTTGCCGCTGCGTCCTCCGATAACGGCGCTGAGGGCGCACTGACCGGAGTAGCACATACAAAGAGCGCCGTGGGCAAAGACCTCCACCTCCGCCGGACAGTCCCGGCAGATGGCGGCAATGTCCCGGCGGGACAGCTCACGGGCCAGCACCACCCGGGTAAAGCCCAGCTCTGCCGCCCGGCGTGCGCCCCCCAGCGTGTGCAGGCTCATCTGGGTGCTGGCGTGGAGGGGCAGCTCCGGCGCCGCCTGACGGGCCAGCTGCCACACCCCCCAATCCTGGATCAGCACCGCATCTGCCCCCAGCCGGGAGGCCTTGTGCAGCAGCTCCGCCGCCCCCGGAAGCTCACGGTCGGTGAGCAGGGTGTTCAGGGTCAGATAGACCCTCACCCCCCGGAGGTGGCAGTACCGCACCGCCTGCGCAAACTCCTCCTCCGTGAAGTTCTTGGCGCTGCGCCGGGCGTTGTAGGCCCCGAAGCCCATATACACGACGTCGGCACCGCTCTGCACGGCGGCCACCAGAGAATCCCACCCTCCGGCGGGAGAGAGCAGCTCCGCCATTACTTGTGACCCTGCTGCGCCTTGAACAGCTGCCGCTTCAGCTCCGAGGCCTCCGCCTTGGCCTGAGACGCCTCGTCCAGATATGTTTTCAGCTGACGGCGCAGATTCTCCGCTGCCTCCTGAGCCTTCAGCAGCTCGTCCGCCAGATTCACCGCCGTCAGCACGGCGGCGTCAATGCGGCTCACATGGGCGCCCTCCTGCAGCTGCGTCATCTTCTCATCCACCAGAGCGCCTACCTTCTCCATGTAGGCGGCGCTCTCATCAGCGACCAGGGTGTAATCCTCGCCGCAGATGCTCATTGTGATACGATTCGCCATAGTGACCTCCTGCTTTCTATGTAAACTGAGTATTTCTGGATAGCTATACAGAATCTATTATAGCACAAAATCCCACCGGGAAAAGACTTTTCTTCCCCAAACGGGGATTTTTCAAAAAATCCCGGCGGGACGCTTTACGCAGACGGGGTTTTCGTGTAGAATAGAGGGACGAAAAGAGAGGGGGCGCAGCGCCGTGGCGGGATATATCCTCCGGGAGGATCAACCGAATATCGTGCTCCCGGCCCAGCAGGCGGATCGCCTCATCGGCCGGGGCGACGGGGATGCGGCGCTGCTGTATCTGTGCCTGCTGCGGGCGGACCGTGGTGTCACGGCGCAGGAGCTGCAGCGTCGGCTGAAGTGGAGCCAACTGCGCCTCCATGCGGCGGAGACGGCTCTGCAGGAGCTGGGACTCATCGACCGGCCCCCGGAGCAGAAGCCCCCGGAGCCGGCGCAGGAGCGCCCGGTATATACGGCGGATGACCTGACGGACCTCCTCACCGGCGACGCCGGCTTTCGGATGCTGGTGCCGCAGACGGAGGAGAAGCTGGGGAAACGCCTGAAAACGGCGGACCTGCAAATCCTGGCGGGACTGTATGACGATCTGGGCCTTCCGGCGGATGTGATCTATCTGCTGGTGTGCCACTGTGTCACCCGTTCCGAGGAGCGCTACGGCCCCGGACGGCGGCCCACCCTCCGCCAGATCGAGAAGGAGGGCTATCACTGGGCGCAGCGGGGCCTCTTCGATCAGGAGAGCGCCTCCCAGTATCTGCGGGACTGGAACGTCCGCCGCTCCGCCATGAGCCGGTATATGCAGGTGCTGGGGCTGGGCGACCGCCGCCCGGTGGAGAGCGAGGAGCGCTACATCGCCGACTGGATGGACAAGGGCTTTCCCCCGGAGACGGTGGCACTGGCCTACGACAAGACGGTGTTTTATAAGAAGGAGCTGAACTGGCGATACCTCAACGGGATCCTGCGCCGCTGGCACGAAAACGGCTGGCATACGGAGGAGGAGGTCCGCCAGAGCGACAGCCGCAAGCCCTCCCGGCGGGAGGAGAAGAAAGACGACTCCCGTATGGAGAAATACATGAAGTGGTAAGGAGGAAAACTCCATGGCATACGACGGAAGAGTGCTGCGTCAGGCCACCCTGCGCTTTGACGAGGACAAGCAGCGCCGTCAGGAGCAGCAGCGCCAGCGGCAGCAGCAGGTCTATCAGCAGTGTCCGGAGCTGGAGAGCATCCAGCGGGAGATCCGGGGTACCATGGGCGAGATCATCGCCTCCGCCCTGCGGCGGGGTACGGACCCTCTGCCCGCCATCCGGGTGATCCGGGATAAGAATCTCTCCCTGCAAAAGCGTCGGGCGGAGCTGCTGGCCCAGCTGGGCTATCCGGAGGATTATCTGTCGGAAAGCCCGCTGTACCCTGTGCGGGGATACCGGCTACCGGGGCGACGGCCTGTGCAGCTGCCTGAAAAAATACTATGCACAGGAGCAGATCCGGGAGCTGAGCCGGATGCTGGACATCGGCAGCCAGAGCTCGATACCTTCGAGCTGGACTGGTATTCCCCGGATCGTGG
>ENA-OQCO01000593-OQCO01000593.1-human-gut-metagenome-genome-assembly--contig:-NODE-593-length-19065-cov-2.136762_pt1 | contig 19065 bp, 25 predicted proteins | sample MGYA00242500_ERZ504582 | MGnify/ENA primary metagenome ERZ504582 (study PRJEB26092, sample SAMD00036346) | human gut metagenome | host: Homo sapiens | study: EMG produced TPA metagenomics assembly of...
CCGCGAGATGCAGAAGGCCGCCGACCACGGCGTTTCCATCGTGCTGGGCACCATCGGTGAGGACGGCTCCTATGTGCTGTACAACGGCAAGACCTACTACGCCTCCGCCGTGCACGCAGATGACGTCATTGATACCATGGGCGCCGGCGACTCCTACTTTGCTGCTTTCCTCTGCTCGCTGCTGAAGTCTTCCAAGAGCGGCGCTCTGCTGGAAGGCACCGAAGAAGAAAACGCCGCGCATCTGCAGGAAGCCATGCAGATCGGCGCAGCATTTGCTGCAAAAATGTGCGCCAAGGAAGGCGCATTCGGCTACGGAACCCCCATCGTGGGACGCACCGAACTGTAAAATAAACAGGAGGCATTTTCATGAAACCTGATCAGTATGAAAACAACGCGGAAGGCATCCTCTGCGTTTATAAGAACCCCAAATGGCTGGTTTGCATCAAGAACTGGAAGCCTGACAACGACATTGCCGGCATCGCTCATCTGGAGGTTCATCACTCCACCGACGAGCAGTTCATCCTTGCCGCTGGTAAGGCAATCCTCCATCACCGCCGAGCGCGAGACGGCAGCTTCAAGAATATCGAGCTGACCCCCATGAAGCAGGGCAAGGTATACAATGTTCCCGCTGAGTGCTGGTTCTACTCCATCACGCAGAAAGATACCAAGGTGATCTATGTGCAGGACTCCAACTGCTCTATGGAAAACAGCGACTTTGCCGACCTGACCGCTGCTCAGATCGCCGACATTCAGGAGCGTGCACGCAAGATCCTCGCAGAGTGAAAAGGAGCTTTTTATGCCGATCCGATGCGTCCTCTTTGACTTTGACGGCGTGATCGCCGATACCGAGGAACGGAACGCCGACTATCTTGCCTCTGCTCTTGCGCATTTCGGGGTCCGGCTGACCGAAGAGGATCGGAGTGCACTGGTGGGCATCAATGATCCCTCTCTACTTGAGGCACTGCTGAAGCGAGCAGAAACGCCGGTCACTCTGGAGCAGCTACAGGCCGAACGCACACGCCACGGCAACTACTACGAAAACGGTGCCGACCTGCACACACAGCCCGGTCTGCGGGAGTTTCTCTCTGCGCTTCGCGCACAGGGCATTCGCACCGGCATAGTCTCCTCTACCCGGTCACAGCTCATTCTGACCGCGCTCGACCGCCTGCATCTGGTCTCACAGTTCGATGTGGTGGTCTGTGGCGACATGGTCACTCGGCGCAAGCCCGATCCGGAACCTTATCTACGAGCAGCGCAGCTCTGGGGCTTGCCCCCGACGATTGTCTGGTCATCGAGGATTCTCCCACAGGCATCCGTGCCGGAAAAGCCGCCGGCTGTACCGTGCTGGGCTATACCGGCAGTTCTATCCGTCAGGCGTCTCTGCAGCAGATTTCGCCCTTTCCGATTTTCATCTTTACCGACAGATCCCACTTTTTCAGAATCTTTCTCCGTTCTGAATTTATGACAAAACAGACCAAACCGTACAATAGGTTGGTCTGTTTTGCATTTAAGCTGCTCCGCTCCGTGCAGGAGACCCGCCACCGCAGAAACGGTTCTACTTATTTCTTTTCGGAAGGTCCATGGCATTCCCCGATCGTTCCGACCTTCCTGCCCGCACGATGCTCACCAGCGAAGGCTCCGTTTCCCGCAGCACCCATGTAGTCGCAGACCCACAGACCCAACGTCTGCGTACGCTAACGCCCATCGAATGCGAACGGCTCAACGGCTTCCCGGATGATTGGACAGCCGGGATGCCGGAACGACTGCGCTATTTCACCATGGGGAATGCGCTCGTCGTTCCGCTGGTCAAGGCCATGGGCAAGCGGATCAGCGCACTGGCCGAGGACGAGCAGCGCAGTTGATGGGCGTTTCTCTTGGATTTCCAAAGGGGTGCGGGTCGCCAGTGGCGACCTCAAAATGCAGCACATTTTGAAGCACCTGACCGAGCCGACAGGCGAGAGGCAGCACCCCTTTGGCACACGACTTTGCCTGCAAAGTCTAGTGTGTTACACCTTGGTTCCGGCTGATGCGGAAAAGGGGCTGCGAGAGGCTCCGGCAAGCACCTGTTCTGTGGCAGAAGGATGCGCGGATGGGCGTGGCAGTTGACGGTCTTTGCCCACCCAGCGCAGACTTGCGGAGGAACCAATGGTGTACGTTCTCCCGTCCTGCCGCAGCAGCGTTTTCCCTTACAAGCCGCAGGGCAAATGATCAGCGTCTGTGCTTGCCCCGGTTGCCTGCAAGTGTCCCCGGTTTTAGCATTGCCGTTTTATAAAGAATCTTCTTTATCAGCTTTCTTTCATCCTCTGTCAGCTTATCGTAGTTGATGCCGATTGCCTTCAATGCTGTTCGGATCTTCTTTTCATCCGCAGACCCTTCAAGTTTCTGTGCATCCTCCAGTTCCTTCATCAAGTTATCGACCATTGCACCATCCGAAGTGGTCTTGTCCTTGCGGTGTTCCGTCTTGATGTTCTTCAGGATAGCCACCAACTCGTCATACAAGACCCGACCAAAGTACTCATCTTCATCAATCTGCCCCAGCTTCAAGGTGCTCATGTATAGATCGTTTTCATCTGCTGCATACTTCTTTTTCAGCATTTGCCGGGTCGCTTCCAGACCAGCATTGAGGTTTTGAATGTTTGCGCTGACATATCCATCCACATAGATTTCCAGATCGGTCATGAACCGCCGGAAATTCTCATGCACGATCAGCTCGCACAGCAGCCGATGATTGAATCTTCCATTCCTTAATACGTCCACTGCGCCATCGCTCAGATGCAAGTCCGAAAGGACTGCATCTGGGCGTTTTTTGTTTTCCGTCACACCCAGCAGGTAGTCGGTGGTCACGCCATAGAACTCAGCCAGCGTTGTCACCGCATAAATGCTGAGGTCGGTCACATCGTCGCTCTCATACTTCGACAGTGCCGATTTGGACAGACCCGTCTGCTCTGCCAGCGTTTCCAGCTTCAGATGCCGCTCCACACGCAGGTCTTTGAGCCGTTCTCCCAGTGTCAGCTTGATGTTCATGGTCGCACCTCCGATGTTTTTTGCACAGTATACCACTTCCGGCGGTTCCTGTCCATAAACGTGGAATTTTGCAGTTTCTGCACCTGTTTTCCGACATTATGGATATACGGCACAGCGGCCATTGCAGTGCTATCCTATAGACAGAAAGAAAACATATTAACTCCCCAGCAGCGAACATATTAAGGGCTTCCCGCGAAAGCCCTCTGAAATATCTTTCATACCAGGACCTTGACAACAGAATGACCGTCCGAACTGCCCAGACCGCCAAGACCTCCCATCGGGGGAACGAGCGCCCTGCATGGGGCCGACACAGAGTCCAAAAAGATTTCCTGTCGGAAGGCAGCAAGGGAGACCGGCTTCACCGAAGTTCCCATTTTGGGAACACCGGTGACTTTGAACGTGGCAGGGATCAAATTGATTCGTACCAAAACCTTTGACCAAAGGAGAAATTTTGAGTTTATATCAAAAGATCAAGTCCGCCATCACCGTTCGGCAGGTGGGAGAGATGTACGGCATGGAGCCCGACCGCCATGGCATGGTGTGCTGTCCGTTCCACTCCGACAGCCACCCCAGCATGAAGCTGAACGACACCTATTATTATTGCTTTGGCTGTGGAGCCAACGGAGATGCCATCGACCTCACCTCCAAGCTGTTTGACCTGAACCCTCGGCAAGCCGCCGAGAAGCTGATACACGACTTCGGGCTTGACCCGGATAAGCCGCCCGCCAATGCCATCGCCCTGCCGCCGCCCAAGCGTGGCCTGACGGACGAGCAGTGGGCAGACATCGCCTACTGCCTGCGGGTGCTGACCGATTATCTCGACCTGCTGCACGACTGGCGAGAGCGTTACAAGCCCGCCAGCCCGGAAGAACCGCTGGACGAGCGGTTCGTGGAAGCCCTCCACATGACCGAGACCATCGAGCACCTGACGGACTGCGTTGCATTTGGAACACCCCAGCAGAAGGCCGCTGCCGCCTCACAGCTGCTGTCCGGGTCGTACCTGCTGATGCTGGAGGAGCGCACCGACCGCCTTGCTCTGGCAAAGTGCGCCTGATAATTTATTCACCCGAAGTGGTGGGTCTTACCGTGAGGCCCACCACTTCACTTTTCTAAAGGAGAATTACCCTATGAAGAAAAACATTTCCCGCAACCCCTTATGGCCGGACTGGTACAACGGCAAGAAAATTGACGAAGTCCAGTTTGGCCGTGCCTTTCTGGAACAGTGGCCGCTGAAATGCGTCAACGGAACGCTGTACACGCTGGACGGCCCGGTGGAGGACGAGAGCGAAATCAAGCAGCGCATCTTGGAGAATATCGAGGAATATGTCACCTCCGGCCTGTCCAAAAAGGTCACCAACATTCTGGAGACCATCAAGCTGCTGGCCTTTTCCGACCCGTTCCCCATCGAGCAGGACTGCATCCACCTCCAGAACGGCGTGTACCATCTGCCGGACGGCTCTTTTCAGGAGAGCCGCCTGTTCTGCCAGAACCGCCTGCCGGTGAAGTACGACCCGAAAGCTGCCAGCCCTGACCGTTGGCTGACCTTCCTGCACGAGCTGCTGGACGATGCCGACATCCCCACCTTGCAGGAGTATCTGGCTACTGTCTCATTCCCAGCACCAAAGGGCAGAAGATGATGCTCATTGTCGGCAAAGGCGGTGAGGGCAAGTCCCGCATCGGGCTGGTACTGAAACGGCTCATGGGAGATGCCGCCAGCAATGGCAGCGTCCAGAAAGTGGAGAATAACCGTTTTGCCCGTGCCGATCTGGAACGCCGCCTGCTGATGATCGACGATGACATGGACATGAACGCCCTGCCTAAAACAAATTATATCAAGACCATCGTGACCGCCGAGGCTAAGCTGGACTTGGAGCGCAAGGGTGTCCAAAGCTACCAGCGGGACATCTACGCCCGGTTCCTCTGCTTTGGCAACGGCGCGTTGACCTCGCTGTATGACCATTCGGACGGTTTCTTTCGCCGCCAGCTTATCCTGACCACCAAGGACAAGCCTGCTGACCGCACGGATGACCCCTTCCTTGTGGAAAAGATGTGCGCCGAGTTGGAGGGCATCCTGCTGTGGTGTCTGGAAGGACTGCACCGGTTGGTGCAGAACGATTTCCGCTTCACGGTCAGCGAACGAGCCGCTGCCAACGTGGACACCATCAAACGCAGCAGCAACAATGTCATCGACTTCATGGAGTCCGAGGGCTACTTCCGCTTTAAGGCAGACTGCTCCATCAGCTCCAAGGAGTTCTACGACATTTATAAGCAGTGGTGCGAGGACAACGCCTGTCACAGCGTATCGGCGATCCGTTTCAGCGCAGAACTGCGACAGAACGACCGCCGCTATAACCTTGAAGCCACCAACAACATCTACCTGCCCGGTGGCCGCAGGGTGCGGGGATTCGTGGGCATCGAGCCGCTTGTCCACCCCTGTCCGTAAAAAGTGCATTTTTTCACGGAAGAAGTTCGTACAACCTGTACGGTCTGTACTTGTACGCACCTGTACGGCGAATTGAAGCAAATTAAAACGTGGTATCGTTTGTATTTTGTATTTCTGTACACCGTACGAACCGTACAGGTTATTTGAAGTCCGTACAGATTTTTTGTACACCCCAAGAAGGAGCGTGATCTATGAAAGCCCAATACGGCATTTTAAGGTTCAAAAAGTACAAGGGGCCTGCCATCAGCCCCATCGAAGCCCACAACGAGCGCACCAAGGAGCAGTACGCCAGCAACCCGGATATCGACACGAGCCGGAGCCGCTACAACCTCCATCTGGTGCAGCCGCAGGGCAGGTACCGGGAAGAAGCCGACCGCATGATAGCTGCCGCCCACTGCCGTGTCCGCAAGGACAGCGTGCGGGTGGTAGAGGCTCTTGTCACCGCCAGCCCGGAGTTTTTCAATGATAAGACTAACCGGGAGATCAGGGCGTACTTTGCGTACGCCCTGAAATTTTGGAGGGCAGACAGTGCCCGGATACCTTTCTCTCTGCTGTTGTCCACATGGACGAGAAAACGCCCCACCTGCACCTCTGCTTTGTGCCCCTGACTCCTGACGGACGGCTGAGCGCGAAAGAGATCATTGGCAACCGCAAGAATCTTGTGAGGTGGCAGGATGAGTTCTGGCAGCACATGGTCAAGCAGTACCCGGAGCTGGAACGGGGCGAAAGTGCCAGCCAGACCGGGCGAGAGCACATCCCGCCCCGCATCTTCAAGGAGATGACCCAACTGACCAAGCAGAAGGAGCAACTGGATGCTCTGCTGGTGGGTATCAACCCCTTCAACGGCAAGAGCCGTGCGGCGGAGATCAGCAAGGTACTGGACAGCTATATCCCCAACGTGGCACGGATGAAGGACCAGTTGCGAAAGTACAACGTAGCCTTCACCAAGACCGCCACCGAAAACGAAAAGCTGAAAGAGAAGAACAAGACGCTCTCTGCCTCGCTGGATAAAGCGAAGGAAGGGAGCGTCTTGAAGCGTCTGGAGGATGCCAAGCTGCGGCAGGACTATGAAGCCGCCCTGAAAACGCTGGACAGCATCCCGCCGGAGGTCATTCGATTCTATGAGAACCGCACGCAGGAATCTGTGGTGCGCCACGATAAGTAAGGAGCAACGCCTATGTGTAATAAAATGTACGAGAATGTGAAATCTTTTGATTATACGAAAAAGTTCTTGCAGTCGGACTCTGATCCGGCTACAATGGAGATGGTCACTCAAACCAATGCCGTCAAGTCTCCGACCAACAGCCCTGAGACCACAAAGCTGGTGTACACGGTAAAGGAGGTCGCACAGATGCTGGCCATCAGCCAGCGTGCCGCCTACAACCTGTGCAACAGCACCACCGAGTTCCGTGTCCTGCGGGCAGGCGGAAGCATCCGCATCCCAAAAGACAGCTTCGATGCGTGGCTCTACCGGGCAGCTTGATAAGGAGGCAAATCTATGGCATATATCACGAAACGCGGCAGCTCTTACAGTGTCCGCTACACCTATCAGGACGAGCACGGCAAGAGCTGCGACAAATGGGAGAGCTTTCCCACAAAAGAGGAGGCGGTGAAACGCCAGAAGCAGATCGAGCATGAACTGGCGACCGGCAATTTCCTGATCCCGTCCACGGTGACGGTGGCAGAGTTCCTGATGGACTGGCTGCCCAAGCAGTGCAGCAAGCACAAGTGGGCACCCAAGACCTACCAATCCAATCTGGCGCTCATCCAGAACCTCATCATCCCCTATATCGGGGAGATGCAGATGCAGAAACTGCGGCCCTACCACATCGAAGCCCTGTACGACACCCTGAGCAAGACCCCTTGCGGACAGTATGTGGGCGGCAAGCGGCGAGACCTCTCGCCCAAGCAGCAGAAGCGCACCCTCTCCGGCACCACCCTCCATGAAGTCCACCAACTGCTGCACAATTCCTTTCTGCTGGCGGTGGAGTGGGGCATCCTTATCAAAAGCCCCGTCCCGGTGGAAGCGCCCAAAAAGACCACCCAAGAGCGCAGCATCTGGGAGGTGGACGAGATGCGGGCAGCTCTGGACAGCATGGAGGACCCCATCCTGCATCTGGCGGTGCACCTGACACTGGTGGGTGCACTCCGAGAGGGTGAGGTTGCCGGTCTGACCCCGGAGGACATCGACTTTGATGCCGCCAACGGCATGGGCACCTTCACCGTCAACCGTTCCATGCAGCGGGTGCAGAAGGACACACTGGCACAGGTGGACAAGGGCTGCATCCTCCGCATCTTCCCGGACAAGCTGGAGGGCAGCAAGACCTCTCTTATCCTGAAGGACACCAAGACCGAAGCCTCCTGCCGCACCATCTTTATGACCGCCGCCCTGCGGGAGGAGCTGAAGCAGTGGCTGGAACGGCTGAAGCGGGAAGAAACCCTCGACCCGGAGCGGTACCGCAACAGCGGGATGCTGCTGCGGCTCCCCAACGGTCTGGCGGTGGAGCCGGTGCTCATCCGCAAAAAGTTCCTGAAATGGCAGGATGCACACCCGGAGTTCCCCCGCATCGTCTTTCACGGTCTGCGGCACTCAAGTGCCACCTACCAGTTGATGATCTCCGGCGGTGACATCAAGGCAGTGCAGGGGACTACAGGACACGCCAGTGCGGATATGCTGGTGAACACCTACGCCCATATCCAGCAGTCCTCCCGTGTGGAACTGGGCAAGAAGTTTGAAAGCGGCTTCTATGCCAAGCCCGGTACCTCCAGCCCGCAGGCTGTACCCGCCGCAGGCGAACCTACCATCTCCATGACGGCTCTCTTGGAATTGCTGAAGGATGCCGACCCGGAAATGAAGGCAAAGCTCCGCTTGGCCCTGCTCACCTGATGCAAAAAAGGGCACTGATTGCAATGCAATACAGCGCCCTACATAATCGGACATGGATAACACCGACCGTGCAAAAACCGTGCAGAAACCGTGCAACCATGGCTTACAAAACAAAAAAGCCATGAAATCTTTCGATTTCACGGCATTTTCTGGTGCAGTAAAGCATCCAAATCCGAACCATTTCCCTTTGATGCGGCTTCTGCCGCTTCTCCAAAAGTCACGGTCTGTGTTCCTTCTTTATAGTTGAAGGTTATCAAAACCTTATCATCGTACAGATAAATCGCATTGATGAAGGTATCCACCAGCGCCTGCCGCTGGTCTTTTAGGCTCATGTCCAGTTTACGGAACCGCAGCAGCCAGAACCGGATGAACTCCTCCGTGACCTTGGGCTTTGCCAGCTTCTCTTCTGCAATGCGGGCTTCAAGCTCACGCTTGGTTTCTTCCAGCTGCTCCAGCCGCTCCTTGGTGGAGCTGGTCAGGATACCGGCCTGAATCGCATTGAGCATATTCTGGATACCAGATTCAGCATCCCGAAGCTGTTTCTCATAGAGGGGAATGTTGGTGTTCTCCTTGTTTTGCAGTTCCATCACCTTGGCGATGATAGATTCCATGGCGGCATCGTCTTTGACAAGCTGCATCGTCTGGTTGACCACCAGATCTTCCAGCCACTGTTTACGGACGGTCTTTTTCTTGCAGCCCTTGTGCTTTTTGGCAGTGGCACATTTATAGTAGCGGTGGACTTCACCCGTCCGGCTCGTGCCGCTTTCGCCAAACATCAACGCCCCACAGTAGCCGCAGAACAGCTTGGTGGTGAGCAGGTAGTCATCCTCTGCCTTTCTACGGGCAGGGGCTTTCTTGTTTTTGGCGATTTTCTCCTGCACATCCTCAAACAGTTCCAGCGGAATGATGGGCGGGATAGCATCCGGTACGACCACATCCCGGAATTTCAGTTCTCCGATGTACCGCCGGTTTTTGAGCATATGTTCGACGCTGTTATAGGTAAACGCACCGCCCACCGGGTTCTTGATGCCGTTTTCGTTCAGCCAGTCCCGGATCTCCTTCATGGTGGAGCCTTCATTGTACTTCTTGAACGATTCCAGCACAAAAGGCGAGGTGAGAGGGTCAATATGGAACTTCCGTTCCGAATCCAGCGTGTAACCAAAGGTTCCACGACCACCGTTGCAGCGTCCTTTCAGGATGTTCTCGGTCTGTCCACGCACGACCTTCTCGGCAAGGTCAGCGGAATAATACTCGGCATAACCTTCCAGCACCGATTCCAGAATGATGCCCTCCGGCCCCTCGGAGATGATCTCGGTGGCAGACATGAGCTTGACACCATTCTTCTTCAGCTGGGTCTTGTACCGGGCACTGTCGTAGCGGTTCCGGGCAAAACGGTCAAGCTTCCAGACCAGCACAATGTCAAACAGCTTTTTGTCGCTGTCTTTTATCATCTGCTGAAACTCCGGGCGGTTGTCCGTTTTGGCAGAGATGGCACGGTCAATGTAGTGCTTGACGATGGTGATGCCATTCTTTTCCGCATAGGCAGTGCATTCACGAATCTGGCCTTCAATGGATTCTTCGCGCTGGTTATCCGATGAATAGCGGGCATAGATCACGGCGGTCATGGCAAGCACCTCTCTTTTATGCATCAATGGACGGTAGAGTGTTCATTTCAAAGCAATGTTTCGTATAATGTATATACCATACTTTTCATCCTATTGCAATAGTTTATAGAATGTCATTTTTCCTGAATGTCATTTTTATGATGGACTCCTGTACAAATTTCGGCTGAACGGTATTCAAAAAGGATGTTCTATCCCATGACAGAGCATCCTTTTGAAACAGCTTTCTCTTATTATAGCTTTAAATCGTCCAATTCTGACTTGCTGATTGCAAATCAACCATGTGCGCATACAATCCGTTCCGAGCATAAAGCTCATCCGGTCTGCCTTGCTCCGCTACGATGCCATCCTTCAGCACAACAACCTTGTCTGCACCTGCCACGGTACGCATCCGGTGAGCGATGATGAGAACGGTCTTGTTTTTGATGAGGCGGGACAGAGCCTCCTGAATCGCCGTTTCGTTCTCAACATCCAGACTTGCGGTGGCCTCGTCCAGCAGAATGATGGGCGCATCCTTCAGAAAAGCACGGGCGATGGAAATGCGCTGACGCTCACCGCCGGAAAGAGCGCAGCCATTCTCGCCGATATTGGTGTTCCACTTGTCCGGCAGCTTCTCGGCAAATTCCTCGCAGTTTGCCAGCTTTGCCGCCGTAAGGACCTCCTCGTCGGTGGCACCTTTGCGCCCCAGACGGATGTTTTCGAGGATTGTGTTGTCAAACAGGGTCACATCCTGAAAGACGATGGAATACAGGCTCATGAGTTTTTCCGGGTCGATTCGGGAGACATCCATGCCGCCCACGGTGATACTGCCCTTCTGGTAATCCCAGAACCGTGCTGCCAGCCGGGAAACAGTGGTCTTGCCGCTGCCGGAGGGGCCCACCAGCGCCGTAACCTCCCCCTGCTTTGCGGTAAAGGAGACATCCCGCAGCACCGCTTCACCGGAGTCATAGGCAAAGCCCACATGGTCGAACACGATATCGCAGCCCTGATTGGTCAGCTGCTCGCTGCCGGTCTGCAGGGGAGCGTCCAGAATCTCATTCATCCGCCCCACATTGGTACGCATGGCGATGACCGCCGCCAGATTCTGCAAAGCCCCCTGCATGGGGTCGTACATCCGGGATGCCGCCATCAGGAACAGAAACAGGGTCAGTACGTCGATGCTGCCCTGCACCAGCAGCACCGAACCGGTGAGCGCCACCGATGCAATGCCCAGCTTGAGCACCATGCCGGCGGAGGACACAAACAGCGCTGTTTCCAGCTCTGCCACAATAGACTGCTTTTCCACTGCCCGAATTTTGCCGGAAAGGCCGGACAGATACTGCTGCTCCGCATTGCTGGCTTTCAGGTCCCGGAGAGTCTCGATGTACTCCTGAATACCGTCCGCACAGGCCATTTTCGCCGCCATGGTCCTGGCCTGCACCTTATCCTGTACCCGATAGCTGCCCACCACGATGGCAGCGGATACCGGAATGACCCACAGAGCCGCCAGTGCCATCCGCCACTCAAAGGCGAACAGGCTCAGGGCAATGAGCACCGTGGAAATGAGGGAGCCGAACAGACCGGGGATGAAGTGGGAGCAGTCCTTTTCCAGTACCTCGCAGTCCGCCATGATGGTGCTTGTCAGGTCGGCAAGGTCTCGCTTGCCGAAAAAGGACAGAGGCAGCTTCCGCAGCCGCTCTGCAAGGGTCAGGCGGCGGGTGCCGCTCTCTTTATAGGTGGTAAAATAGGTGCCGTTGTACTGGAACCATGTGGTCAGTAAAATCAGTGCAAAGCAGGCAACGCATCCCACCAGATAAAAGGTACTTCTCTCACTCGTAGAGCCTGCCAGCAGGTCTTTTACCAGAAGATACAGCAGCCCGGTGGGCAGCATGAACGCCATGTTCTGGAACGCACAGGCCAGAACGCCCTTTACAAGCCCCTTTGCGCCCTCCGGGGAGCTGGCTGTGGCGTGTTGAATTTTTTCGATCATTCCTTACCCCTCCTTTGCGACCTTCCACTGCACCGAGGCCTGATAATCCTGCCACATCCGGGCAAACAGGCCGTTCTGCGCACACAACTCGTCCTTTGTGCCGGACTCCGCAATTTGCCCATCCTGCACCACATAGATGCAGTCGGCGTTGGCGACGGTGGACAGGCGGTGTGCGATCATAATGACCGTTTTGCCCTTGGCAAGCTGCGCAAATGCAGCCTGCACTCTGACTTCATTGTCCGGGTCGGCAAAAGCGGTGGCCTCGTCAAGCAGCAGGATGGGCGCATTTTTCAGCATGGCGCGGGCAATGGCAATGCGCTGCTGCTCGCCGCCGGACAGATACACGCCTTTTGTGCCAATGACGGTATGGATGCCCTCCGGGAACTTTTCCACGATATCCATGCACTGTGCAGCTTTCAGCGCCGCCAGCACCTCGGCTTCGGTGGCTTGCGCTCTGCCCAGCCGGACGTTGTCCAGAATGCTGCCCTTGAGCAGGCGGCTGTTCTGAAACACAAAGGAAATGGTGTCCATCAACTCTTCCTTGGGGATGTCCCGCACATCCGCTCCGCCCACCCGGACGCTGCCGCTCTGCACATCAAAGAACCGGCAGACAAGGTTTGCCAGCGTGGATTTTCCGCCGCCGGATGGACCTACAAAAGCCACGGTCTGTCCCGGCTGAATCTCCAGCGAAACGCCCTTGATGACCTCGTTTTTTCCGTCGTAGCTGAAATGCACATCCTGCAGCGTGACAGAGGAATCCTTCGGGTGCTGCGGAACAGCCTGCACCTGCATGGGCGCCGCCTCCAGCACCGAGTCGATGCGTGCCAGCACATCCGCTACCACCATCTTGCTCTCGCTCATGTACATCATGCGGGTCAAAGTCAGGGAGATCACCGGCGTAATGATGATATAGAACAGCAGGTTCAGCAGAAACTCCGGGGTGACGCCGTGGGTCGTGAACAGCAGCCCGCCCGCGATCAAAAAAGGCGAACACGCCGTTGACGGCGGCGGTGTAGAACATCATGGGCAGGCGCAGGTCTTTGGTGTAGGAGATGACCCACTTTTCATACTCATCAATGGTGGCCTTGAACTTTTTGAAGGAAAATACCGACTGCCCGAAGGTCTTGACCACCGGGATACCCCGGACGTACTCCACGGCCTCATTGGACATCGCCTCCAAGGCGTTGCCGTACTGCCGCATTTTTTCAGCCATCCGCTTGCCGGTCATGGTCGTCATAATGAGGAAAGCCAGCACCACCGGCGCAAGGCTCAGCAGCCCCAGCCGCCAGTCAAATGCCAGCAGCAGCACCAACAGCCCCACCGGGGTGGCGATGGCGTTGTACTGGTCGGGCAGCTGGTGTGCCAAATAGGTCTCGGCGGCTCCGGTGCTCTCGTGGATGATCTTGCGCAGCTTGCCGCTGCCGAAGGTCTCGGCAAAGCCCAGCGGCAGCACCGCCAGATGCTCCGACACCGCCAGCCGCAGATTGGTCGCCACCCGGAACGCCGACAGATGGGAGCACATCAGCGCTGCAATGTAAATGAGGTAGGACAGCACCGCAAACAACACTGCCATCCAGCCGTAATGGGGGATGTTCACCGCCTGCGCATAGTCCGGCGCAGCGTTCAGCACATCCCGCAGGATCTTCCAGATGTACACAAAAGGCACCAGCGCCACCAGCGCACTGACCGCAGACAGTACCCACGAGACGTAGGTGAAATATCGGTAGTTCCCGGCATAGCTCATCAACCGGGAAAGATCGGACTGTTTTTTCACGAAAAGACCTCCTTCAAATAGTTTTTATGCAAAAATGTGCCGTGGCGTTTTTGCTCCACAGCACATTCTGCGTATTAACCTGCTAGATTTTCAGTACAGAACAGCTCAATGCAGTTGTCGATCATCGTCTGGTCACAGTCGGTGGAAATGCCGGAGGCCAGCCAGTAAGCATATTCGCCTGCATCGTACTGGCTCAGAGCTTCTGCATCCGAACCATAGCGGAACTCAATATGGTAAGTTTCCGCACTGGTGTCCGGCGCAAGGAAGAAGTAGGTGAACTCGCCGGAATCGGCATCATCGCTTTCAAACTCATACAGCCCACGCACAGGCTCCATGCCAATATAGTGATAGGCATGGGAGAACAGCACATTGCCGTCCTTATCGGTGCCGGAAATGGTAGAAGTTTCACCATCGAAGGTCAAGGTCGCAAGGCTATTGGTAAAGCCGCAGAAATAGGCTCCGCCGCCGTTGGCATACGCTTTGACTGCATCTTCGCCGTAAACATCACCTGTCACCATAGAGGACAGCTTCTCAAAAGCAGCTTCGGCATTGTCCTCGCCCACGAGAGCGGTACAATCATCCAGCCATGTCTGCTTATATTCGTCCGCCAGAATCACCGGCCACAGTTCCTGATAGCTGCCTGTTAGGTCGTTCAGCAGCTGTGCAGCGGCAGCTTCGTTTTCATCCACAGCAGAAGAGGCGGTCTCTTCTACGGAAGAAACAGTGCTTTCTGCGGCAGAACTTGCAGAAACGGGAACAGAGCTCGCCGTGCCGCTGCTGCAGCCAACCAGAAGAGAAGCAGACAGAGCTAGCACAGCAGCTGCACTCAGAATTCTTTTCATCAAACGCATTATCAATTTCCTCCACAAAATCAGAATATCGGCGTTAGCTTCAACTAATCACGATACTGATTTTACTGGAACCGGACTTTCTGTGCAAGAACCAAATCGACAGAATCTATCCAATCGGACGCATCTTCCGATACTCCGTAGGCGTCATGCCGGCTGCTTCCCGAAATGCAGAAGAAAACTTATTCGGATTTTCGTACCCGACCCGATGGGCGATTTCAGCAACCGTGCAATCGGTTTCGAGTAGTAGCTTCTGTGCCAGCTGCAGCCGGTACTCTTTCTGATACGCATAGACCGAGCTTCCGTAAATGCCTTTGAAACAGCTTTTTAATGCCGTAGGCGAAAGGCCGACCTCCTGTGCAAGCTGTTCGATTGTACGGCGAACTGTCAGTTCCTGCGTGAGAAGAGCCGCAGCCTGCTTCACACACTCCACCTGATGCTGATTGAAATACTCTGTCTGCTGCACATCTTCCCTGTTTTTCAGCCGGGTCAGAATATGCAGCAACTCCAGCACTTTCAGCCGAAGATAGCCGGTGTCCGGCACAGAATGCGCTGTGTAAAGCTCTGAAAAAATATGGGCAATGGTCGGTTCTGACCGCAGAATACAGCAGCGGTTTTCCGTGCAGATGTACCGCCGTATGACATCAAGGTCTACGCCGTACCATTCCATTTGTTTCCGCATTTCCGGCGAAATCGCATCCAGATCCAGTAGGATGGTGATGCCGTGGTAGTGCCGCAGCGGAAAGCAGGAGGACGACTTTTTGCGCGCTGCTGCACACACCGCAAAATCCCCTGCTGCCAGATAGCAGCAGCTATTTGCCCCAAAACTGCACTCGTAACGCCCCACGCGGCAGTGGTTGATTTCAATGACATTCCGCATTGGTGCCGTGGCTTCCTCAAAGAATGCAAGGTGCATATCGTTATAATACAGCTCTGCACCCAAAAACAGTGGACAGATGGTCATACTCCCGCTCCCCCGTTCCGTTGGAGAACACGACGGTGCGGGGCATCGCCGTGGAAGCAGTTTGCTCCGGGGGAAGATCAAAAAATGATTTATACATAGCCATTCTCTTTTCCTGAAGATTCGATTTTTCTTACTGATTCACAGACGTGAACTGTCAAATTCCATTTCTCTGCAAAAATGTTTCCATCAAATCAAGATACCGTTCCGCCTGAACAACGAAGCCCACATGACCGCCCGGAACCATGCGGATCTCTGCATCCAGTTTCCGGAACAGATCTGCGAACCGTTTCTGATCTTCTTTTTTGAAAATGTCATTTTCCGGGAGAAGGATCAGAATCCTCCCCCGCAGATATTCAAAATCATTTTCTTGGAAAGGCGGGTAATCCTTCAGCATATATACACACCGGAAGCTATGGATGCACTTTCTGCAAAAAACACAGACAATTCAGCAATCGCCGTCAGCCTGCGAGGTGCGCAGAGTGCTTTTTCTCATACACCGCAGCCGCGATGCACCAGCGGATGAACGGTTTTGTTTCTTCTTTCTTCATTTTCTTTGCTTCCTGTGCATCTATTTTATGGTTTTCATGCAAAAATCGCATCGGTCATTGCCGCGTCCCAGCGTCATGCTTCTCTCCCAGATCAGCTTCGGATGCAGCCCGGTATAGCTGACGTCATCGCTGTCGCAAAAGCAGCGGCACAGCTCCGGGCAGCCGTATTCTGCGCAGGTGTCGTGATAGGGACACTTCATCATATCCACACGCCAGATGCCGTTACCGGTCTGCAGTTCTTTTGGGGCAAAGCCCGCCGCCGGGCCAAAAACGCTCCGGGTGGATTTGACGAAAACGCCGGGAACAAGGCGGTAAAGCCCCGGTATGTGCAGCAGGGCGGCAAGCTGTTTGTGGCTCGTTCTCGCCAAGTGCTCCACATAGCCGTGAACGGTTTGCAGTGCCTCCTCTTTCGGCATGACCCGCTGCAAGGTCTCGTAGGCCGAAATGCCCGGCAATATCTGCCGCTTGAGGTGATATTGCTTTTCCTTGCTTGCACCCGCATTTTCAGCCAGCAACGCACTCAGGCGTATATCGAAAGCGGTGTTCAGTTCCTTTGCCCGCGCGGGAAAGCGCAGTGCCACAGTCTCCCGGAAATCACGGGAGAGATAGGTTTCCTTCATCGTCCTGCCTCCGTTCCAGCTTTCACGAAGCCCTTCTTTTTATACCCGCAGTCGCAGTATGGGCCGCCGGAGGCGAGAGTGTACTGCCGCACAAAGTTCGTCGCAGCGCCCGCTTCGCTCATGGTGTAGTCCAGATGGCACAGGGCAGGGGTCAGATCGTACAGACCCAGTTCCTTCATCAGCACACAGATGCCGCACTTGGTAAAGCGTCCTTCATAGCCGCTGCCGTCAGGGTATTCGTAAAATTCCATGTTCCACGAGTAGGGGTTGCGGTCGGCGGCTTTCAGAGCAGCGGTGGCCTTCATGGCGGCAATATCCTTTGGGGTAAACTTGCTTTTTCCGCTCTTGCGGCAGAACCACTGCATGGGCTTTGTCATCATGGACTTTGCGTAGTAATCCGTCAGCCTGTCCACCTCCGGACGTTGCGGCATGGAGAGGATGAACGCGCCGAGCATTGCGCAGTTGACGATGTTCATCTTGAAGCGGTCCGCTTTTTCAAACTCCGGTAGCCTGCGGATGATCTGCCGGTATTGCGGCTTTGCCTTTTTCGTGATGGCTCTTGCGGTGGCTGCATCATAGCCCAGCACAGCGGTCAGCTGCTTTTGAAAGGAGCCTGAAAACAGCACCCACATTCCCATAGGCATCCCGGCGTATTTCATTGCAGATACCTCCCGGCTTCCGTTTCCAGTGCCTGCCATACCGGGTAGGCTGCGCCATGTTCATCGAAAAATTTCTTAAGATCCCGGTTCAGCGCACTCATTTCGTCGATGGCGTTCATGGCATGGTCGGAGGCGCAGAGTTTTCCCAGCGAGGTGGCGCACATCAGCTTGAAAAAGCGCAGGCAGGTCTTGCGGTATTTCTCCCCTTCAAAGTCTGCATCCTCCTTGGGCAGAATGGTGTGCCCGGCATCTCGGATGGCGCGGTATCCCTCGATGTTGGCATCCAGCACACGGTTCAGGTACGCGGTATCGCCCCTGAGCTTTTTCAGGTCGCCGTCTGTCTTATAGCAGGCGAAGGCCGCAGGCATCACAAACGCGGCATGGCAGAGCAGATAGTCCTCCATGTTCGGCTCGTAAACGACCTTATATTTTGTGCCGTGGAAGATGCGCCCGATCAGCTGTTTATTGGAGATTGCACCCGGCAGCTGTCCGATGGTGATCTTTTTCAGGTCGATGGAGACAACCCGGTCAACCTCCCGATGCCCCGCAGAAAGCGCAAAGGCAAACAGGACGTTCTTTTCCGGAAGTGCCGCCGCCAATGCTTTTGTCTGTACGTTGTTGCCCACAAAAACGATGTTCTTCGTCCGGTTCGCCCGCAGCGTGTCCAGAACGGAATCCAGCTGTGTATAGCGCAGGACCACAAAGATCACATCGTACATTGCATCCGGTGCAAGTTCAGTCACCACCGGAATGCGGCTGACCGAGGTGCGGAGCGAAAATTTGTCCTTGATCCGCAGGCCGTTCTGCTTGATCTCCGCAGCCCAGTTTCCCCGCGCAAGCAGAGTGACATCCTTTCCGGCGCGCAGCAGATTTCTTGCCAGATTGCACCCCAGAACGCCTGCACCATATACCAGAATTTTCATAGCTTGCCTCCAAATCCGATCTTCACGATCTGCATTTTCATTCCGTTGTCACCGACCTTGGCGAGAAACCGGAAAAAACCGCTGACGGAAGGGTCTTTCAGGTCGCTGTAACCTAACATATAGCCCCGACTGGATACTCGCAAACGGTTGTCCCATGGGGTAAAGATGCACCATCCCAACAGCCCCTTTGCGGATGCCCGCAGCGCAGACCAGAACCAGCAGTGCCCCCAGCCCAAGACCTTCCAGAATCACCTGTAAAAGCATTACTTATTCCTCCTGTATCCGTTTTCATCCCGGTATTCGGGATGTTCCTTTACGTATGGATCCTTATCGCCGCAGATGGTATAGTCGCATCGGCAGCCGTCCACGCAGGTGGTCGTCCGCACGAGCTTGGCATGGAGCAGTTCCATGGACGCATAGTCCACATTGCACAGGGCGGGCATAATGTCCGCAAATCCAAACCGCTTGGCAAATTCCGCCGCCGGACACGTCGTAAATTCATAATAGATGGGCTTGCTGTTTTCGTAAGGCGCAACATCCATCTCGTAATCATGCCATGTGTCACAGTGCTTTTGGGCGGTGCTGAATGCCCGATACATCAGCTTTTTCCAGAATGGCTTGTTGATGTCAACGAATCGCAGCTTCCGGAAGGACGGCAGGATCAGATTTTCTTCTATCTCTTCCATTTCGCGGAATGTGACCACATCCCGGCACACATCGTAAAAGCACATGATGGCGATGCAGTCGTAGGTGCCGCCTACGCCGTTGTGAAAATTCTTTTTAC
>ENA-OQCO01000594-OQCO01000594.1-human-gut-metagenome-genome-assembly--contig:-NODE-594-length-19062-cov-1.165725_pt1 | contig 19062 bp, 30 predicted proteins | sample MGYA00242500_ERZ504582 | MGnify/ENA primary metagenome ERZ504582 (study PRJEB26092, sample SAMD00036346) | human gut metagenome | host: Homo sapiens | study: EMG produced TPA metagenomics assembly of...
CATAAAACGACCCTAAAATAAGACTACAAGCTGTGCTTGTAGTCTTATTTTTTATGCTTAGAGAAGGAGGCAAAAACACACATGAACATGGAACTCATCACCAGCGCAGCGAGCGACGCTCTCGTCAACGTCGTCCTCGCGATCATCGCCCTCGCCGGGGCCTACGGGGTCTACTATACCGGCTGGGCGCGGCCAAGCTCAAGGAGCAGACAGCACAGATCAAGGACGAGACGGGCCGGAAAGTGCTCGAGGACGCCCTTGACGACGTGGTCAACCTTGCGACGGTCTCCGTCGGCGCGATGGAGCAGACCACCGCGAAGGCACTCCGCGACGCGGTCAAGAATGGCACGGCAAGCCGCGAGGAGCTGCTCGCCCTGGGCAAGCAGGTCTTTGACGACGTGAAGAAGGCAATCTCGCCCGAGGCGCAGCAGGTCATCACCGACAACCTGGGCAGCTTCGACAAGTACCTCACCGCCGTCATCGAGGACGCTGTCCTTAACATCAAGAACAAAGACCCCTATCTCACCCTGTCCGGGGGACTGCTTGACGACGTCATCGCTGACAGCGCGGAGATCGAGGTCTCCCGACGGTAAGGAGGGGAACACATGGACGGAGCAACGATTGCGATGTTCGTCTTTCAGACGGTCATCACGGCGATCATCGGCGTCGCTCCTGGGGAGTCAAGAACGCGATCGGCGAGATGAAGTCGGCGATCACGAAGCTCGAGGCGGCGGACAAGAAGAACGCCGAGGACATCGCCGCCGTTCGAGGGGAGCTCGGCGACCTCAAAGCCGACCTCCCCCTCATCTACACGACCCGGGAGGACTTCATCCGGGTCTCGAACAACATCGACCAGAAGCTCGACAAGCTCCTATACAGGAACCCGGCAAAGGAGGGATAAAAGACCATGGCTTTTTTTGACGACATGACGGAGCAGGAGATCCGGCAGAACAAGGCGATCCGGGGCTACATCGTCCGGGCCCTGGCGAAAGGCAATCAGAACTCGCTGCTCGTGCGGCAGGTGACGAACGCGCTTCTCGCCGACAACCTCATCACCGTCCCGGACATCTCGAAGCAGCTCTCCTATTTGGAGGACGGCGGCTACATCGAGTTCACGGACAAGAGGGCGACGGCCTACAACGCATACCGCCGGGACGCCGTCATCCAGCTCACGAAGGCGGGCGTCGACCTCGTGGAAGGCACGAGGGAAGACCCCGGCGTAGATGTCTAAGGGCGAACGCCGGAGGACGCGGATCAGCTCGACGATCGACAAGCTCCCGGACGACATCAAGACGGAGCTCGACGTCCGGCTCGCGGACACGGCCAACACCTACGAAGACCTCTCCGCGTGGCTCAAGGCGGAGGGCTACGAGATCAGCAAGTCGGCGATCGGGCGCTATGCGATCCGCAGCACACAGGCGGCGCAGCGCGTCGCCGAGACCTTGCAGCGGACGCAAGCGATCGCCCAGGCCGTCGAGGCCCACCCCGACCTCGACTACACGAAGGCCGCTTCGATGGTTCTCATGGACGGCCTCATGCAGCGAGTCAGCACGGCGGAAGACGACTTCGCGAGATGCCTCTCGACAAGGCGGGGGCGTCTCATCGCAAGCCTCGCCCGGAACGCGACCTATGAGAAGCGCGTCCGGCAGGACATGAAGAAGAAGGCCGAGCTTGCCTTCGACCAGCTCGAGGCCGAGCTCATGGCAGCAATCAAGCAGCACCCGGAACTCGCCGGGGAGCTGCACGACGTCCTCTCGAGGGCGAGGGAGAAGGTGCTCGACGATGGCGAAGATTGACCTCAAGGACTACCTCGAGAGACTCGAGGAGCCGGAAGACCGGGGAGGCCGTCGCGAGCCGCGAGTATCAAAAGGAACTGTTTGAGCAGTACGTCCAGAAGGGGGACAACTTCCCCGAGCTCCGGGCGCAGCTCCTCAAGGAGTACCAGGACGGGGCCGATCTCACGGGTCCCCAGGGTCTACGCCGGAAGCTCGGAGCGTTCGACCTGGGCTATTTTGGCCGGGCCTACCTCCCGCACTACTTCGTCAGACCCTCGCCTCCCTTCCATGAGGAACTCGACCGGATCTTCCGGGAGGGCGTTATGAAGGGCATGAACCCCAGCACAGACGCGAAGCAAATCAGCCGGGCCAACGGATGCCGGAGGGCAGTCGAGGCCCCGCGTGGACATGCCAAGTCGACGAACTTCACCTTCAAGGACTCCATACACTCGGCGGTGTACGCCTACAAGCACTACGAGATCATCCTCTCGGACAGCTCGGAACAGGCGGAGGGCTTCCTCTCCGACATCAAGACCGAGCTCGAGGAGAACGCAGCGCTCCGCGAAGACTTCGGAGAGCTTGAGGGGCGCGTCTGGAAGGCGTCGGTCATCCTCCTATCGAACGGGGTAAAGATCGAGGCCCTGGGCGCTGGGAAGAAGATCCGAGGCAGACGGCACAAACAATGGAGGCCCGACCTCATTCTTTGCGACGATCTCGAGAACGACGAGAACGTCAACACCCCGGAGCAGCGGAAGAAGCTCCGGGACTGGTTCTACAAGGCGGTCTCGAAAGCGGGCGACACCTACACGGACATCGTCTACATCGGGACGCTGCTCCACTATGACGCCCTCCTCGCCAACGTCGCCAAGAACCCCGAGTATGAGGCCGTCCGCTACAAGGGCGTCATCTCATTCGCGACGAACACGGCCTTGTGGGACGCCTGGGAGCGAATCTTCACCGACCTCGAAAACCCGAAGCACAAGGAGGACGCCGAGGACTTCTTCAAGGCCAACGAGGCCGAAATGCTGGAAGGCACCGCCGTCCTCTGGGAAGAAAAGCTCCCCTACTATGCCCTCATGGTTATGAGGGTATCCGAGGGCGAGGCGAGCTTCTCGTCGGAGATCCAGAACGAACCCATAGACCCGGAGAATTGCGCGTTCGCCGAGGAGTGGTTCGACTTCTACGACGACGGGCAGCTCCCCCCGGACTTCTCCGACCCGAAGTTCCTCTTTGTGGCGGCGAATGACCCCTCCCTCGGAAAGAACCGAAAGAGCGACACCTCGGCGATCATCGGCATAGCAAAGGACACCTCGACGGGCTACATGTACGTCGTCATCGCTGACATCGCCAAGCGGAAGCCGGACAAGATATTGAGGACGCGATCGAGGCGTCTCGTCGGCTCAAGCGTGAATACAAGAAGCCCCTCTACAAGTTCGGCGTCGAGACGGTTCAGTTCCAATATTATTTTGCCGAGATCATGCGGCAGAAGTCCGCCGAGATCGGCGAGTACCTCCCTATCGAGGAGATCAACAGCGTCCAGAACAAGGACGCCCGCATCCAGTCCTTGCAGCCCTTCGTCAAGAACGGCTACCTCAAGTTCTCGAAGCGGCACAAGGCACTCCTCGACCAGATGCTCAAGTACCCTATGGGGAAGAATGACGACGCCCCCGACGCCCTGCAAATGGCCGTCTCCCTGGCCCTCTCGGTCAAGGTCGGGCGTCGACCGGATTACAAATCAGTTTTAGGCCGTGCGATCAAGTTCCGACGCGGGGCCTACTAAAGGAGGTGGGACGGTTTGGGCCGACCAAAGCAAAAATAAGTGGTTCCCGTGGCGGCGGCTCTTGAGGTCTACGCAGACACCGAGGCCGGAGACGCGAGAGGTCGCAGTCTCCCAGGTGACGGACAAGTACAGCGAGTACCCCTCGGACGGGCTCACCCCCGTCCGTCTGGCGGAGATCTTCAAGGAGGCCGACGCGGGAGATGTGCTCCGGCAAGCCGAGCTTTTTGAGGAGATGGAGGAGAAAGACCCGCACCTCTTTTCCCAGCTCCAAACGAGAAAGAACGCGGTCACGGGCCTCGACTACGAGGTCATCCCGTTCGACTCGGACGACCCGAGAGACAAGGAGATCGCCGAGTTCGTAGAAGCACAGATCGGCGGGATCGAGGGGTTTGAGGATGTCATGCTCGACCTCCTGGACGCAATCGGCAAGGGCTTCGCGGTCTCTGAAATTATGTGGAGCTATGACGAAGGGCACGTCGTTGTCGGGGACATTCGCTCGCGGCATCAAAAGCGGTTCTTCTGGGACACCGTCGACGACTCCTTCAAGGTTCGGACGCAGGACGCGCCGGAGGGAATCCTTCTTCCTAAGAACAAGTTCATAGTACACAAGTACAAAGCCCGCAGCGGCCACCCTTCGCGAGCTGGCGTTCTTCGTGTGGTCTCCTGGATGTACCTATTCAAGAACTACACCCTCAAGGACTGGGTCGCGTTCTGTGAAGTGTTCGGGATGCCGCTCCGGCTGGGCAAGTATCAGCCGGGCGCAAGCGAGGAGGACAAGCGGGCGCTCATGCAAGCGCTTGTCGCTATCGGAGCCGACGCGGCGGGCATATTCCCGGACGGCACGACGATCGAGTTCGTGAACACCGAAAAGACCAGCTCGACCGACCTCTATGAACGGCTCGCCCGTTATTGTGACGAGCAGGTCTCAAAGGCGATCCTCGGTCAGACTTTGACCTCGGACTCCGGGGGCGGCAGCTACGCACAAAGCAAGACGCACAACGACGTCCGACATGACCTCACCGTCGCAGACTGCAAGGCACTCGCGGCCACACTCCGGCGCGACCTCATCCGCCCCTTGGTGCTCTATAACTTCGGGGAGGACAAGCGCATCCCCTATCTACGGTTCGACGCCGAGGAGTCGGAAGACCTCACCCAGACGGCGACCGTGATCGGGACGCTCATCCGGGAGGCCGGTCTCAAGGTTCCGACCTCCTACATCTACAAGAAGTTCTCCATCCCGAAACCGGAGGGAGACGAGGAGATCGCCACACCGGCAACCCAGGCACAGGGCGCAGGGATCGGCCCCTTCTCCTTCAAAGCAACCGCGCCGGAGACGCCGATCGCGCTCAAGGCCGGGGGCGCAGCGGGCCACGGGACGCAGGAACGCATCGACCAACTTGCGGCAGCAGCCACCAAAAAAAGCGCCGGAGCGTTCAAGAAGGCGTTCGGCCCTGTTCTCAAGATTATTGAGAAAGCCGAGAGCCTTGAGGAGCTCCGCGACATGATGGAAGACGAGAAGGCCGTCGCCTCCCTGTTCGGCGAGATGGACATCTCCGACGTGGAGGAGCTGCTTCAAAAGGTCATGCTCTACGCAGACCTCGAGGGGAGGTCGCTCGAAGATGGACGAGATTGAGGCCGTATTCAACCGGAAGGACATGACCTTCGAGGAGGCCGTCAAGTATTTCAAGGAGCGCGTCCCCGTGTCCGCCTCCGTGTTCTACCGTATCGCGGAGAAATACCGGGGGCTTGCCTTCACCGTCGGCGGCTACACGAAGGCCCAGATCCTCAAGCGGTTCTATGATGAGATCCTCGCAGCCCTGGAAGACGGGAACACCCTCTCGGAGTTCCGCTCCCGGATGAACGAGTTCCTCACCTCCGAAGGGTATGAGGGACTCGACCCGCTGCAAGCCGACCTCATCTTCCGCACCAACATCCAAACGGCCTACAACGTGGGCCACTATGAGCAAATGACAGACCCGGGCGTCATGAAGCTCCGCCCCCTATTGGCAGTACGACGCCGTCAACGACGCCCACACACGACCGAGCCACCTCGCGATGGACGGCAGGGTATTCCCAGCGGACAGCGCCGTGTGGGACTCCTGGTTCCCTCCGAACGGGTTCCGGTGCCGATGCACCGTCAAGACCCTATCAAAGCGGCAGGTCGAAGCCGGGGGCTCAAAGTGGAGCAATCAGCGCCGGGCGGGGTCATGCCCGACCCGCACTTCTCCACCAACCCCGCGAAGGTACGCTTCACGCCGGATCTCAAGGACTACCCCGAGGCACTCGTGAAGGCGTACCAAAAGCGAGAAAAAGAGAACCCCTCTTTATAGCCCCGTAGAGGCCCCAGGAAGGGGCGAACGGGACGGGGGTGAAATTCCCGGGGCCTACCAGGAAGGCACCGTTATAACGCGAGATAACGGCGTTATAGACGATTGTGAGCACCACACCAAAGGAGACACCAGAAAATGAACGACTTTCTCACCCTCAAAGGGGGCGAAGTGGATGTCGGAGGAGCGCCGGAGGTCATCTCCGTCCTGCCCTTCGGTCATGTCGTGAGTCAGAAGGGAGAGTTCGACGTCGACGAGGAGAGCCTCGCGGCGATGAAGGAACAGATCGCGCAGCGAGGCGTCGACCTCGTTGTCGACTATGAGCACCAGACACTCACGGGAGAACGAGCCCCCGCCGCCGGGTGGGTCAAGGAATTGTTTGCCGAAGACGGGCACATCAAGGCCCGGGTCGAGTGGACAATTCCCGCGAAGCAGTACCTTGAGAACAAGGAATACCGCTACCTCTCCCCGGTCATCACCGTCCGCAAGTCGGACAACAAGGCGACGGGCCTCCACTCCCTCGCCCTCACCAACACCCCAGCGATCGCGGGCATGACCCCGATTGTCAATTCATCCACATTTCAAGGAGGAGAAACCAACATGAACGAACTCATCAAGAAGATCGCGGCAGCGCTCGGCCTGGGCGAAGACGCGGACGAGGAGCAGATCCTCACGGCGCTCTCGGCTTGCGTCGAGGAGAACAAGGCGCTCAAGGAGGCGGCGGAGGGCGGCAAGGCCCCCGGCAAGAAGCCCGGCGAGGACGGCAAGCCCGAAGACCAGGACGACGGCATCGTCGCGAACAAGTCCGTCTGTGAGCTCCTGGGCCTCAAGGCCGGAGCCTCGACCGCTGACGTCGCCGCTTCCATCATGGCCCTCAAGGGCGGCGTCGATGGGCGCGTCAAGGCCCTCGAGGAGAAGCTCGCCGACCGCGACGCCGAGGAGGCCGTGGAGCTGGCCCTCAAGAGCGGGAAGATCACCCCGGCACAGAGAGGATGGGCCAAGGGGTACGCCCTCAAGAGCCCCGACGGCTTCAAGGAGTTCCTTGAGAAAGCCCCCCAGGCCGTCCCCATGTCCGAGATCGCCGGGGGCGACGCGCTGGCCCTCAAGGGCGACAAGCCCGACGAGGCGACGATGCTCGTCTGTAAGCAGCTCGGCGTCAGCGCCGAAGATGTCCAGAAATACGGCATGAAGGAGGAATAAGACCATGGCAGCATTGACCAACGTGAGAGACACGTCCGAGCTCGGTGGGAAGTACATCGCCCTCCCCGTCAAGGGCGCGACCACCATCTATCAGGGTTCCATCGTGGCGGTTGACGCCACCGGCTACGCGATCCCCGGCAAGAAGGCGACCGGCCTCAAGGCAGCGGGCCGGGCCGAGGAGACCGTGGAGAACAAGGGAGGCGACGGCGAGGCCGTCATCCGCGTCGCTCGCGGCGTCTTCATCTTCGAGAACTCCACCAGCGGCAAGATCACCGCCGCCGAAGTCCTGGGCCCGTGCTACATCGAGGACGACCAGACCGTCACGAAGACCGCGACGAGCGCCTCGGTCGCCGGTCTCGTCATTCGCGTCGACGACGAAGGTGTCGCCGTCGAGATGGGCTTCGGCTACACCCCGGCGACGGCTGGCGCTGGCGCTTAATTCATACTGACAAGGAGGAAACAGAACATGATTGTCAATCAGCAGTCCCTTAGAGGGATTTACGTCGGCTTCAACACCTTGTTTAACAAGGCGTTTGAGGAAGTGGCCCCGCTCTACACCGAGGTCGCGACCGTTACTCCGTCCACTACGGACTCGGAAACCTACGCATGGCTCGGCGACATTCCGGGCATGAGGGAGTGGATCGGCGACCGCGAGATCCAGAACCTCACCGCGAGCGACTACACCATCAAGAACAAGGACTTCGAGCTCACCGTCGGCGTCGACCGCAACGCGATCGAGGACGACAAGATCGGCCTTTATAACCCTTCCGTCCAGATGCTCGGCCAGTCCGCAGCAGCTCACCCCGACGAGCTCATCTTCGCCCTGCTGGCGGGCGGCTTCTCGGAAAAGTGCTACGACGGACAGCTCTTTTTCTCTGACGCCCACAAGGTCGGCAAGAAGACCGTCTCCAACAAGACCACCGCCAAGCTCTCCATGGAGTCCTACATCGCGGCCCGCGCTTCCATGATGAGCTTGACCAACTCCAAGGGCCGGGCGCTGAACCTCGTCCCGAACCTGCTCGTCGTTCCCCCTGCCCTGGAAGCCGCCGCCCGCGACATCCTGGTCGCCGACTACATCAACGGCACCAAGAACACCATGCAGGGCACCGCGAAGCCTCTCGTCGTCCCCCAGCTCGCCGGGCATGACTCCGCATGGTATCTGCTGTGCGCTTCCCGTCCTATCCGTCCCCTTATTTGGCAGCAGCGCAAGAAGCCGAAGTTCGTCTCCAAGACCGCCGAGACCGACGACAACGTCTTCATGCGGAAGACCTTCCTCTATGGCGCGGACTATCGCGGCAACGCCGGTTTCGGCTTCTGGCAGATGGCATACGGCGGCGACGGCACCGCCGAGTAAAACCGAGGCAACGAGAGCAAGGAGGGAGCGCCGTGAGCTATAGCACAAAGGAAGAAGTCCGGGAGATGCTCAAGGACGACGCCCTCAACGCGATCATCGGCGACACCTTCATCGAAGACCCCGCCGAGCGTGAGGAGCTCGTTAAGCCGCTCATCGAAGCGGCGATCGCCGACGCCGACGCGGAGATCGACGGCTATCTCGCTAAGAGGTACACCGTCCCGATCTCCCCGGCCCCTCGGGTTCTGAACAAGTTCTCGAAGGACATCGCGGTCTATAACCTGTTTCCCGTATCGGCATCGACGAGAGCACCGACCAAAAAGACCTATCTCAACCGATACAACGCGGCGATCAAGTTCCTCACCCTCGTCGCAGAGGGGAAGGTCTCGATCGGCACCGAGACCGAAGATCCGGCGAGCGCGGCAGCTACCGGATTTTCGGCAAAGTCAAACCCCCGTCTATTCACGCGGGCGAAGATGAGGGGGATGTAGTTCGTGTATAGTATCCGCCTTGAAGGAGAGACCGCCGCACTCCTCCGAAAAATGCGGCGATACTCGGAAATAGACCGAAGGAGCCTCAACATGGCCCTCGGCGAAGGCGTCCGAGAGTCCACCCTTGAGCGTTTCAAGGAGGGACGAGCGCCGGACGGCAGGAGGTGGAAGACCTCCATCCGGGCGGCGACCACCGGGGGGAAGACCCTCATCGACTCCTCGCAGCTCCGCAACTCGATCCAAGTGACGGCGGACGCCTCGGGGTTCGCGGTCGGCACGAACGCAAAGCACGCAGCGACACACCAATTTGGAGACCAGGGGCGCCACCATCGCCGGCCGAAGGCGAAGAACCTCCGCTTCCAGGTGGGCGGCCAGTGGGTCAGCAAGAAGCAGGTCAAAGTCAACATCCCCGCCCGCCCGTTTCTCGGCCTATCGGACGAGGACATGCAGGAGATCAAGGCGACGACCGAGGAGTTCATCGGGAGGGACGACTAAATGCTCTACAAACAAAGCAAGGAATACCTCCTCGAAAAGCTCAAGACGGCGGGCCTAAAGTCTAAACCGTACACAACTCAAAAGGGTCTCGAAAAGAGTCAAGAGAGTCACATCGGCGCGGTGCTGTTCGAGTCGGAGACCCTTCTCCGAAACGGCTCCAAAACACGATATAGAGACCAAGAGGGAGCGCAGAAAAAGAGGAGAAAGGTCTTCGACCGGGCTCTCACCTTCACTGTGATAATCGGAGACTACACCGACGAGGCCGTCGAGAGTATGTTCGGGGCGTTCCTCTCGAGCCTCGATCGGGGCATATACGTCAACGGCGATTATGTTCCGATCGAGGTCGAGGGGGCCGATTGGGTCGACAAGGACGACTCTATTCTCAAAGCACAAGTCGCCGTTCAAATTCGGATACGGTTTGACGGCGGACTCTATAGGGACACGAACTTCGCAAAGGTCACGGACGTCGAGGTCGAGTCCATAGCAAAGAACGACGGAAAGGAGATTGCAGATGGCAACTAAAGCGGCATCGACCCCCACCGCAACGGGGGAACAGAACAAGAAGGCCCCGGCGCTCTATGACGTCGGGGAGCTTCGCAGCAAGCACAAAGTCGGGCGGGCCGTGTTTGCGGGCGTATGCAGCGCCCAGGGCTGGAAGCCCGGCAAAGCCGTCACCGAGGAGGAGTTCCTCGAGGCGGTCAAGAAATTTGAGAACGCTCCTATGAGGGGCGGCTCCGGGAAGAAAAAAAAAAAGGAGGTCAAGAAGTAATGCTTCGAGATGTTAAGCATACCGTAACGGACGGCCTTCTCGGCTTCGCCACCGCGACGGGAGACGGTAAGAGCCTCAAGATCGGCGTCTCCCCCATTGTGTCGGACACCCCGATCATCATCACCGGAGACATGGACGCGACCAAAATCAAGGATCGCCTCGGCCTGTCTCCTCTGGCTGACGCTGTCATGGACTCCGTGCAGTTCGGCGCGTCCCGGATCTACTGTCTCCCGGTCTCCGCTACTACGGCGGGCGAGCTGGGAATCGTTTCTAAGACCGGCGACGGCGGCGGCTCCGTTACCGTCGACGGCTCTCCGACGAACGCCTTCTCCGTGGTGGTTAAGTTCACCGCGCAAGGGCAGCTCAACACCGCCGCCTTTGTGTACTCTATCGACGGGGGAAACACCTTCACGGACGAGATCACCGTCCCCGTCAATGGCGAGTATGAGATCACCGGAACCGGCCTCAAGCTCAAGTTCACCGAGGCGACCGAGGAAGACCAGAAGCCGAGCTCGTTCCTTGTGAACGACTCCTACAGCTTCACCACCCACCGCGCCCACCATGACGAACGGCGACGTCCTGGCGGCGTTCAAGAAGCTCCAGAAATTCGCCGAGGAGTATGAGTTCATCCACATCGTCGGCGAGAGTGACCTCGATCTCTGGCAGGCGGTGAGCGAGGCGCAAATCGAGCTCCGCGACGTCTACCACAAGCCCGTGTTCGTGGTATTCGAGGCCAAGTATCCCACGACCGGCGACGAGGAGGGCGAGTCCGACATGATGGGAGGCGGGGATCTCACTGGCTGGGCCCTCGAGATGGAGGCCAAGCGGAAGAAGGTCAAGAACTACGACATCCAGGTCGTCACCGCCTGGGGGCGTCTGGTCAAGCTGGACGGCTCGACCCAGATCACCAACCTCGCGGGCCTTGTGTGTGGCCTCTACGCAAAGGCAGCGGTGCAGGAGTCCATCGGCAAGACCAGGACGGAGGCGGGCTTCGGCATCCCGAAGACGAAGCTCCTCGAGCTGCTCCCCGCCGAGATGGACAACTCCATCATCGAGCTCCTGGATCTCGCGGGCTATCTGACGTTCCGGGAATACGACGGGCTCGACGACTTCTATGTCTACCATACGAAGATGATGAGCCCGGACGGGAGCGACTTCCGCTATGCCGAGGACGTCCGCGTCAAGAACAAGATCATCCGGGAGACCCGGAAGGAAGGGCTCCTCCTGCTGAACGATGACATCGACCTCGAGGACGTGCAGGGCGAGCTTGAGACCCGGGCGAAGTTCATGTTCGTCCCCTTGCAGCGGATGATCGACGCGAAGGAGATCAGCTCCGCCGAGATCACCGTCCCGGAAGGACAGGCGGAGACCATCCTCGAGGACGAGACTATGCGGGTCAAGATCCGCTATGTCTCCCGGGGCTATATCCGCGAGGTCGAGGTCGACCTCGGCAGGGCACAGCCCAGCGAATAAGGGAAGGAGGTTAAAGAGTTATGTCCCTTAAAGTAAACGGTCAGACCTATAGCTGGGGCGACGTTGACGTCAAGATCCCGGGCCTCGTCCTGGTCGTGCAGGAAATCAGCTACGACGACGAGCAGGACATGGAAGAAAGCTACGGCAAGGGCAACCGTCCCCGGGGCTATGGCAAGGGCAACTATAAAGCGTCCGGTAAAATGTCTATGCTCCGGGATGACTACGACGACGTCCTTGCCTATTGCAAGGCGAAGGGCGTCCCCTTCTATGGCCTCGAGTGGCCTTCCGTGGTCGTCTCCTACGCCAACGAAGGCGAGCGCACCCGCATCGACGAGCTGAAGAAGGTCGTCCCGATCAAGCGCAGCCACAAGGCAGCACAGGGCGACAAGTCCCTCACTGTCGACATCGACCTCATGATCGTCGGCGGCATTGTGGAGGACGGCGTCGAGCCCACGAAGTAAAAACCATCTCAAGATAATCGAGAATAGGAGGACACGAAACCATGGAAGAAATCAAGAAAGACACCGCGCAGAAGTCCCAGACGGAGGAGCTCAAGGAGAAATACGGCAAGGTCTACCGCGTCGGCGCGACGATCGAGGTCGATGACGAGACCGAGAAGAATGTCGAGTTCTTCTTCAAGCGCCCCTCCACGGCGAGCTATGACAGATATGTTAAGACCACCGCCCAGGGCGCGACGAAGGCGCTCAAGGTGTTCCTCTTTGACAACGTGGTCGAGGAGAGCCGGGCGTCTCTCGAGGCGAACCTTGAGGAGTTCCCGGCCCTGGCGCTCTCCATCGGTGAGAAGCTGCTCGGGATGCTGGGCCTCTCCAAACAGACAAATTTGAAGATGCTCTAAAAGAGCAGCTCTCGGAGGTGAGGGGGAACGTGGTGGAGTCCGGTCTCCTGGAAATCTACCGCTTCCTCCCTCCGGCTCTTTTAGAGGACTTCGACATTGAGGAGATCGGCCTCGACGAGTTCCTCCGGTACGTCGCGAAAGCGAGGTACATCCAGGAGCTCGAGGAGAGGATCGTCGCCCAGGCGATCGCGGACGTGTTCGCGTCGGATTAGCCGGGCGGCATCGGTCGCCTCTTTTAAGAGCACAAGGTCGCCTCCATCGTTTTGTTAGGAGGTGAAAGGCAAAGCATGAGCTTAGAGTCCGTGTTCCGGCTGTCCCTCATAATGAACATGATCGACAACCTCACCGGGCCTATGGCCGGAGTCACATCAAGCGTCAACGGCACCGTCTCAAAGCTGCAAAAGGCAAACGCAGCGCTCGGCAATATGGCAAAGACGGGGGCCGTCATGCAGGAGGTCGGCTCGCAGATCACGGGGGCGGTGCTGTCCCCGGTCGAGGCTACATTTGAAACCCGGAGAGCGATCGGTGAGCTCGCCTCCCTGGGCGTGAAGGATCTCGCGTCGTGGAAGACGCCGCCCGGCAGTTCTCCGACCAATGGGCCGGAACGACGAAGGCCGACTTCATCGCGGCAGCCTACGACATCAAGAGCGGCATCGCGACGCTCTCGGACGAGGGCGTCGCGGAGTTCACCAGTCTCGCGGGCCTAACGGCAAAGGCCACAAAGTCGACGGTCGGCGAGATGACGTCATTGTTTGCCACGGGCTACGGCATCTATAAGAACTACTACGACGACATGAGCGACATCGAGTTCGGCGAGATGTTCTCGGCGGGTATCGCGAAGTCGGTGCAGCAGTTCAAGACAACGGGCTCGGAAATGGCCTCGAGCATCGAGAGCTGGGCGCGTCGGCAACAAACGCGAACGTCCCCCTCGAGGAGCAGCTCACCATCCTCGGTATGCTGCAAGGCACCATGAGCGGCTCGGAGGCGGGCACGAAGTACGCGGCGTTCCTGGGCGCGGCAGCGAAGGGCGGCGACGCCCTGGGCTTGTCGTTCCTGGACGCCAACAACCAACTAAAGAGTATGCCGGAGATCCTCGACCAGCTCCGGGGCAAATACGGCGAGACCATCGACGCGATGGAGAAGCAGGAGATCGCCGAAGCCTTCGGAACGGACGAGGCCGTCGACCTCATCGACCTGCTCTACAACAAGTGCGGAGACCTGCAAGGGAACATCCTCACCATGTACGACGCCCTCGGCTCCGGCACCGGCGTCGCCACGGAGATGGCGAACGCAATCAACGAAACGGAGCCCGAACGGTTTGAACGGCTCACGCAGCGCATCCAGAACGTGAAGGAGTCGATCGGGAATAGCTTACTCCCGACAATCAACGATCTCATGTCGACCGGCGAGCAGGTGCTCACAAAGGTCGGCTCGTGGGTCGAGGAGAACCAGGAGCTCGTCCGGGTCATCATGCTCGTCGTCCTGGCGATCGGCGGCTTCCTCACCATAGCGGGCACGGTCATCGCCGTCGTCTCCGGCGTGGGCTTGATTATCACGAAGGTAATCTCCGGGTTCAAGCTCCTCAAGGCCGGGTTCCTATTAGCGAAGGGAGCGCTCACGCCGCTCATATCGAGCGTGTGGAGCTTTACGGCGGCACTCCTGGCGAACCCTGTCACCTGGATCGTGATCGGCATCGTGGCCTCATCGCGGCCCTGGTGCTGCTCTACAACAAGTGCGAGTGGTTCCGAAACGCGGTCAACGCAATCATCGACTTTTCAAGGAGAAGCTCGGCGCAGCTCTTGAGGTCGCGTCGGCGATCTTCTCCGGCATCGGCAACGTCATCGGCTCCGTCATGAACGCAGCGAAGGCGACGGTCTCCCAGAACCTCGACAACATGCGATCCGCATACGAGGCGCACGGCGGGGGAATCCGTGGTGCAGCAGCGGCAGCGGTCGAGGGCGTCAAGGGCATCTATACGGCGGGCTTTTACCTTCCTGGATAATCTCACCGGCGGGCGGCTCTCGGCGATCCGTGACAAGTTTGTCGGCTTCGTGACGAACATAGCCTCGGGCGTGTCCGAACGGTTCACAGCCGTCAAGACGGCGTTCTCGAATGGAATCACCGCGATCAAGAACACGGTCACGGGAGCCGTGACGTGGTTCTTTGAGTCGGGCAAGCGCGTCGTCACCACATTCGCGAACGGTATCAAATCGGCGTTCACGGGCGCGGTCGACGCGGTAAAGGGCGGCTTGCAGCGCATCCGAAATATGCTCCCCTTCTCCGACGCGAAAGAAGGCCCTCTCTCGACGCTGACCCTCTCGGGACAACGCACGATGACAACCTACGCCCACGGACTCGAGCTGGCGCAGGATGCACCCGCCCAGGCAATCGAGAAGGGGCTCGACGGCGCGAAGGCTACGCTCGAACGCGAGCCCGTCCAGAAGGTCGACCTCACAAGCGGAGGCGGCAAGAAGGAAGGCTCCGAGATCGGAGGCTCCGGCGAGGGCAGCTCCGGCAAGCAAGTCATCATTCAAAAGCTGCTCATTCCGGTCGACCTCAAGAAGATCAAAGACCTCGAGCAGCTCCTCGCGATGCTCAAGGAGGTCGAGGACTACGCCGAGGCCAACGGCAGCGAGGAACCCGCAGACGATCAAGACGCCGAACCGGCACCGGCATAACAAGGAGGGAGAGACGACAATGATTTACACCGAAGACCAGATCGTCAAGGTGAACGGGGTCGTCCTCCCTGGCCTTGTTAAGAGTATCGAGGTCAAGGAGTCGGCCCAGATCGACGAGCAAGAGGTCGAGGGCAGCGCCACAAAGCCCAAACAGGCGACGGGCTACGAGGACGCGAAGGTCAATATCGAACTCATTCTCGACGACACACCAACGCAAACGAAGTACCAGCGGCTCGAGACGCTTCGGGCGATCTTCCGAACGCCCGGCCAGTCAGTCCCGAAGCCGCTCTCTATTGTCAGCGAAGACACGGCAGCGCACGGCGTCGACAAGGTTCTATTCAAGGGGCTCACTCACAAAATGGAGAACAAGAAGGAGCAGCTCACCGTCTCCCTTGAGTTCTGGGAGTACGTCCCGCAGACCATACAGACGACGAGCAGCTCGTCGGGATCTTCGTCCGGCGGCGGCTCCTCTGGCGGGAGCTCCGGCGGAACCCAGCAGCAAACGACCTTGTCTTCTGACTATCAAAAATACTTGCAGACGAGCCGAGGTAAGTCCCCAGCCGTCGACGATGCAAGCACGGCGGCAGCTCTCGACAAGGTCTCACAGATGCCATACTAACCCGAGAGGAGGAACAGGATGGAAACGCTCGAATTATTCTACCCTCAAATCGCGGCCCGCGCTGGCCCCTATACCTTCGACAAGGGCATAGAGATCGAGGTCTACTCCTCGAAGTCTTCTTATTTTGATTGGGCGAAGATCCGCTTCACGGAGCAGTTTCAACCGAAGATCTCGCTCGCCCGGAAAGACCCGGCAGCGATTGAGCTCGGGTATAACAATGTCTTTGAGGAGGTCTTCACCGGCTACGTCTCCAAGCCGTACAACGGAGGAGGCTTCACCGACGAAGTGACTCTCAAGGACGAGATGCTTCTCCTCGAGGAGACGCAGATCAACAACACATTCCTCGACACAACTCCGCAGGAGATGATCGCCTACTTTCTCGGGAAGGCCGGGCTCTCGAAGATGAAGCTCTCCTCCAAGGGATACCCGGAACGGAAACGGCTTCCCATTCGGCAGATGAACGTCATCGAGGCGATCAATGCCGTACATGCAGCATGGAACATCAAACAGCCGTTTTTCTTCTCTGGGGGCGTGTTCTATTGGGGAGAGAAGCCGGAGCAGGACAAGACCTACATCTTCGAGTATGGCGTCAACATCATCGCCCTCACCAGGAGCGGCGGCTCGTGGGAGCTCGAGACGGTCTCGGCCCCCTTCGTCCGACACTCCCACAAAATCAGCGTGAAGCACCCTAAAGTGAGCGGAGAGTTCGAGGTCTCGAAGGTCGTCTCGTCTACCAGCGAGAACGGCTTCGTCCGCACGAAGATTTATTTCTAAGAAAGGAGGGGCGGGAAATGCTTGAGCAGATGATGAGGGCGGTCGCGAGGAAGATCATCGCGCAGGAGTACCCCCACGCAAAGAGCCCCGCCGTGGTCTACGCCACCGTCAGCAAGGCGACGCAGCTCGGCGAGACGTTCGATCTCGAGGATCTTGTCATTCATAACGACGAGACCGGGAGCAGCTTCAAGGGCCACATAACGGCGCATTGGAACGAATACACCCTCACCGTCGTCGATCGCTGGGGGAACGAGGACGAGAGCTTCCCTCCTCTCCCTGGCGTCAGATCCAAAGGACAATATAAGGCCGGGGCCTTCGTGGCCGTTGCGATGGCATACGGGGACAGCCCGGCGATCATTGGGGAGGTGCAGCTATGACAGGGTTACACGACACCGACATCCGACTCAATGATGAATGGGCCCTCACGCAAGCGGCAGACGGAGACGCGCCCCTCTGTTCGGGGCTTGAATGTCTATATCAGAACATCATCCTCGAAGCGCTCACACAGCCCGGGGATCTCTTTTATGACGCTTCGTTCGGCTGGGGGCTATACGACTTCATTCAATCCGAAGACGACGATCTTGTGCGGCTTGAAATCGCGCAGCGGGCGCGGCTGGGCCTCAAAAGCGGGAGGTCATCGTGCCCGAGAGCATAGAGATCGACGTCGGATTTTCGGACGACACCTTCCGGCTCCGCTGCTCCTTCCAGTTTGCGGACGAGGAGGAGCCCCGGGAGCTCAATGTCGTCATTAGTGCGGTCGGCGTGGAGGTGATAACAACATGATCGACAAAGCAATACTCGACGAAGTTCTCCCGGTTCCCGAGCTTGAAACGCTCAAAGAAGAGAAGATCGCCGAGCTGAAAGAAGAAGGCTTCGCAATCACGAACTTCCATTCGGGCGGCGTCTTCTATACGCTGCTCTTGATAGTCCTCCGCATTAAGATCGAGTTCACGGAGTTACTACGGGCCATTCTGAACAATATGACCTCACACACTCCACCGGCGCATGGCTCGACATTAAGGCGGCAGACTACGGGAAGAAGCGCAAGAAGGCCCAGAAGGCGCAGGGCCTCGTCACACTGTCCAGGACGAACGACCAGGGCGAGGCCGTGAAGATCGAGAAGGGCCACATCTTCAAGACGCAAAAGGACATCAACGGAGAGGAGCTTCGCTTCTTTGCCATAGAGGCGGCGGTTCTGCAAAAAGGGAGCCGGTCGGTGGATGTCCTGGTAGAAGCGGAGAAAGAGGGCTCTCGGTACAATGTGCCGGAAGGACAGATCACCCGGAGCCTCACGTTCCTCAATGGGATCGACGGCATCTCAAACGGCGAGGACTGGATCGTCCGGGAAGGAAGCGACACCGAGGACGACGAGGGACTCCGAACGCGGGCGCTCCGATCCTGGTCGGAGCTCGCGGCCCGGTCTATTGAGGACACATTCATCAATGCAGCGGAGGCCGTCCAGGGCGTCCTATTTGCACAGGCTGACTGTGACCACCCGAGAGGGCAAGGGACGGTCGACGTGATTGTAACAGGGACGGCGGGAGAGGCGACGGAAGGACTTCTCGACGAAGTTCGGGATGCCGTTGACAAGATTGCCGGGCCATACGATAATGTTCTTGTGAAGTCTTCTACAACGGTTTCCCAGGACATCGAGGTCACGGTCTCGACCTCTGACGTGTCGGAGGACGAGGACATCAAGAACAGGATCTCCGCGATCCTTGCCGAGCTGCTCGCCGTCCGAAAGGGCCGGAGGTTCAACGAGCTCCGGCGCTCCGACATCAACTTCGCAATCCGCAGCAACTACAGCGCCGCCACGAACGCGGAGATCATCACCCCTGCCGAGGACGTGGTGCTCGAGAAGGACAAGGTCATCACTCTCGGCTCCGTCTCTGTGACAGTGAGAAGGGAGTGATCGGATGAAACGGTTCGACACCTTCGGCGCGTATATGTTCGACCTTCTCTTTGCCCCGTTGAAACGAGGGAAGCGGGCGGCGAATCAGTTCTTCATCTTCTTCAAGGTCATCGGACGCATTTTCGACGGCATGAAGAAGGACGCCTTCCGGCTTCGGGATGAGCTCAATGTCGCGACCGCGAGCCCGGTCATGCTTCCGGTACACGGACAGGATCGGGACATGCCGAGGCTTGAGGGCGAGAGCGTTGAAAACTATCGGGCCCGCCTATCCATGAAGGGGATCATCTCTGAATGGGGCGGAACAAAGAGCGGCATCCTCTATGCGTTGACCTCTCTCGGATACGAGCAGAGCACGATCGAGCCGTTCTCCTATCAAGACCCCGAGAGGTGGGCCGAGTTCATCGTATTCCTCAAGGGCTCGAAGCAAAGCGGCGTCAACAACCTCGCAGTCATTGACGCCGAGGTTCGGAAGGTCAAGGAAGGCAGCATCAAAACCTGCATACGGAGCGGAGTCTGGGGGAGGCATTGAGATCCACTCGAAGACCTTTTCCGGCTTCTCGAG
>ENA-OQCO01000597-OQCO01000597.1-human-gut-metagenome-genome-assembly--contig:-NODE-597-length-18953-cov-2.597472_pt1 | contig 18953 bp, 12 predicted proteins | sample MGYA00242500_ERZ504582 | MGnify/ENA primary metagenome ERZ504582 (study PRJEB26092, sample SAMD00036346) | human gut metagenome | host: Homo sapiens | study: EMG produced TPA metagenomics assembly of...
AATTGAGTAAGAGCTATACCCACATGACGTGGGAAGATGCGGAGCATACAAGAACCAACGAAAAGGGAATTACCTATTTCACCAAGATTGATGAGGTTATGGTTTACATGAATCATCAATACCAAGACTATCAGCTTGACGATTTCATGGAAATGGGTGGTACGACCTACAAAGCGTTTCTCAGTCAAGTGTGGACAGACTTAAATGGTGGAGATTCTATTAAATCCATGTCTGACTTATATAAAGAACCTACTTACAAGTTGTCTGATGAGGACCAGGAAGAGTTAAAGGAGTTGACAGAAGAAGGCAACTATCTAGCCCTTCAAGAATTGGACAATCCCTTTCAGGGACAGACCGATGAGGATAGCTTAAGCATGACCTACCGATATGGGTATGAGGTCATTGATGAGAAACCAACGCTTCATCATCATATCATCTTAGAAGCAAAAGAAGGTCAAGTCATTGTAGCTCCGATGGATAGCAAGGTATCTCTTGATGGAGAGAACGTTGTTTTGACATCTGGTAAGGGAGTGAATAAGACTAAACTAACCTTGTTTGGCATTCATTCAGGCCGAGTGAATGAACATCAACAAGTCTTGGCAGGAGACATTATTGGTGAGACCAAGGATGGAACAGGTCTAAAGGTCACCTATCAAAAGGTTGATGATGACACGGATAAGTTGGTCTATGTCAATCCAGCTTTCTACTTTCCAAAAGTGATTCAGGTTCAGACCACCATTATTCCAACTATCGGTCAGTTTGGCGGCGATGAGTTCGAGAGAGCCAAGGCAATTTATGACTATCTCAAAAGTAATGGAGCAAGCAATCAAGCCATCGCAGCCATTCTAGGAAATTGGTCGGTAGAATCCTCCATTAATCCAAAACGAGCTGAAGGCGACTATTTATCTCCCCCTATTGGTGCGACAGACAGTTCGTGGGATGATGAGGGCTGGCTCTCACTTAATGGTCCAACTATATACAATGGACGTTACCCAAATATTCTCAAACGTGGTTTAGGCTTAGGCCAATGGACAGATACCGCGGATGGGTCACGCAGACATACTTTATTGTTGGAATATGCCAAAGGAAAACATCAAAAGTGGTATGACTTAGGGTTACAACTGGATTTCATGTTGCATGGGGATAGTCCTTATTACACCAACTGGTTAAAGGACTTCTTCAAAAATACAGGTAGTCCAGCTAGTCTTGCCCAACTCTTTCTCATTTACTGGGAAGGAAATAGTGGTGATAAGCTACTTGAACGTCAGACACGAGCAAGTGAGTGGTATTACCAAATTGAAAAAGGCTTTAGCCAACCCAATGGTGGGACAGCACAAAGTGATCCAAAAGCACTTGAAGCTGTACGAGGAGACCTTTTTGAAAACTCTGTTCCAGGAGGTGGTGACGGTATGGGGTATGCCTACGGCCAATGTACTTGGGGAGTTGCAGCCCGTATCAACCAACTGGGTCTAAAACTCAAAGGTAAAAACGGTGAGAAGATTCCAATTATCAGTACCATGGGCAATGGCCAAGATTGGGTACGAACAGCCGCAAGTCTAGGTGGAGAGACAGGGACAAGTCCGCAAGCAGGAGCTATACTTTCATTTGCGGGAGGAGGACATGGCACACCAGCAGAATACGGACATGTAGCTTTTGTGGAGAAAGTCTACCCAGACGGCTCATTCCTTATCTCCGAAACCAACTACAATGGCAATCCCAACTACACCTTCCGTAAATTATCGGGAGTGGATAGTAGCTTGAGTTTTGCTTATACGACGAAATAAAAAAGGATATGCTAACAATAATTGGATTTGTTAGCATATTGTTTTGTAAATATTTCGTTAGAAATTCTACCTTTAAGTTACTTTGATAAGTTTAATGATATGGTATAATACTAAGGAGAGGTTACTGAATATTTTAAATGGAAACAATTATTGAAAAAATGAAAAAGAGTCGAAAACTGGTTTAACTTCTGGGGATCTAGTTGACCATATCTTTAAAAATCATAAAATAGATATTCAAGATGATGATTCTGTCACACTCTTAAATATGGGATATTATCATGGTTATAAACGATATAGATTCGTTAAAAAATCCAATTCAGATGGGATTCTGCCCCTTTCTTCATTTAAGGAAATTGAAGCAATCTACAATTTTGATATGGAGTTAAAAGGACTATTTTATCCAATAGTGATGCTTGTAGAGACAGCATTAAAAAAATCGGACTATCGATTCAATAGTCGCAGAATCTAGTAGTGGGATAGAAGATATATTAGAACATCAATTAGCTTGTTACATGGACTATCCTGAAGACCATGAAAAATATGGTAACAAACTCGATCAGTATAATGAAACTAGACAAAATGTACTGGATACAATTGACTATTACTCAGATAAAAATGAGGTAATTAAGCATTATTTAAAAAGTGATTATCAAATTCCTCTCTGGGCTTATTTTGAAGTTATTACTCTAGGACAGTTTAGTAGATTTTTAGGAAGTTTAACTAAGTCAAGTCGTGAAAAATTGAATCAAGATTTCACGATCATTCCAAATAGGTCAAACTCTCTTGAGTTAGTTGTCAACGCTCTTATTGAGTTAAGGAATGCTACCATGCACAACAGTGCGATTTTTGATGCCAATTTTTCAAGCGGTGTATCTAAAGCACTCAAAAAACAGATAAAACAAGATTTAGGATTATCGACATTTACTTGTGTTTTCATTGAAGATTATTTCATTCTACTAATTTGGACTTTGAACATTTTTAAAATTTGACACAGTAGTCCTCAATAACTATATCAATCAATTCAATGAAATTGTTGAACGATTTGATGTTCCCTCAATAATCGTGATATTCTCTTTAAGATTATCAGTACAAATAGAAAAACATCGATTCAACAATTAAGTAAATTTATTGACGAAAAACGAAATTAATGGTATTATTGTTGTATCGAATTGGGGCGTGCTAGTCACGTCTGGGAGGGTCTGATGCGTCAGTCCTCCTCTTTTTTTATTTTTAAGTATTCTTCAGAGGTTATCGGTTGCGCTTCCGATAGCTTTTTTCTTTGTCCTTTTTTGATGTGATAACAAAATCAAGCCTTCTTTTTTATGATGGTATTGAACTTGGGCTACGAGCTGTACAAAAAAAGAGAGTTTCTCCTAGAACGGAAAGTTCTTCGTCAAAACTCCTATTTTTGTCGTGCTCGTTTAACGCCCTCGTATCTAATAAAGAGTGACAGTTTGTTGCTACATAAAAAAGAAAAGAAGGACTATTTATGACCAAAACATGTAATCATCACTTTCTTGTCAATCAGGAAAAAGGCGAGAAACACGTCTTTCGCAAGAGTAAAAAATATCGCACTCTATGTTCCGTTGCCCTTGGAACCATGGTGACGGCTGTTGTTGCTTGGGGAGGAACGGTTGCACATGCCGATGAAGTTACAACTTCAGTTGACACCACCATTCAACGAACGGAGAATCCAGCCACAAATTTACCAGAAGCACAACCAAACCCTGTATCTGAACAAACTGAAAGTATGGCATCAACTGGACAATCTAACGGTGCGATTGCTATTACCGTACCACATGATACGGTAACACAAGCAGTTGAAGAAGCAAAGGCTGAAGGTGTTTCTACGGTTGAAGATAGTCCAATGGATTTAGGAAATACAAGATCTGCGGTAGAAACCAACCAACAAATTTCAAAAGCAGAAGCAGATGCCCAAAAACAGGTTGAGACTATTAATGAAGTCACTAAAACCTACAAAGCTGATAAAGCGACATACGAATCGAATAAAGCCCGCATTGAACAAGAAAATAAGGAGCTGTCACAGGCCTACGAGGGGGCCAACCAAACTGGTAAAGAGACAAATGCTTGGGTTGATACTAAAGTCAATGACCTAAAAACTCGGTATGCAGATGCTGATGTGACAGTAAATGAACAAGTAGTTTCAGCAGGAAATGGGACATCTGTACTTGACTATACAAACTATGGCAAGGCTGTTGAAACCATTCAATCAACTAACGAACAAGCTGTAGCAGATTATCTAACAAAGAAAACAAAGGCAGATGATATTGTTGCGAAAAATCAGGTCATTCAAAAAGAAAATGAAGCTGGACTTGCTAAGGCAAAGGCAGATAATGAAGCCATTGAAAGGCGTAATCAGGCTGGTCAAGCAGCTGTTGATGCTGAAAACCGTGCAGGTCAAGCCGCAGTAGATCAAGCAAATCAGGAGAAACAACAATTAGTTTCAGATCGAGCAGCTGAGATGAAACTATTACCAAACGAAATCAAGAAAAAGAAGCCACAGCCAGAAAAGAGAATGAAGCGATTGATGCCTATAATGCCAAAGAATTGGAACGCTATCAACGTGATTTGGCCGAGATCTCAAAAGGTGAAGAAGGTTATATTTCTGAAGCCCTTGCTCAAGCCCTCAATCTCAATAACGGTGAGCCACAAGCACAACATGGTGCCATTACCCGAAATCCTGATCAGATCATTTCAACTGGTGATGCTTTGCTGGGTGGCTACTCAAGAATTTTAGATTCCACAGGATTCTTTGTCTATGATAGCTTCAAAACAGGTGAGACCCTTAGTTTTAACTATCAAAATCTTCAAAATGCACGATTTGATGGGAAAAAGATTAGTCGTGTGACTTACGATATTACCAACCTTGTATCACCAGCTGGAACCGATGCCGTGAAATTGGTTGTGCCAAATGATCCTACCGAAGGCTTCATTGCCTATCGAAATGACGGAAACGGTGATTGGCGAACAGACAAGATGGAGTTTCGTGTAGTTGCCAAGTATTTCTTGGAAGACGGTTCACAAGTTACCTTCTCCAAAGAAAAACCAGGTGTCTTCACGCATTCTTCCCTCAATCATAATGACATTGGTCTAGAATATGTCAAAGATACTTCTGGGAAATTTGTGCCGATTAATGGTTCAACTGTTCAAGTGACTAATGAAGGTCTAGCACGTTCTTTGGGTTCCAACCGTGCAAGTGATTTGAATTTACCTGAGGAATGGGATACCACATCAAGTCGTTATGCTTATAAAGGAGCTATTGTCTCAACAGTTACATCAGGCAATACCTATACAGTCACCTTTGGGCAAGGTGATATGCCACAGAATGTTGGCTTGTCATACTGGTTCGCCTTAAATACCCTACCAGTTGCACGTACAGTAACACCGTATAGTCCCAAACCTCATGTAACGGTGGAACTTGAACCCATTCCAGAACCTATTACGGTAACACCAGATGTCTTTACACCTAAAACATTTACACCAGAAAAGCCTGTAACCTTCACGCCAAAGCCTTTGGAAGAAGTGGTGCAGCCTAGTCTAACTTTGACCAAGGTAACCTTACCTGTTGAACCTATTCCAAAAGAACTTCCAACGCCACCACAAGTTCCGACTGTCCATTATCATGCGTACCGTTTGACGACAACTCCAGAGATTATGAAAGAAGTGGTCAATAGTGACCAAGCTAATCTTCATGAGAAAACTGTCGCAAAAGATTCAACGGTGATTTATCCCTTAATAGTTGATGCCTTATCGCCCAATCGTGCCCAAACGACTAGTCTCATTTTTGAGGACTACTTGCCTGCTGGTTACCTATTTGATAAGGAAACAACACAAAAAAGAGAATGGAAACTATGTCCTTAGCTTTGATGAGACTAAGAATTTTGTGACCTTGACCGCAAAGGAAAACTTGTTGCAGGAGGTAAATAAAGATTTAACCAAGGTTTATCAACTGAACGCTCCAAAACTCTATGGTTCTGTTCGAAATGATGGGGCAACCTATTCCAATAGTTATAAACTCCTTTTGAACAAGGGCACAACCAATGCTTACACAGTCACTTCAAATGTTGTAACGGTTCGTACACCAGGTGATGGGGAGACAACCACGCTCATTACACCAGATAAAAACAATGAAAATGCGGATGGTATCCTCATTAACGACACGGTCGTAGCCCTTGGCACAACCAACCACTATCGTTTGACTTGGGATTTGGACCAGTATAAGGGAGATCGTTCTGCTAAAGAGACAATTGCACGAGGCTTCTTCTTTGTGGACGATTACCCAGAGGAAGTACTTGATGTGGTGGAAAATGGGACGGCTGTTACAACCCTTGACGGTCAGAAGGTATCAGGAATTACGGTTAAAAACTATGCTTCCCTAAATGAAGCCCCTAAAGACCTTCAAGATAAATTGGCTCGTGCTAAGATTACACCAACAGGTGCCTTTCAAGTCTTTTTGCCGGATGACAACCAAGCCTTTTATGACCAGTATGTTCAAACAGGAACTTCTTTAGCTCTTTTGACCAAAATGACGTTGAAAGATAGTCTCTACGGTCAGACAAAGACCTATTCAAACAAGGCTTACCAAGTTGATTTTGGAAATGGCTATGAAACCAAGGAAGTGACCAACACCCTTGTTTCTCCAGAACCCAAGAAACAAAACCTAAACAAGGATAAAGTGGATATCAACGGGAAGCCCGTGCTAGTGGGAACTCAAAATCACTATACACTCTCATGGGACTTGGACCAATACCGAGGGATTAAAGCAGACAACTCTCAGATTGCACAAGGTTTTTACTTTGTGGATGATTATCCAGAAGAAGCTTTATTGCCCGATGAAGCAGCTATTCAGTTTGTCACATCTGATGGTAAAACAGTTTCAGGAATCATGGTGAAGGCTTATTCTCGATTATCAGAAGCTCCTAAATCTTTACAAGAAGCCCTTTCTAAACAAAAAATTCAGCCTAAAGGAGCTTTTCAAGTTTTCATGCCTGAGGACCCACAATTCTTTTTTGATCTTATGTGACCAAGGGGGAGAATATTACCATTGTCACTCCGATGACGGTTTTGGAAACCATGCTTAATTCAGGGAAGTCTTATGAAAACGTGGCTTATCAGGTGGACTTTGGGCAAGCCTATGAAACCAACACGGTGACCAATTTTGTCCCTAAAGTAACTCCACATAAGTCTAATACCAATCAAGAAGGTATTTCAATTGATGGAAAGACTGTTCTTCCGAATACGGTCAATTATTACAAAATTGTCTTGGATTACAGTCAATACAAGGACATGGTCGTGACGGATGATGTTCTTGCCAAGGGATTTTACATGGTAGACGATTACCCAGAAGAAGCCCTTACCCTAAATCCTGATGGCATTCAAGTTTTGGATAAGGGTGGCAATCGTGTATCTGGTATCTCTGTCAGCACCTACGCTAGTTTGTCAGAAGCTCCGAAAGTTGTTCAAGATGCCATGGCTAAACGTCAGTTTACACCTAAAGGAGCCATTCAAGTTCTTAGTAGCGATGAACCCAAAACCTTTTATGAGACCTATGTGAAGACTGGTCAAACCTTAGTTGTCACGCTTCCGATGACGGTAAAAAATGAGTTGACCAAAACAGGTGGTCAGTATGAAAATACAGCCTATCAGATTGATTTTGGCTTGGCCTATGTCACGGAAACAGTGGTCAATAATGTTCCCAAACTAGACCCACAAAAAGATGTGGTGATTGACTTGTCTCATAAAGATGAGAGCCTTGACGGGAAAGAAGTGGCCTTGTATCAAACCTTTAACTATCGCTTGGTTGGAGCATTGATTCCAAGCAATCGTGCGACTGATTTATTTGAATATGGTTTTGAAGATAACTATGATGAAAAGCATGATGAGTATAATGGTGTTTATCGCAGCTATCTGATGACGGATGTCATCCTCAAAGATGGTTCTGTCTTAAAAGAGGGGACAGAAGTCACGAAATATACCTTGCAACAGGTGGATACAGAAAATGGCCTCGTGTCAATTTCATTTGATAAATCCTTCTTAGAGACTATCTCTGATGATTCAGCCTTTCAGGCAGATGTTTACCTGCAGATGAAACGGATTGCGACTGGTCAGGTGGAGAATACCTACCTTCATACAGTGAATGGCTATGTCATCAGCTCAAATACAGTTGTAACACATACACCTCAACCTGAAGAACCAAGTCCAAATCAACCCACACCACCTCAACCACCAATTGAGACTATTGAACCGCCTGTTCCAGCAAATATTTTGCCAAATACAGGGGAACAGGAATCCCTTTTGGGCTTGATTGGAGCTGGTATTCTACTTGGTACGGCTTATGGACTGAAGAAAAAGGAGGAGAAGTAGATGAATCCAAAAACTATTTATGAAAAGGATTCAGACCAAGATGGTTTGACAGATGCTCAGGAACTAGCTTTGGGAACCAATCTGCAGTCTGTTGACACAGATGGTGATGGTCAAGCTGATTTAGAGGAGCTACAATCTGGATATTCACCACTAGTCCCACAAAAGGAGTTGTGTGATGGCTTGGAACTTTGACACCATGAAAGAGGCTTTGTCTGAAATGGAGAAGGTCGATTACCAAGAGTTTATCAAAGCCTTTCTCTCTTTGGAATTAAGTATTTCTGATAGAACAATCCTCAATCAGGTTTATCAAGATTATATGGATGAGGATGACCTATCCTTGATTAGTGATGAGCTACGAGTTAAAGTTGATAGTTATCAGGATGAAGTGCAGGCAGATATGACTGACATTCTGGAAAAGTTGTACCGAACAGGTGAAGGCTCTAGTTTTATTATGGATTTAATGTCCTCAAATAATCTTTCAGACACCTTGGAACAGTATGAGGTTTTGGATAGTGACGATTATTCACCACTTAGCCTTGAAACCTTACAGGCCATGATTCAACAGGACTTGGCTATTTCCAGTCAGGATTATTTTGGAGACTTGGTTCACCTTGCCTTGCAAAAAGATTTACTAGACCAGAAAAGTCATTTCTTACAACACTATGTGGCAACTGTAATGGAAGGTATTCCACAAGAAAGAGACCAACGAGTCTTGGTCCTAGATTAACGCAAAGGGCTGAGAAAAACTCTCAGCCTTTTAAAATGGGAGGGAAAATGAATCAAGAAGTCTTACTACAAATGATGAGAGCCACCATTCCTCGTGATAGAGCCTTGCTTGAGGCGTTTTTATATTACCAAGCAGAGCATTTTGATGAGGAGTGGGATAGTCTTATTCGTCAGTTTTTATCCAATAGGCAAGCAAACATCAGCCCTGTTCAGGTACTTCACTTTGAGACAGATGTTTCAGCTTTTGTCCAGGCTAGTCCTTATGATACTGCTCATGATCTATTGACCTATACACAAGTTTTCGGCCAAAGTGGTCTCCAAAAACTCGACAAACTATCGCCGTCTGAAAAAGACTTGGTGATTGAAGTGGCCTTGTTCAATCTGGCCACTCGTTTTCAACTATTAGACTCAAATGGACACTACCAAACTATTTCACCAGATTCTCTATTACAAAAGAGTAGGGGAGCTAATTTGGTCAATGTTTATCGTGTGGCTAATAATTTAGCGGATCGAATCAGCCGAGATATTGAACAGTTTCTCTTGACTTACGAGCCTGAGCTGAAACAAGAGCTGATAAAACTGTTCTAGAAAATGAAGAAACTGGTGATGAGCACAAAGTGAGTAGTAATCAAGCAATATCATTTAGAGAAGATGGCTCTCTCATCATTGCTAGTTTGGATGTAGATTTGTCTCAACTAGATGTTCAAACAGGAAAAACCAGTCATCTGCCAGCTTATGAAGAGTTGTCATTACAACGTAAATTTGAGATTCTAACATATTTTGACCATATTCGAAATGAACGTTCCAAAGTTGCAAGTTTTAGACGAGGTGATTTTGATACTGAGATGGAAATGACACCAATCTTTGAGGGCAAGGAGTTACTTACCTATCTAGAAGCTGATGGTAGTCCCTATGAGCTGAAACGAACGCTGACTACAGTCGAAGAAAAGGAATTAGAAAAAATTGGACGAGCTATTAGGATAGAAAATCAAGAAAAATTGACTCAGCTAGGGATTGAGCTATCTCAGTTTGAATCAGACCAAGTCGGTATTTTATTGGATGCGGCAGGTCGTTTTCGTTTAAAAAATGCGGACCTTGCTTTATTAGGTGGTTATCCCAAAGCCTCGGTAACTCAACTAGCCCTTGCGACAGAACTACTCCAAATGGGACTAAATCATGAAAAGGTTGAATTTTTCTTTGGCAGTCAACTATCTTTAGAAGAGTTGCGACAGGTTGCTTATGCCTTTTTACACCAAGAACTCAGCAGAGAAGATGCGGAGCAATTTGAAAAAGATAAAGGTAATCAGCCAGATTTAACCCTCAGAGATTGGAAGAGCAAGCTAGAGAAAGCTGAGTCGAAAGTAGTGGTTGATGAAGAATTTGCGAATAATCCACTAGTCCAGAGAGTATTGGACACTTATCCTCTGGGGTCATTGGTTTCCTATAAGGGACAGGACTTTGAGGTCATGTCGGTCAGTGATGCTCGATTGAACGGTTTGATTCGGATTGAGTTAGTTAATGATTTTTCGGATATCATTGAACAAAATCCAGTTCTTTATTTGAGGACCTGGGAAGAAGTCAGTCAGGCACTTCATCAGCCAAAGGCAGAAAAACAAACAGAGTTAGAAGAAGCGGACCAAGAACTAAATCTTTTTTCATTTCTGGAAGAGGAGCCAGTTCAGAGTGTTGGACTATTGGAACCAGATAGTTCAGAAAAAGGTCATAACGATACTGATCTTGAAGAATCAGATAGTCAAATTCCTGAAGAGGAAGTCGTCGAAACAATTCCAGAGATTCCAGTAACGGACTTTTATTTTCCAGAAGATTTGACGGACTTTTATCCTAAGACTGCTAGAGATAAGGTTGAGACAAACATCGCGGCAATTCGTTTGGTTAAAACACTTGAAACGGAACTCCGTCAGGCAAATCCAAGTGAACAAGAACTCCTTGCCAAGTATGTGGGCTGGGGTGGACTTGCCAATGATTTCTTTGATGACTATAATCCAAAATTTTCTAAGGAACGAGAAGAACTGAAAAGCCTAGTCACAGATAAAGAGTATTCGGATATGAAACAGTCCTCTCTGACAGCCTATTACACAGACCCAGCCCTGATCCGTCAGATGTGGGATAAGTTGGAAAGAGATGGCTTTACAGGTGGCAAAATCCTAGATCCTTCCATGGGAACAGGGAATTTTTTTGCAGCAATGCCCAAACACATAAGAGAAAAGAGTGAGTTATATGGTGTAGAATTAGATACTATTACAGGAGCTATTGCCAAACACCTTCATCCCAATAGCCATATTGAAGTAAAGGGCTTTGAGACTGTTGCCTTTAATGACAATAGCTTTGATTTGGTTCTTTCAAATGTACCGTTTGCTAATATCAGGATTGCGGACAGTCGCTATGACAAGCCCTATTTGATTCATGATTACTTTGTTAAAAAATCCCTTGATTTGGTGCATGATGGTGGGCAAGTGGCTATTATTTCCTCCACAGGAACCATGGATAAACGGACAGAAAACATCCTCCAGGACATTCGTGAGACGACTGATTTTCTTGGTGGTGTGCGTTTACCAGATAGCGCCTTTAAGGCCATTGCAGGTACCAATGTCACAACAGACATGTTGTTCTTCCAGAAACATATGGATAAGGGCTACCAAGCAGATGATTTAGCTTTTTCAGGTGCTATTCGCTATGACAAGGATGACCGTATTTGGCTGAATCCATATTTTGACGGAGACTACAACAGTCAGGTTCTTGGGACCTATGAGGTTAGAAACTTTAACGGTGGGACACTTTCTGTGAGAGGAACTTCTGATAATTTGCTAGCAGATGTTCAGATGGCTCTTAAACAGGTTAAAGCGCCTAGAACTGTTGAGCCTTCTGATATCTTCATCAGTCCTGATGTGATGAGAAGACAAGTCATTGATACCTCGATTCCTTCTGACATCAGAGAAAGCTTAGACCAGTATAGCTTTGGCTATAAAGATTCTACGGTTTACTACCGTGATCATAAGGGCATTCGTGTAGGGACAAAAACTGAGGAGATTAGCTACTATGTGGACGAAGAGGGTAACTTTAAGGATTGGGATACCAAGCATTCTCAAAAACAGATTGACCGTTTTAATGAACTCGAAGTCACCGATAGCACCGCTCTTGATGTGTATGTGACCGAGGAAGCCACCAAACGTGGGCGATTTAAGGGGTATTTCAAAAAGACCGTCTTTTATGAAGCTCCTTTGTCTGAGAAAGAAGTGGCACGAATTAAAGGGATGATTGATATTCGGAACGCCTACCAAGAGGTGATTGCCATACAGCGCTACTATAACTATGACAAAGACGAGTTCAATCACTTGTTAGGGCATCTCAATCGGACCTATGATAGTTTTGTGAAACGCTTTGGGTACTTGAATAGTGCTGTGAACCGTAACCTCTTTGATAGTGATGATAAGTATTCGCTCCTTGCGAGTTTAGAAGATGAAAGTCTTGATCCAAGTGGGAAGACAGTTATCTATACCAAGTCACTTGCCTTTGAAAAAGCCTTGGTTCGTCCTGAAAAGGAAGTTATGGCAGTTTCTTCTTCCCTTGACGCTCTCAATTCTAGTCTAGCAGATGGTCGTGGGGTCGATTTGGATTACATGATGTCTATTTATCAGACGGATTCTAAAGCGTCTTTGATTGAAGAATTAGGAGACGCTATTATTCCAGACCCAGAACGCTATCTAAACGATAGGGAAGTGGTCTATGTATCTCGCCAGGATTTCTTATCAGGGGATGTGATGACTAAGTTAGAGGTCGTGGACTTACTCATTAAAGAAGACAATTCTGATTTTCCGTGGCAACACTATCAAAACCTCTTAGAAGAAGTGAGACCGCCACGTGTGACCTTGGCTGATATTGATTATCGGATTGGCTCTCGATGGATTCCTCTAGCTGTTTATGGGAAATTTGCCCAAGAAACCTTTATGGGACAAACTTTTGACCTGACTGACCAAGAAGTATCAACCGTTCTTGAAGTCAGTCCGATTGATGGGACGATGTCTTACCAATCCAAGTTTGCCTTTAGGTATTCTACCGCAACGGATAGAAGTTTAGGTGTGCCTGGGTCACGCTATGATAGTGGCCGAAAAATCTTTGAAAACCTGCTTAATTCCAATCAACCAACCATTACCAAACAAGTGGAAGATGGGGATAAGAAAAAGCATGTGACGGATGTCGAGAAGACAACGGTTCTTCGTGCTAAGGAAACACAACTTCAAGAACTCTTCCAAGATTTTGTGGCTAGTTACCCAGAGGTGCAACAGATGATTGAAGAGACCTATAATAGCCTTTATAATCGTACAGTCTCAAAAGTTTATGATGGCAGCCATTTAACTATTGATGGGCTTGCCCAGAATATTTCCTTACGTCCTCACCAGAAGAATGCCATTCAACGGATTGTGGAAGAAAAAAGGGTGCTTCTAGCTCATGAAGTGGGTTCAGGTAAGACCTTAACCATGCTTGGGGCAGGATTCAAACTGAAAGAACTGGGAATGGTTCATAAACCTCTTTATGTGGTGCCATCAAGTCTGACCGCTCAGTTTGGCCAAGAAATCATGAAGTTCTTCCCAACCAAGAATGTCTATGTGACGACCAAGAAAGATTTTGCGAAAGCCAAACGTAAGCAGTTTGTCTCACGGATCATCACAGGGGACTACGATGCCATTGTCATTGGGGATTCTCAGTTTGAGAAAATCCCCATGAGTCAGGAAAAGCAGGTCGCCTATATCCAAGATAAGCTGAACCAATTACGAGAGATTAAACAAGGCAGTGATAGTGACTATACCGTTAAAGAAGCAGAGCGTTCTATCAAGGGGTTGGAGCACCAATTGGAAGAACTCCAAAAACTGGAGCGAGATACCTTTATTGAGTTTGAAAACCTTGGGATTGACTTTCTCTTTGTGGACGAAGCTCACCATTTTAAGAATATTCGCCCCATTACTGGACTTGGTAATGTCGCAGGAATTACCAACACGACCTCTAAAAAGAATGTAGATATGGAAATGAAGGTCAGACAGGTTCAAGGAGAACACGACTATCGTAATGTGGTCTTTGCGACAGGAACACCAGTCTCTAACTCTATTAGTGAACTCTATACCATGATGAGCTATATTCAACCAGATGTCTTAGAACGGTATCAAGTCTCAAACTTTGACTCATGGGTTGGAGCTTTTGGGAATATTGAGAATTCTATGGAACTTGCCCCAACAGGAGACAAGTACCAACCTAAGAAACGCTTTAAGAAGTTTGTGAACCTGCCTGAACTCATGCGGATTTATAAGGAAACAGCTGATATTCAGACCTCAGACATGCTTGATTTACCTGTACCTGAAGCTAAAGTTATTGCAGTGGAGAGCGAATTGACAGAAGCTCAGAAATACTACCTTGAAGAGTTGGTTGACCGTTCAGACGCCATTAAGTCAGGCAGCGTTGACCCTAGTGTCGATAACATGTTAAAGATAACTGGGGAAGCTAGAAAACTAGCCATTGACATGCGTCTTATTGATCCAGCCTATACCTTATCGGACAATCAGAAGATTCTTCAAGTAGTGGATAACGTGGAACGGATTTACCGTGAGGGTGAGCTTGATAAGGCTACCCAGATGATTTTCTCAGATATTGGAACGCCTAAGAATAAGGAAGAGGGCTTTGATGTTTACAATGAACTTAAAGATCTACTTGTTGATCGAGGGATTCCCAAAGATGCAATTGCCTTTGTCCATGACGCTAATACGGATGAGAAAAAGAACTCTCTGTCACGCAAAGTCAATAGTGGGGAAGTGCGGATTCTCATGGCTTCTACGGAAAAAGGTGGAACAGGATTAAACGTACAGTCACGTATGAAAGCAGTCCACCATTTAGACGTTCCCTGGCGTCCCTCTGATATTGTTCAACGCAATGGTAGGTTAATTCGTCAAGGCAATATGCACCAAGAGGTAGCTATTTACCATTATATTACGAAAGGGAGCTTCGATAACTACCTCTGGCAAACACAGGAGAATAAACTCAAATACATCACGCAAATCATGACCTCTAAAGACCCAGTACGGTCGGCAGAAGACATTGATGAACAAACCATGACTGCTTCAGACTTTAAGGCTTTAGCGACAGGTAATCCTTATCTAAAACTAAAAATGGAACTAGAGAATGAGTTGACGGTATTGGACAATCAAAAGCGTGCCTTTAATCGCTCCAAAGATGAGTATCGCCATACCATTTCTTACTGTGAGCAGAACCTCCCTGTCTTAGAGAAACGCCTTAACCAATATGACCGTGATATTGCCCAATCTTTGGCAACTAAGTCACAAGATTTTATTATGAGGTTTGACAATCAAATGATGGATAACCGTGCAGAAGCTGGAGACTATCTACGTAAACTCATTACCTATAACCGTTCTGAAACCAAAGAAGTAAGAACGCTTGCGACCTTTAGAGGCTTTGAGCTTAAAATGGCAACTAGAAGTCCTAGTGAGCCCTTGCCAGATATGGTGTCTTTAACCATTTCAGGAAGCAACCAGTATTCTGTCTCTTTAGACTTGCAATCAGACGTGGGAACGATTCAACGCATTACCAATGCCATTGACCATATTTTAGAAGACCAAGAAAAGACAGAAGAAATGGCTAACAATTTGAAAGATAAGCTATCAGTCGCAAGGGTTGAAGTAGAGAAGGTCTTTCCAAAAGAAGAAGATTATCAGCTGGTTAAAGCCAAATATGACATCCTTGCCCCCTTGGTTGAACAAGAAGCTGAGATTGAGGAAATCGATGCAGTACTAGCTAAATTCAATGAAACGAGTCAACCGCAACAGGACCAACAACTTTCGCTTGATTTTTAAGAAAAAGGCTGACAAAAAATAGTGAACGCGGTAAAATGAAGTCAAGAAATCACCAAAGGAGAATTGATTATGACCCAGACAGTAGAAGATATACGTTACCAATTAGAAGAATGGTTAGCACAAGGTTTTACAAGCTCCGAAGATAGAGCTAACTATCAAGCCTTAAAGGAACAATATGAAGATGAAACCCTTGATTACAGCTTTTCAAAGCGTAGAAATCATTGGTCAATTAGATATCATTATTACTACTCGTGAGAATGACTTTCCAGACTTAGATGAGGTCACCAAAGAAGAGTATCTTAACCTAGTGGCACAACTGGATGACCTAGACAAGGGACAGGCTGACAATTATCGTAAGCAGTTAGCATAGAAAGAAGTACAGATATGTTAGAACAAATTATTCAAAGTCTTTTCATTATCGCAGCAACAGGGCTGATTTTGCTTGTCCTTTACCAGATTGCGAAGATGCTTGGAAGCTTATTTGTCATTGGATTAATCGGATTTTTAGCTTTCACAGAAGTCTATGGAATTTACCTCTTTTTTACAGAACGATACCTCTATGTGGAAGATTTAGCTACCAATGGTATTTTGAGCTTTACCACTTTCTATATTATTTTTAATCTTTTACTTGTCTTTGGAATTGTTAGAAAAGTTGTTAGAAGTCGGATGGCATAATAAAAATGGTTATCCAATTTTTGACAAATAAAGTAAATAACCAGCATCAGGTATTTTAATGATGCTGGTTATTTACTTTATTGTAAGATGAGTGAGCTATATTTGATAGGGATAATTTTTCACTAGATTTTCAAGGTAAAGTTCAAACATTGAAGCAATAGAGGTACTCCCGACCATTTTGAAATAAGTAATAACTGAGAAACAATTATTTAAAGTACTTGTTTTTCTAGTCAAGTAGTTGAGCACCTCACTAAAAAATAATATGCAGCTTTTTTCATAGAGACAATCATCATTTAATTTGAAAGTTTGTACAGTATCCAGGGTTTGTTGAGCTCTTATTAAATCTTGTCTGTCAATGTATAAAATTACCATGTTTATGAACATTCGTATGGACTCGTTACCATAGTATCTCAAGGTAGAATACTTCTCGATATTGTAATTAATTTTAGCAAAAACGAGCTCAATGAATTCGTTATCAAGAATAAACATTGAGTTATTAAAAAGTACTGTTTCATAGTGAGTCCACGTTTCGATATTTATCAGATATTCACGTAGTAATTTTTCTTCATTAGGAGCTTTTTCTCCAGTTAATCGACCAATCAAACTGGAAATAAGTGAGGATAGAACCTGCTCTTTACTCGATGATTTGGAAGAATAATTAGTTAGCAAATTATTCAATTCTTTAATGTCTTTATTTTCAAAATGAAATTTAACTTTCTCCATATCAGAGAATTCTTTAGATACTTGAAAGTTATTATTTATAAAGAGGAATTCGTCAACGTTTACATTAAGACTGTCTAAAATATAAAACAACTTTTTTGCTGAAATATCTATTTCATCTTTTACAAATCTGTAATACGTTTGCCTAGAAAGATAATCTCCACAGATTTGTTTATAGAAAAATTTTTTGATGCCGAATAAATTCTACAGTTTGACCAAAATTCATAATGACCCTCGTGTAACATATTTGCAACCATTATATATGATTTGCAACAAAAATCAATTGATTTATACCAGTAGTAATATAGTTGCATAAATAAGTGGAGGGAAAATCTATGTGGTTATTACTATTATTCCTATAACTAAGTAATGAAAAGAGGTAGTGTAAAATAAGTTGTGTAAACACAAAAAGGAATAAATCCGTTATAGTAGAGTTGCAAAACATTACTAGAAAGAGATTTATTCCTATGACTCAGTTTACCACAGAACTACTTAACTTCCTAGCCCAAAAGCAAGATAGTGATGAATTTTTCCGTACTTCTCTTGAAACAGCTATGAATGATCTGCTTCAAGCAGAGTTATCAGCCTTTTTAGGGTATGAACCTTACGATAAATTAGGCTATAATTCTGGGAATAGTCGTAACGGAAGCTATGCACGGAAATTCGAAACCAAATATGGGACTGTTCAGTTGAGTATTCCTAGAGATCGTAATGGGAACTTTAGTCCAGCTTTGCTTCCCGCTTATGGACGTCGAGATGACCACTTGGAAGAGATGGTTATCAAACTCTATCAAACCGGTGTAACTACTCGAGAAATTAGTGATATCATCGAGCGAATGTATGGTCATCACTATAGTCCTGCCACAATTTCTAATATCTCAAAAGCAACTCAGGAGAATGTCGCTACTTTTCATGAGCGAAGCTTAGAAGCCAATTACTCTGTTTTATTTCTTGACGGAACCTATCTTCCATTAAGACGTGGAACCGTTAGTAAAGAATGTATTCATATCGCACTTGGCATTACACCAGAAGGACAGAAGGCTGTTCTTGGATATGAAATCGCCCCAAATGAAAACAATGCTTCTTGGTCCACCCTGTTAGACAAGCTTCAAAACCAAGGAATCCAACAGGTTTCTCTTGTAGTGACCGATGGCTTCAAGGGGCTTGAAGAGATTATCAATCAGGCTTACCCATTAGCTAAACAACAACGTTGCTTAATTCATATTAGTCGAAATCTAGCTAGTAAAGTGAAACGAGCAGATAGAACGGTTATTCTGGAGCAATTTAAAACGATTTATCGTGCTGAAAATTTAGAAATGGCAGTGCAAGCTTTAGAGAACTTTATCGCCGAATGGAAACCAAAGTATAGGAAAGTCATGGAAAGTCTGGAGAATACGGATAATCTTTTAACTTTTTATCAGTTTCCCTACCAGATTTGGCATAGCATTTATTCGACAAACCTCATTGAGTCTCTTAACAAAGAAATCAAACGTCAAACGAAAAAAGAAGGTTCTTTTTCCTAACGAGGAGGCTCTGGAACGTTATTTAGTTACCCTGTTTGAAGATTATAATTTCAAGCAAAATCAACGCATCCATAAAGGGTTTGGCCAATGTGCTGACACACTTGAAAGCTTATTTGATTAACATTCTTCAACTCTACTTGAGTGTTTACACATAATTATTGACAGTATCAGCATCGATAATAGAGTTAGCATCACTAAAACGTGAGATAACCTCCCCTGTACGTCTTGTGGCAAAAAAGACATTGGGAGTTCAAGATATGTCGTAT
>ENA-OQCO01000598-OQCO01000598.1-human-gut-metagenome-genome-assembly--contig:-NODE-598-length-18952-cov-3.599947_pt1 | contig 18952 bp, 18 predicted proteins | sample MGYA00242500_ERZ504582 | MGnify/ENA primary metagenome ERZ504582 (study PRJEB26092, sample SAMD00036346) | human gut metagenome | host: Homo sapiens | study: EMG produced TPA metagenomics assembly of...
TTTATTTTTAATGCCGCATTCGTTCCGTCTCTTCGCGGCACGGGGTTCACTGTTTTGTTTCCTCCGCATTTACACAGCGCATGAACTCATCGGAAACACGCATTGCTCTGCAAATCGCCAGCGCATCACGCGGCGGATTCACATCGCTTGCAACGCGATACAAGCCGTAGTCCATGAGCTTAGGCAGCACGGAAGCCCTCGAAGCATCGTTTCCCGCCAATGCTGCATCAAGCACGGCAGGTTCAACGTTTTTGAGCCCGATGACCTGATAATGCATGGGCGCACAGCACGCAACATCATCGAAATGCGTTGTTATCAACGCAAAACAGCCGCGTCGATTGTTGAAATACTTCACTGCCGCCCGCACAAGCGCCGCACCTTCGTGCGGGTTCGTGCCGCGCGCAAACTCATCAAGCAGAACGAGCGCAGTGCTTTCGGTTTTTATTTCGGAAAGAATGCCGTCAAAGCGAATCATCTCCCCGCCGAAGCTCGAAAGTCCGCCCAAGCTGTCCTCCATATCCTCACAGAGCAAGTGTATGCCGGCAAAATGCGGCAATTCGGCTTCCCTGCAAAAAACAGGAAAGCCGCACAGCGCAAGCAGCACGTTCAGCGCAAGCGTTTTGACTGCAACGGATTTTCCGCCCATGTTTGCGCCCGTGATAACGGTTGAGCCGGATAAAAGCTCGATGCTGACCGGGGTAAACTTTCGCCCCGACGAGTGCAGTGCATCGGCTGTCTGCGGGTTAATCATTTCGTTAAGAAGAACCCGCTGCCCGTTTGCATAAACCTTCGGAATGCTGCCGCCCCTGCTGCACATAAGCCTTGCTTTTGCAAGCGCAAAATCGAACCTTGCAATGCTTTTTATCACCTGCTCCGCCTCGTGAGAATGTTCAGCAAAAGCTTTTGTCATCTCCGTGCGGATGCGCAGTTCTTCGCTCTCCTCCCTTGCGGCAAGCAGAGTTCTTTCCGCTTCAAGCCCATCCCGCCCCTCGACAGGATCTCGGCGCAGTTCGGCATCAACCCGTTTGCGCTCGCGCCGAATTTTCGCAAGCTCTGCGGATGCGCTGTCGCTCACGCGAAAAGTCATTGCACGCATTCCGTCCGGGTCAACTATTGAAAGCGCATGCGGCAGAGGGTGAATATCGATTTCGTTCAGCCTTTCGCCGCAGGGAATCTTCGAAAATGCCTCCGCAAGCGCATCAAGCTTTATCAAAAAACGTTTAATTTCGAAGAATTCAACGTCTGTAAGCGTCATTTCGCGGCTTCGCGCGACCGAACGGCGAACATCTTTAAGCTGCATGAGCGCACGCTCGGCGGCGGACAGTGCCTCCCTTGCGGCATCGCTGCGGATCGTTTCCGCAAGCAGGCGAACGTTTTCCAGTTCGCGGCAAAGCCGCGCATTCTCTTCACACGGATACGCATGGGTATGCCGCGCAAGCTCCTCTCCGAAGGAGGAACAAGTCTGCAAATTTTCAATTATGTAGGCAAATCCTATCGCTGCCTGCTGTTGTTTGTCAAGCATAGTCTTATAATGTCAATTTGTTTTCTATCATTTATTCGCGAAAGCGCAGGAATATCGATTTTACGCGCACGGGTTTACTCCGCTGCCTCGCAGCCGAATTCGCTCACAACATCAAGTACCGGCACGCGTCCGCCGAGACCGCTGCACATGGCATCGTAAAACTCCGTTTTGTTGTAATGACTGCCTTTTGCGGAAAACGGGTTGACCGTCACCGCAAGCAGCCGCGTTTTGTTCATAACGGTAAATCTTGCACCTGCACGAACAAGTTTTTCATAGTTTTTATGCGAAAGCAGCAGCCTGCTGCCGTCCTCGCAAATAATCTCAAGTCCGTTCAGCGCACGTCCCGCCGCAATGAGCGCATTTGCCGCCGAATCCGGCACCCCGCCGCGCATCAAAACAGCCTCTGCGCCGCCTTTTCGAACAAGTTCCGCCGCGCGGGAAAACTCCGAAAACTCCGTTTGCTCTCCGCCATGAGTCCCGCTGCCGAAAAACACGCCGTATTTTTGTTTGCATTGACGCACATCTTCCGTCCGCTCCGTTTGCGGAAGCATCATAAGCTCCGCCGAAAAGCATGTGTCTTCAACAGTTTTTCGAATATCCGGGGAATAGCTTGCGCCCGAACACAGTATTGCCGCATCGCTGACAGCCGGCATCGCAAGCGATTTTCGGCTCAGCGCACCGTCGATAATGACTTTTGCCGCGCCGAGTTCAAACATCCGTTTTTTAAGCCGCGCAAGCTGCGCCGTCATGGACGGACCCGCAAGCTGAATAAAGCCGTCACTGCATGCACGAAGGATAATGACCTCTCCCATAGGCGTCGGCATTCCTGTTGTGTCCAGTATTTCCCGGAAATACCGCTGTTCATGCCGTTCTTTTGCGCATCATTTCCGGAATCGGACAAATTTCCGCCCGCAAAAAGCAGCTTTTCGGCTGTTGCAATAATCGTGCCGTCATAAACGAAAATTTCGGGCTTTTTCGTGTTCGTCACAAGGTCGCTCCGCTCCCCGTCCCTTCCGATGGATGTCAGCGCAATGCTCTCGTCCATCCTGCGGCAGTCCTTTATCAATCGATTAAGCACCGTTGTTTTTCCCGCATTTTTGCACATGCCGATGAGCGAAACGGAACTATAAGGTTTTATAAGCTCATATAACAAAGCCAAACTCCTCCAATGGTATTATAGCATACCTATACCGAAATGAACAAGGGTAAACGTCCCCTGTGAGCACCTTGTTTCATATATAAGTTTTTACATGCTCCCGGGTATGTCTGTTAAAATTTTTTCGCAGTTTTGCAACTTTTGCGTGCCCACAGCATATTCTTGCAGAAGGGAGGGCGGCGATATGGTAGGATTCATCACATTACGCGGAAGTTTAAGCGGATCGATTCGACTGACAACAGTTGGCAAAAGCACCCGCTTTGTTCTGAAACTCCGCGAAAAACCCCCGCTCGGCGGATTTACCGTTTATCTTATTGACGGAGAAGATTTTGCATCATTTCGGTTTTCCGATGACTCCGATGAGTTCAGCGGCACAGCCTTGTTTTCATGCGTTCGTGCCGCCGTAATTGCAAACCCCTTCGGAGATTTTATCGCGGAAGGCAGCATCGGTGCAGTGCGGCATGATTTGCAGGCCGTTAAGGCACGGATTCGTGCAGCAGCCTTCTCGAAAGAGCGAAATGCAATGCAAAGGAACCGGCACGACAGCATTCAATGCACAGCTGATTTGCAAATTTCTGGACATTCAGCCGAAAACAGCAAACACCTTTCCGCCGCCGTTAGCGGAAGGGCGGGCGGCACAGAAACGGGGAAATCGGGGCAAAAGAGGCGTGACATGCGCCCAAGTGAAAAAAAGCGATCGCTCCGAACTCTGCCCTGCCGCCGAACGGCTTGCAGTCCGCAAAATCTCCCGTTACGGAAGGAATCCTCGGCAAAGCGAAAGAATTGTTTGCGGGAAGCGGAATTTCCGCAGCAAACGACAATCCCGCCGAGAATTCGAATCCTGCCGTTCACCGTTCCGATTTTGATGCGGATATCGGTGCCCTTTGCGAAAACTGCGCCCGCTCGGACGAAAGCGCGGCCGAAAACCCGTTCCCGCAGCTTTTTCCCAACTCGTATTGGAAAAAACGCCAAAACGACCGCCGTCTGTTCGGCAAAGCTCGCGTTCGCGGCGTAATGTACGGCATCATCGCCGTGCCGAGTGCAAGCCGCCGTCCTCCCGCAGGTCTTTGCGGAAACCTTCGCCGCGTTCGTTCAAACAGCGGCAGTTGGTTCTGGCTCGGGATACGCCGTGAATGAATTGCATTTTTCGGAACAGCGTTTGCTTACTTTCGGCCTTTGTGCCGCTTGTGAACAGTCTGTAATCATATTTGCCGTAACGGTTCCTTTTACAGCTGTTCCGTCAACCGCATTTTCAAAAAAACGTTTATTTCCAACCGACAAAAACGGCAGAAATCTCCGCAGCAAGGAGCTTTCTGCCGTCTGTTTTTAAAATTAACGGTGAAGAAAAGTCCAATTTAAGCCGAAGCATTCCGCAGGTTCTCAATCTCACTCGCCGAGCCGTTCAACTCTTCCGCCGTGCAATCCTCGCCGAGCATGAAAATTCCGCGTGCAATGCACATAAACGTTTTTTCATTACCGAACGGCCGCCCGACTGCGGTGTTCAAAAGGCTTTGGACAAGGCAAAGTTTTGCCGTGCGAATTTCCGGCGGCGCATCGATTATGCGGCGAACATCATAATCCTCCGTTCGTCCGCACGGTGCGGCGCAGCTGCTGCAATCCGGAACAAGCCTGTGCTTCTCGGCATGGATTTTTTCAACAGCCTCGGGAAGTTTTGATTTCAGCAATTCTGCCTGCGTCATCTCCGCCTCGGTTTCGCCGACCGTATCCGCCGAACAAACCGCCTCGGCAAACTGTTTCAGCAGTGAAAAAGCCTTTATCAGCAAAGCGAAAGTTCCTTCATCCGTGCGTGAATTCGAATCCGCCGCGCGAACAAGCCCGACAGCCGCTCCCAAAAGCTCCCCCGCACAGGGGACTTTGAGCATTGCTTCGACGACCGTTGTTTCCCTGTCATTTCTTTCAATCTGCATTTTTTGTCGCTGCCGCTCCTTTACAGAAAATCATTCATTGCTCGCTTCATCGGCAATTTTATAATATGCATCCGCGTGTTGAAATCGTGAACACTTCAACGGGCAAAGACTTTCCCGCTGCCGCAGCTGCTTTTTTGACGGCAAGTTCAATGCCCCCGCAGCAGGGAACTTCCATCCTTGCAACCGTTATGCTCTTTATTTCGTTATTGCGAATAATTTCAGTCAACTTTTCGGAATAGTCAACTGAATCCAATTTCGGACAGCCGATAAGAGTTATTCTGCCGCGCATGAATCGCTCATGAAAGTCCGCAAACGCATATGCAGTGCAGTCTGCGGCGATCAGCAGCTCCGAATCATCAAAAAAAGCCGCACGAGCGGGCGCAAGCTTTATCTGCACCGGCCATTGGCCAAGGCATGAATTCGCTTCTTCCGCTCGTTTCGATTCTTCTTCCGTCCGTTCGGACCTTGTTCCGAATGCAAACACGGGCGTTCTTTTTCCGCCGGTCTTCAATGTGCGCGCCGCCGTCCCCGGACAGCCGCAGGGTGCCGCAATCGAGTTATGCGCCGTTTCCGTCTGTTTGTCCGCAAGCATTTTTAAACGCATTTGATTTTCGCGAACAGCCGCTTCATCATACGGAACCGCTTCGCGTTCAACAAGCTTATCGCTCCCGCAGGACAGGCGGGCAGGCAGTCTCCGAGTCCGTCACAGTAATCATCACGCAAAAGCCTTGCTTTTCCGTCAATCATTCCGATTGCATTTTCATGACATGCCTCCGCGCATTTGCCGCAGCCGCTGCATTTTTCCTCATCAATAACAACAATTCTTCTTATCATTCCGAATCTCCCTTCTCGTGCCGCATCTTCCTTCGGATTTGCTTTCCGGTGTGCCGCCTGTTTCGCTTTATTATAGCATAATCAAGGCAAAAAATCCGCTGTTTTCCGTGAATGCCGTAAACATTTCCCTTTTGCTGCCCACTTTTGCTGCATCTCGAATTTTTTCTTGCCAAGTCGGTCTTGAGATGTTAAACTAAAGTAATGTATTTGGCGCATAAAGTCAAAAGCGGATTCACTCCCGTTTTTCAAAACGATCTCTGTGCGAAAAGTTTTGAGCAGCGGTTTGAAAGCAGCAAAGGAGAATTTATAATGGATAAGCGTATAAGCAAAGACGAATATTACCTTTCGATCGCGGCAGCCGTTGCAAGACGATCCACCTGTCTTCGTCGTCAGTACGGAGCCGTGATAATTAAAAACGATGAGATAATTTCCACAGGATACAACGGCGCGGCACGCGGCGAACCTAACTGCTGTGATACGGGCGAATGCTGGCGCGAAGCCAACAACATTCCCCACGGTGAACAATACGAAAAATGCGTTGCCGTACACGCCGAGCAAAACGCAATAATTTCTGCCGCACGCCATGAAATGCTTGGTTCGGTGCTTTATCTTGCGGGATTTGATTCCAACGGTGAGCTTGCTGCACCCGCGCCCTGTGTTATTTGCAGCCGACTGATAAAAAACGCAGGCATTGCAGAGGTCGTTTCCCGCGGTGCGAACGGGGAGCCCGTGCGCACGCAATACAATCGATATAACTGATTATTCTGCCTGTTATGTTAGTTTTCGCATGAGGTACACAAATGAGAATAATTAATCCGTCTTTTGAAATCATTAACCGCCCGAACGGGCATGAAGTGCTGCGGCACCTTGAACTTTGCGGACGAGTCTGCTATAAATCCGAGGATGCAATATCGGACGAATCCGCCGAGCGGCTTATCCGCATGATGCTTGAACGCGGGCATGAAAGCCCGATTGAGCATTTCGGCGTGAGCGTTCGCATAATTTGCGACCGCGGAGTTTCTCACGAGTGGGTTCGGCACAGGATTGCCAGTTTTTCTCAGGAAAGCACCCGATATTGCAATTATCAAAAATCAAAATTCGGCAGCGAGCTGACATTTATCCGTCCTTATTTCGCCGAAGAGGGTTCAAAGCTCTTTGATATTTGGAAAAGCTCCATGCAGCAGGCGGAAACGGCGTATTTCGAAATGCTGAACTGCGGCGCAAAGCCCGAGGATGCGCGGAGCGTGCTTCCGAACAGCCTTAAAACGGAGTTCATCTGCACGATGAATCTGCGCGAATGGCGGCACTTTTTCCGTTTGCGCTGTGCGCCCGCCGCACACCCCGCCATGCGTGAAATAAGCATTCCGCTGCTGCACGAATTTCAAAAAATGATTCCCGTGCTTTTTGACGGACTTTGCTGAATTTTAATTTGAGTTTCTTCGGATAAATCCCGTTCCGATAATTAAACAACCGAAAACTGCGCAGTGTTCCGAATAAACCCACTCGATTTGATTCAAGCGGGTACGGGTCCGCTGCGCAGCTTCCGGCTGCATATCGTTCACTGTTCGGACGTTCGTGTCCTTTATTCCGCATTCGGCGCGCTCTGCGCGGGCACGGAAAGATATGCATCGATGATTTCGCCGACATCCGCCATGCTGTGCCAATACTCTTTAAACTTTTCAGTTGTCACAAAATCATACTTAAACTTTATGACATAGCCTTTTACCGCATCAAAGAACGCTTTGCTGCCCAGCTTTCCGTAAATTGCATACAAGAGTCCCGCTCCTTTATCATAAATATCGGAATAACTCATCGGATCCTCATCATTCCAATAATACAGCGACTTTGTCAGGTCCGTTGTATCGTCCGCATAACTCATGTTCGCATCACGCCCGATTCCCGCAACACGTGCAGCGCTCAGCTTAAGTCTCATCTCCGTTTTGAAGCCGCTTATATCAGCGGTGAACTCCGGCGGATATGCTTCATCGTAAACAAATTCGCAAAATCGGCAAAAGCCCTCATCAAGCCACGCTTCTTTCACTTGGTCATTGCCGACAATACCGTAAAACCATTGGTGCGCAACCTCATGACAAACGGAATGATCCATTGAGTAAACCGTTGCGGCGGCCGATTCGTCCGTTTTAAAATCCAGACCCATTTTCTCAAAATCATCAAGCGAAATCTCCGGCGCTATCATAACAAGGGTTGGGTATTCCATTCCGTTCACCCCGCCGGTCAGCCCGTTAAGAACAACACTGAGCGTGCTGTAGGGGTACTCTCCGAACTTTTCCCCGTAGAGAGCGAGCGATTTCGCTGCAACATCAAGCACCCTGTTCGCCGTTTTCGGAAGCGTAGAATCATAGTATACGGTTATTTTCGTGTTTCCCGTGTCTTTTGTCAGTGTTTCGAAGCTGTCGCTTGCGCAGAATGCAAAATCGCGTACGTTTTTTGCGTGATACATGCCGTCCGCTCCGAGCTCACCCGTTGCAGCAATCCTGTATCCCTCAGGAACATTTATCCGAACACTGTAGTTTGCAATGTCCGTATAAAACGCGTCGCCGATATCAACATACGGTTCAACTGCATAGGCTCCGTTTTCATACACGGCGGGTGTGATTACAAAATTGCCCAAGTTGAAAATGTTTTCCTGCCAACCGAAGCGATTCTTTATGTTCGGAATCCGAACGCTGTATCGAATTTCTATCCTGCAGCGTTCGTCCGCGGCCAACGGCGAGGCAAGAACAGCCTTGAACACGGTCCCTTTAACGTTTTCAAGCTGTGACTCACTGCCGTTCAGCTTTATGCTTTGAACAGCTGCACCGCCCCCGTCCGCACTGAATGCTTCGGGATAGATGTTGAAGTATATTTCCGAAAGATTTTTTCCCGCCGGGTTTAGATAATCCGTCGTTTGTTCAACCGTGAGCATATGCTCATCCGTTGAAAGGGTAACATCAAGCACAAAACTGCTTGCTTTTTGCTTGTTCTCATTCACCGAAAGCGATTCGGGCACGCTTGTCGGCAAAACCAAATCCGTCGGTGAAACCGCCTGCGTCGGTTCGGCGGTAAACCGTATCGGGTCTTTTGTTCGCCCGGAATCAATTCCGACTGCGCCTTTGCAGCCCGAAAAACATACGGCAGCGAGCATTACCGCCGCTGTCAATACCAGAACAATTTTTCTCATTCAAGCACACTCCCTCGTTTACTTAATCACCGACCGTACACGAAAATTCCGTTCGCCTCTCCGATTTAATCAGTGACTGCTTAAGTTCTGCAAAGAGTGTATACCCCGATTATTTCCGAAATGTTTCCGTCAGCGCTCCAAGCCGATATATATTATTTTGTTCTCATCGTCAAGCACAACATTGAGGAACAACCCGACCGTTTCGGAATAATAGCGTGAGCCGTTGTATTTCCAGTCCGGCAGTACATCCAGCGTGCTGTATTCAAGGTATTTTTCCATGAATTTCAGGCGTTCGCTTTCCGAATCCGCAATAGATATTTCTGCGCTGAACCGAATGCTGAACGCAACCACTTTTTGAGTCCCGTCCTCAACGGCCGCAACGACCTCCTGTGCGGGCATCACATAATCTTTATTATAGCAGGTGTATGTTTTCACGTGTTCGGTTCCGTATGCATCGCAATATGAGGCTTCGTTCAAAGAACACATGACTGCAATTTTCATTTCTTCCAAGAACGGCATGGCAGAAAGAAAATCGTCCAGTGCCGGAATCATTTCCTCCACGCCACACTTTTCCACTGTCGTTTCGTAGGCTGTGCCGCAAAGATATTCTTCCGCACCTTTCAAGAATTCAATCTCACTGCTCCCGATTGCAATTTGAGGCAGTTCATCCATTGTAAATTCCCTGTTCAGGAGCAATTTATCCGATATTTTAAAATAGATTATCGGTGCCGCAGCAAGTCCCGCAACAGCCGCTGCGGCAAGCAATGCTGCCAAAAGCCGCAACGCATGCTTTTTCATTCAGTCACCTCCAAATCAAACGAAACGCAGGTTCCCCTGCCGAGTTCGCTTTCAAATTTCAACTCTGTTTTAAAAAGCGTGCATATGCTTTTGCAAATGGATAATCCGATTCCGTAACCCGCTGCGCTTCTGGATTTGTCCGCCTTATAAAAAGGCTCGGCAGCGCGGCGAATTTCTTCTTGAGTCATGCCCCTTCCGCTGTCCGCAACGTCGAAGCGGCAGCAGTTACCGCTTCTTTCGATTTTCACAATTACTTTTTGCCCGTCAGAAAATCTGAACGCATTTTCAATCAGATTGCGCAGCAGGGTCAGCAGCAGATTGTAATCACAAAGTATCTTTATTCCTTTTTCACTGTTGATATCCAAATTTTCTCCGTTTTCAAACATCTGCCGGATTCCGCGCTCAATGCGTTCCGACTCAACGGGCTCAAGTGTCGGTTCCGTTTGAGAAAGCTTCAGCATTCGCAGCATTTTTACCGAAAGGTTTTCCATTCGCTTTGCGTTTTTAAAAATTCTGTCCGCATACATGAACTTGTCATGCTCATCAAGGACATGCGTTCTCAAAATATCCGCATACCCGATAACGGAGGTCATCGGCGTTTTAAGCTCGTGCGAGAAATCGGCAACAAAAGCCGTCCTGTTTTCAAGCTGCTGCTCAAGCTCGGCAACCATTGCATCAAAACTTTTGCTCAGTGAGCCGATTTCATCCCCGGAATCAATCCGTGTACGAAGCGAATACTCTCCCCCGCTGATTCGGTTTGCCGTTTGAGCCAACCGCTCCAAAGGCCTTGTTATCCGCTTTGTTATGAAGAAGGCAGCAAGCCCGGAGCAGAGCAAAACAGCCGATTCAATCAGCAAAAATGCAATGTATTGGCGTTTTCTTTCGACAAACACATACGAAATATCATATCGCATGATAATGTTTAATTCCGTTCCGTACGAACTCAGCGTTGCATTGAAACAATTGAAATACCCATTTTCATTTTTTTCAACGGAATATGAGTTTTGCCGAAGAACCGGCGCATCTCCCTTAAGATTTGAAAAAATAACCTGCCCGTTTGAATCGATAATTTCAATTTCTTCTCCCGTTGCATACGCAACCATCTTATCAGCGTACCGCGCAAGCTCGGTTTTATCCGTTTTTCTTCCGTTCAGCCTGTCGGCAAGCAGTTTGCTTTCAAGTGCATAGCAGCTCATTTGCTTTCGCCTTGAATTCTGTGCAACGGATTCCGCAAGAGCCGCTCTGCTGTTGGTTGCAAGCAGAACCGTTCCTCCCGCCGAAAAAGCGGCGAATACAACAAGAGTTATTATTATAATAACTTTTTTTGAAAGACTCATGTTTTCTCCCGAATGATGTATCCAAGCTTATGTACCGTTGTAATCTCATTTTCGAGTCCGAGTTTTTTTCGAAGCCGCGTGATGTGAATATCCAGTGTTCGTGTATCGCCGCTTTCCCCGTCATTCCACACGCGCTCGTAAAGCGCGAAGCGCGAAAGAGCAACACCCTTATTCCGCAGGAGAAAATGCAGCAGCTCAAATTCTTTAGGCGTCAATGTTATTTCTCTTCCCGCTTTTCTGACAATATGTGCTTCCGCATCGAGTTCAACATCCCCGACGCGAAGCAGGTTGTTTTTGTAGCCGTGCAGCCGCAAAATGTTTTCGGTTCTCAGAAGCAGTTCCTCAATTTCGAACGGTTTAACAATGTAGTCATCCGCACCCATGCGAAATGCCTTCCGCTTGTCGTCCAGTTCCCCGCGCGCGGTTATGAATATCACCGGTATTGAATACTCATTAATATATGAAAACAATTCGTATCCGCTGATCTGCGGCAGCATAATGTCCAGCAGGCAAAGCTCAAATTTTTGCGTTTCCAGCAGATTTGCACCCTCCTGCCCATCAAAAGCGGCAAAAACGTCATACCCTGCATTTTTCAGCGCGAGCTGTATCAAAGCCGAAATATCTCTGTCATCCTCAACAACCAGTATTCTTATCATCTCATCCTCTGCCTCTTTTTCGGAATAAACATGATAAATTACTCTTCATGTTCAAGCCGCACTTCAAAATTCATTCCGCCAAATCAAAAGAGCAGCGCAAAGCGCGCCGCCCAAGTCATCGTTCACAATGCGCCGTTCAAAATATGGCGGCGGCACAGAATCAATAGTGCGGAATATCCGTCTCAAGTTTGGAATAGTCCGGTGTTGCGTGGGGCTCCTCCGGCGGATCGACATCAACAACGGTAAGCCTTGTAATGTACCATCGCCCGTCAAACTTATCAACAGTGATTTCGTAGCGGCACGCAACCCAGCTTGGAACCGGGTCGGTTGTATCGCTGCTGTAAGGAGTTGCCTGAATGTTCGGAACACGCTCAACGACCTGCAGCGTTGCCTCTTTTGACCACGGCCAAACCCGGAACTTTTCGATTTCCAGCCTGTGATCATATGAATCCACTCGATAGAGCGAATACTTGTTTCCGTTCACCGCTTCATCTTCCTGAAGCCAGCTTTCGGTAAAATGTTCTGTCAACTCGGCTTTTGATTTGTTCCCGAGAATGCAGTCGGCGCGCATCTCCATTCCTTCGGTCACAATAATATATATATTGCTGACATACATTGCCTCCATAAGCGCAGCGTAACAAAGCGTTACAACAACCGACGCAATAAGAACAAAGCGCAATATATACCAAATGGATCTGCGTGCAACACCGTACTTGCTGCGATCCGCTTTTTCAACATCAGTGTCAGACAAGATGACGGATTCTACTTTTTTAACGTCCGCATCTGTAAGTTTTTTTCTTTTCGGCATAATCCGAATCGTCCTCCGTACATCCGCTCATGCACTGCTTACGCAGGCTTTCGGGAAAATCATGCAGCTTTTACTGCAATTATAGTATAGCATAGCAATGCCGAACTGGCAAGCTTTTACGATGCGGCTGTACGCTCGGTTTTCCGTATCCGCTGTTATCCGACAGAGTCAGCCCAATTCATCGTTATAAAGCTTGTCCTTGTCAAACGTGCCCTCGGCAAAACAGGGAACCTGTTTGCAGGCGCGAAACAAAGCTGCGCTGAAACGCGACATCACCTGCGGAATCTGCTGCCGCTCCATCGGACAGTCATCGAAAACAAGCAAAGTCTTATTGTGTAATGTCGATTCCGCTCTTTGTGCTGCGAATATGCACCGTGCCGTTCGAAGTCAAAAAGGTCCGACACCCCTTTGCCGTCAAAAGATCCAAAGTCTTTTGTTCCGCAGGATTCTTATCGGAACACGTTATGACTGCATATTTCATGTTAACTTTTGAAAAATAGTCTTCAAGCTTTGAGTTATAAACGCCGTGATGCGGCACTTTCAAAAAATCACAAGGTTGTACCCTTCCCTGTGAAAGCATATCGGCAATACGCTGCTTTTCAATGTCGCCCGCAAAAAGAAAGCTGTTTCCGAGATGTTCGAGACTTACAACCAACGAATCGTTATTGTCTTGGTTTTTTGCATAATCTTTGCCGAACGTGCCCACGATGTTCAGCTTCATGTCGGAAACAGTCAAACTGACCGAGTCAGATACAGCTTCTGCGCTTCCGCATTGTCCGTTGGCTTCAGCTTCCTTCAATGCATTTCTGTATGACATATAAGCGTATGCCGTTGTATCGACAGGAGTATAATCAGGCTCAAGAAGCTTCGAAACTTTATATTTTTTCAAAAGAGTCGGCGCACCTCCGATATGATCCTTGTCGTAATGTGTAATAATCAGGTAATCAATGCTGCTGATTCCGAGCGCATCCATAGCTGCCGAAATATCCGCACCGTCATCCTCTTCTCCGCAATCAACAACAATGGATGTTGTTCCGTCGGTAATAATGATGCAATCAGCCTTGCCGATTTTGAGAATTTCAATCTTTAACGTATCTTTTAAGGCTTCATTCACATCGTTCTTGGGTGTGCATGCCGCGAACAAGCAACAAAAAAGCAGCGCGGCAATCATCAAACAAGCACAAATTTTGGTCATAAACTTTTCTCCTTCAAATCAATTTTCGATAAGCCAAACTTCATCCAGCCATTCAAGTCTTCCGTTAAGCCAAGTTTGCAGGTTTGCAACGCCAAGGCTAAAATTTTTCTTCCATAATTTATAGTTTGCATCTTCGGCTTTTGCAAGATACGCTGCCTGCTCCGGAATCAGGGACCGCAGCTCCTCTATCACCGTTGTGCGATAACAGGTATATCGTTCCGTCAACAGCTCACGAAATTCATCCTGCTGATAAAGTTTTTTTATCCATGGACAGGATGAATTAATAATCATAAAGTCTTCATATGTTCCGCTGCCCGGGCAGTCCGATGCATCGTTTCGTTCCTCATCCGCATTGCTCCAGTTTACGATTCCGTAGGCAAGGTCAAAATCCCACAAAGCAGTCATGTAAAGCTTATTGTCGTCGCGTTCTTTATACATCCAACAGCTTGTTTTCAAATTGCCGTCTATATTTTTGCTGATTTCCTGAACTATCACAAAATCGACCCATGAATCTTCATCGATGTATTCAGTATATTGTTCCGAGCTGAATCCCATCACCGAGTTATGGAGCCGCTGCATGTAGACGTTCAGATATTGCAGCACCTCACGCCTCAGTTCAGTATCTTCAATTTCAGGCTCCTCCAAGACAAAATAATCCTTCACCTGGTTCGCCTGATACGGGCAGTCGAACACCTGATCCTTTTTGTAGTTCACTCTTCCGTGAACGTTCTTTTCAATCAGATAACCGCCTGTAATATTGTCTTCATCCGCTTCGGCAATGTTAATTTTGTTTTTTTCAATTGAAATTCTTTCAACCAAAATATATATGCCGTTGTATTTGCCGTTGAGATAAACATCAACAAATTCGCATTTCGGAACATAATCGATACCAATCAAATCCTGATATGCCTTATAAGTAATATAATTCCGCATCAGGGTTGAATCGGTGTAACTCGCAACAATTGCATATTTTTTTGTTTTCGGAATATCGAGCAGTGAAGCCTTTTCGTCAAGCTTTATTGAGTACGGTTTTTTATCATAACCCCATGACGAGTTCCCGCGCCCTTTAACCTTGCCGCTGCCGTTATAATTACCGCTTGCAAACACTTTTGTTCCGAGCTGCAGCGATATTTTTGCGTTGACCCATTCATCCTTTGTTACGGATTCAAAATCGCAGTCGATGCTTATATCCAGTCGCGGCAGCGCATCCGCAGTTGCATTCACGCACGCAGCCGTAAGCTCCGTCACGGCAATTTTTGCACCTTTTTTCACTCTGTATGTAAATTTCACCGAGCCATCCGCAAGTTTTTTCACTTCGGCTGCCTCCGAATCATTCCCAAAAAAATATGAATATTTGCTGTTATATGTCCAGCCGGCATCAAATTCTGCCGTGAATTCCAATGCTGCGGTTTTTTCGAACACAAAGAACGCCTCGTCCGGGTGTCCTTTCAGGTGCATACCGTCGCCTTGAGGCGTTATGTGAACGCCGTCGGAAGTGCGCGGCTCAAAATTCCAACCGTCACCATCATAATGCTTTTCTATCGCCGTTTCAATAACAACACTGTTTGCATCGGCTGTCTCGATTTGGCTTGCAAGTTTTGCGGAATCTGTTGTTCGGATTAAAGTTGCCATCTGAGCAAGCGGAAAAAGCACAGCCGTAGCTGCAAGAATAAGAGCAATTGCTTTGCGCAGAATCTGTTTCATCCGTCCTCACTTTTTTCTGAAGGAAATTCAGACCGAAGCATATTAATTATTCATGCAAACAAATAAGTTCCGCCGCTGAGATGCCCTCCGCCGGTTCAAACCTGCCGTGACACGCACCGTATTTATCCCACGACTTTTCCGATAACCCGCAGTTCATAGGAGTATTTAATCTTTATCGGCTGATACTTCGGGTTGAGTGAAATCAATCTGACGCTGCCGGATTCGGAATCAAGTTTTTTGCAAAAAGCTTCTCCGTTAAGAACAAAAATGCCTATTTCACCGTTTTCAAGTTCCTGCTGATGATGCACGTAAACAATTTGTCCGTCGTTAAACAGCGGCGTCATTGAATCCCCGCTTATGCGGACAGCAAGGGTTGCTGCTTCCGGAACATTTTCGTCAACATCAATCAGTGTGTAAGAGTCACTGTCAAGAAAAACGCCGGAACCTGCCGATGCCGGCATATCGTAAAGCGGTATCTGCCGCCTTATACGGGTGATTTTTGCCTGATGTGAAAAGCTCGGATTCTCGCGCAGCATTGAAATATACTCGTTCGCGCGTTCCATGCCCACGCGATTCAAACCGTAAAACGGATCTTCGCTGCACTCTTTGCTGCGAAAAACTCTGTGCACATCTGACACTCCGTAAATTCCGCACAGGGAGATGAACTGCTGTGCATCCGGCAGACTGTCGCCGGTCTCCCATTTGCTGACAGCGCGGTTCGTTATTGGGTCCCGATTAAATAAAGTTGCACATTCAAAGCTGATTTTTTGCGCAACCTCAGTTTGATTGAGTTTGCACGCTTTGCGAAGCTCTGCCAGTTTCCTTCCGAATTCACGATTTCCGTTCACTTTTCCCTCCGCAGCCGGCCGCGATTCAACTCGTGAAACGCACCTGTAATTCCTTATCTGCATTATAATGCATTTCGCATCCGATTGCAAGAGATTTTTTTAAAATATTTCTCTGATATTGAGAAATCGCCTCTTGACATCTCTGTTCAAGGGTATTATCATATGTTCAGTCGCCCATTAGGCGATTAGTACGAGCTTGCAGAGGTGTTGCGATATGTGTGCCACGATACTCCATGTTGATATCAATAATTTTTATGCCGGAGTTGAAATCCGAGATTGCCCATCGCTTGCAGGGCTTCCTCTTGTTGTCGGCGGGGATATTGAGGCGCGGCACGGGATTGTTCTTGCAAAAAATAATATTGCAAAGAGTTTCGGGATTCAGACCGCAGAAACCATCGTGTCTGCGGTTAGAAAATGTCCCAATCTTTCGATTGTCCCCGCGCATTTCGAAAAATACGAGCAAGCCATGCGTCAAAGCCGTGAAATTCTCATGCGTTTCAGCGACAAAATCGAGCCTTTCGGAATGGATGAAGCGTGGCTTGACGTCACGGCTTATGCCCCGACCGTCGAAGACGGCCGCGAAATTGCAGACAGGATTCGCAAATGCTATCGCCGCGAACTCGGTCTTACGGCTTCAGTCGGGGTCAGTTTCTGCAAAGTTTTTGCCAAATTAGGTTCAGATATGAAAAAACCGGATGCAACCACGGTCATCCCGAAAAACGGTTTTAAGGAAAAAATCTTTGCGCTTCCGGTTGAAAGTCTGCTTTTTGTCGGTAAGGAAACAATGCACAGGCTTAATCTGCGCGGCGTTTTTACGATAGGCGACCTCGCCTGCACCGATCCCACTCTTCTTTGCGAATGGCTCGGCAGCAGCGGTGCAGAGCTTTACCGTTATGCCAACGGACTCGATGAAAGCCCCGTGCAGAATTACGGAATTGAGACGGCACTGAAAAGCATCAGCAACAGCAGCACTCCGCCGCACGACATCTGTTGTGCGGGCGATGCGCTCCGTATGCTTCAATCACTCGGCGAAAACGTCGCCGCAAGGCTGAGAAAACATAAGCTCAAAGCAGGTGTTGTTGTTCTGCATGTTCGCGACAGCACTCTTTCAACGTTTGAGCGGCAGGTTCGGCTTCCGCGCCCAAGTTGTCTCTCAATCGAACTGCGCGATGCAGCGTTCAATCTGCTTTGCGAGAACTATGATTGGAAACGTCCGATACGCTCACTCGGCATACGTGCATGCGGTCTTGTATCCGCAAATGAGCCGATTCAGCTCTGTTTGTTTGACGATTATGAACAAACCGACAGGCAGCTTAAAATTGAAAAAACTGCCGACATCATACGCAAAAAATACGGCAGCGGCAGTTTTGTTCTCGGCACGTCAGTATCAACACGGGAAACTTCTTTCATGCCGGAAAGAAAATTCAATCCGCTTCGCCGAACTCAGTAAGCTTCAGGCAATCAAAAAGAAACGATGAGCTGCATCTTGAACCTCTCCTCGCCAAATACAGCATGCGGAATGTCCTTCGGCATGATGAGAGTTTCACCCTCCGTAAGGATGAAAACATCCCCGCCGACGGTGAACCGTCCCGTACCTTCAAGCACAGTCACCATAGCGTCTCCACCGGCAGCGTGTGTTGAAATCTCTTCATTTTTATCGAAAGAAAACAAGGTCATGCTGACAAAATTGTTTTGAACGAGGGTTCTGCTCACAATCTGTCCGTCGCGATAGTCAACGAGGTCCTTAAGGCAGAGCTTTGCCTGCTTGTCAATATTCTTGAACATTCAATTTCTCCTTAATTCTTTTGCAGCGTTAATTCATGATTCCGAAACCCCTCCCGACGACTTCCTTGGTTTCAATTACAGAAAACAGAGCCTTGGGATCGTTTGCTTTGACGATTGCTTTCAGGGCGGCAATTTCGGTGGTTCGAACAATGCAATAAACAATTTTGCGCGGTTCACCCGTATATGCCCCCTCTCCGTTCAGGAAAGTCACGCCGCGCTTCATCTCGTTGAGAACATGCGGAGCGATTTCATCCCACTTCTGACTGATTATAAACACCGTCACTGTATGATTAAACCCGGCCATTGTGTAATTCAGCACGGCGGAAGAAACAAATGTTGCCATCAGGCTCAGCAGTGCGGGTTTAAGCCCGAAAAACACGCCCAACGCAGCCATAATTACGATATTATAGCAAATGCAAATGTTTCCCATCGGAACCGAAAGGCGGCGGCTCAGAATAACGTTCAAAATATCCATTCCGCCCAACGTTGCGCCGCGTTTTACAACAGGAACGCCCGATGCTCCGATAAGCGCCGCTCCGACAATGACCGACAGCAACTCAGAGTTTTCACCCAAGTCAATCGTAAAATCGCGCACAAAAGGCAGCGAAAACATAACAGAGTAACACATTGTTCCGATTGCGCTGAAAACAATGAATTTAACATTCACACGTTTTGCGCCGATTATAAGCACCGGAATGTTAAGAAAAACCAACGTGACCCATCGAGGAATATTCGCAGTGTAGTCAAGCAGAATCGCAATGCCGGTAATTCCGCCGGACAGCATGTGGTACGGTGTGTAAAACGCACTCAAAATCAAACATTGAACAAGGCAAGTCAGAACAACAATGCAAAGAGTTATTGCGTCCTGCACCGGATTAAACGCCGGATCATACGGGTTAAATGCTGCTTTTACTCGCGCTGTTTTGTTAAAACTCTTTTTCAATAGGTATTCTCCGTTTTCTAAAGCTTTATTCACTTTGCTGACTAAAATTATATTTAATGCAATGCGATTTGTCAATACGGATCATCAAATCCGCACAACCGCAGTCAACCGGTAACAAAAAAAGAAACAGTCATTCGACTGTTTCTTTGGAATCCGGCAGCTGCCTATCCTCCCATGCCGTCGCCAGCACAGTACTGTCGGTGTATGAGGGCTTAACTTCTGTGTTCGGAATGAGACAGGTGGAACCCCTCAGCTTA
>ENA-OQCO01000600-OQCO01000600.1-human-gut-metagenome-genome-assembly--contig:-NODE-600-length-18853-cov-1.245060_pt1 | contig 18853 bp, 19 predicted proteins | sample MGYA00242500_ERZ504582 | MGnify/ENA primary metagenome ERZ504582 (study PRJEB26092, sample SAMD00036346) | human gut metagenome | host: Homo sapiens | study: EMG produced TPA metagenomics assembly of...
CTCACACGCGTCATGCGGCGAATGACGGAGTCGGTGAATAATTTGTTTTTTTCTGCTCATTTCCTGCATCGTTTATTCCTGCCTTTCCTGATCTGATGAAACAATGCCGAGCTCTGCCGCACCGGCAAGCTGCATTCCGTTCGTGTGCAGCAGCGACGAGACTTCTGCCGGATCTGCAACACGGAGGATCATATAGGCCATCCCGTTCGGCTGGCCGAAAATTGAATACATATATTGGACGTCGATCTGCCTTTCTGCCAGAAGCTGCAGCAGGCGGCTCAGCCCGCCCGGCTCATCCGGCACGCCGACGGCGACAACCTCGCTGGCCGAGAAGATAAATCCGTTCTCGCGCAGTACGCGGCACGCCTCCGGCTCGTGGCTGGCAATGAGGCGCAGCACGCCGTAATCGCTCGTCTCGGCAATATTAATCGCGCGTAGATCGATATTGTTTTTTGCAAGCAGCGCCGTGATCTCAGCCAGCTGCCCGGCCCGGTTTTCCAAAAATACGGAAATCTGATGAATCGCCATAGCCTTTTCCTCCTTAGATCCTGCGCTTGTCGATGACGCGGATGGCCTTGCCCTCACTGCGGGCGATGGATTTCGGGGAAACAAGATGCACCTGTGCGAAAATGCCGAGCATTGCCTTGAGCGCGGCGACAAGGCTCTTTTCACGCTGCGTGATCTCGGCCAGAGAGTCAGAGAAGTGCTCCGGCGTCATCTCGACGAGCACATCGAGCGTGTCGGAGTTGTTGACGCGGTCGATCACGATCTGATAGTTGGATGTGTAGCCCTGTTCGAGCAGCACCGTCTCGATCTGCGACGGGAAGACGTTTACGCCCTTGACGATCAGCATATCGTCGCTGCGGCCCATGGGCTTGCACATTTTGATATGCGTCCGCCCGCAGGGGCAGTCCTCATGACGCAGAATGCAGATATCGCGCGTGCGGTAGCGCAGCAGCGGGAAGGCCTGCTTCGTGATCGACGTAAACACCAGCTCGCCTTGTGTTCCCTCCGGCAGCACCTCGCCGGTATCCGGGTCGATAATTTCTGCGATAAAATGATCCTCGTTGATGTGCATACCGGTCTGCGCGCTGCATTCATACGCAACACCCGGACCGGAAAGCTCCGTCAGGCCATAGACATCATACGCCTTGATGCCGAGGCTCTTCTGGATATCCTGACGCATCTGCTCACTCCATGCTTCTGCGCCGAAAATACCGGCCTTCAGATGGATCTTGTCCCGCAAGCCGCGCTCGTGAATAGATTCAGCCAGATACGCCGCGTAAGACGGTGTGCAGCACAAAACGGTCGAACCGAGATCCTCCATAAATTGCAGCTGCCGGTCGGTGTTGCCGGAGGACATCGGCAGCGTCAGGCAGCCGAGCTTCTGACTGCCGCCGTTGAGTCCGAAGCCGCCGGTGAACAGGCCGTAGCCATACGCGACCTGACATACATCCTCCGGGCCTGCGCCCGCGGCTGCCAGCGCACGCGCACAGCAGTCGTTCCAGAGGTCAATATCCTCCTTCGTGTAAAACGCGACGACGCGCTTTCCGGTCGTGCCGGAGGTAGAGTGGATGCGGATGCACTTTTCCAGCGGCTCTGCCAGAAGACCAAACGGGTATGCCTCCCGCAGATCGGCTTTGCTCAAAAACGGCAGCTTGTAAAGATCGTCCCGGCCCTTGATATCGTCCGGCGCAACGTGCGCCGCCTCCATCTTTGCGCGGTAATAGGGTACATTGTCCCACACGTGCCGTACCTGCAGGACGAGCCGCTCGTCCTGCCATGTCCGGATCTGCTCCCGGCTGGCGCATTCGATTTCCTTCTGATAATACCGTTCCATGGGTTCTCCTTATGCTTATGCCTCCGCGCCGAGCGCAAAGGCTTTCTTGTTGAGTTCGAGGAATTTTGCCGGGATGCTCTTCTCAATCGCGTCCTGCCACTGCTCGTCCGTAAAGTGGAAATACCGGCTGAGCCTGCCCAGCAGCACAAGATTAACGGCCCTGGCCGAGCCCGCTCTGAGCGCAAGCCCCAGCGCGTCCATCGCGTCGAGGCGGATGGGAAGCGCCGCAAGCTTTTTCTCCAGCGCCTTCGGGTACTCCGCCGCGCCGGTAATGACCGGCATGGGGTTGACCTTCTGCGTATTGGTCAGCAGAACGCCGCCCTCCTTCAGATATTCAGTCCACCGGGCCGCTTCCAACAGCTCAAACGAGAGGACAAAATCGGCCTCACCCTTGTCGATAATGGGAGAGTAGACCTTCTCGCCATAGCGCACGTAGGTCACGACGCTGCCGCCGCGCTGGCTCATGCCGTGAACCTCGCTGACCTTCACGTCATAGCCGTTTTCCAGCAGAATTCTGCCCAGAAGCTTGCTGGCCAGAAGCGTCGCCCTGTCCGCCGACGCCGACAATCATAATATTTTTCGTATCCATGACAGTGCCTCCTTGTCTCATTCGCCCAGCGCGCCCTTATGGCACAGCTGGCGGCACAGGCCGCAGCCTGTGCAGAGGGTGTTGTCGATCTGCACTTTTCCGCCCATCACGCTGATGGCCGGACAGCCGAGCTTCATGCAGGATCTGCAGCCTACGCATTTTTCGGGCTTTGCCTCGATGGGGCCGGGGTGTCTGACGTATTTGAGCAGCGCGCACGGACGGCGGGAGATAATGACCGACGGCTCGTCTGCTGCCAGCTCCTCCTTGACCGCCTTGTCGCAGGCGGCAAGATCATACGGGTCGACGACCTGCACGCGCCGGATGCCGACGGCATGGCACAGCGCCTCCAGATCGATCTTTGTGCAGGGGTCGCCTTTGAGATTGAAGCCCGTCGTCGGGTTCTGCTGGTGGCCGGTCATGCCGGTGATGGAGTTGTCGAGAATGATAACGGTCGAGGTCGATTCGTTATACGCAATGTTGATCAGTCCTGTCACGCCAGAGTGCATGAACGTCGAATCGCCGATGACGGCGACGGTGTTCGCTGCGTTCTTTTCGCCGGAGGCTTTGTTGAACCCGTGCAGACCCGAAACGGACGCGCCCATGCAGATGGTCGTGTCGATGGCGGCAAGCGGCGCGGCAGCGCCCAGCGTATAGCAGCCGATATCGCCCAGCACTGTCAGCTTGTTCTTTTTCAGCGTATAGAACAGACCCCTGTGCGGACAGCCTGCGCACATAACCGGCGGACGGGCTGGAACGGCTTCGTCCAGCTTCTTTCCAGAATGGACAGGCATACCGAGCTTTTCTGCTATGTAATTCTGGCTGAATTCGCCGATGCAGCCGAACAGCTCCTTGCCGGTGACGTTCTGTACGCCGATGGCACGGCAATGCGCCTCAATGATCCCGTCCAGCTCTTCGACGACAATAACTTTCTCAACGTTTTTGGCGAACGCCTGAATTTTTTTCACAGGCAGGGGATTGACCATGCCAAGCTTCAGAACAGGGTACCGGTCGCCGCAGACCTCTTTGACGTACTGATAGCTGGTCGAGGACGCGATCAGGCCAATCGAATGGTCGGCCCCGTCCTCCATGCGGTTGATCTCCGCTGTCTCGGCCCATGCCTGCAAGGCAAGCGTCCGCTGCTCCACAATGGGGTGCCGCGCCTTGGCGCAGGCAGGCATCATCACAAATTTGGCAATATTCTTTTCATAGGGAACAGGCGTGAATGCCTGCCGCTCAGACGGCTCCACCACGCTCTGCGCGTGCGCAACGCGGGTGCACATTTTGAGAAGCACCGGCGTATCAAATTTTTCGGATATCTCATACGCCAGCTTTGCGAACGCCAGCGATTCCGCCGCGTCCGACGGCTCAAGCATCGGCAGTTTTGCCGCAATGGCGTAATGGCGCGAATCCTGCTCGTTCTGCGACGAGTGCATACCTGCGTCGTCCGCCACGCCGATGACAAGTCCGCCGCGCACACCGGTATAGGACAGCGTAAACAGCGGGTCTGCCGCAACGTTCAAGCCGACGTGCTTCATGCCGCAGAAGCTGCGGTAGCCTGCCAGACTTGCGCCGAACGCAGCCTCCATCGCTACCTTTTCGTTAGGCGCCCATTCTGCGTAAATTTCCGGATATTTGGCAGCGCATTCCGTGATCTCCGTGCTGGGTGTGCCGGGATAGCTGGAGACAAAGCTGCATCCGGCCTCGTACAGGCCGCGCGCGGCAGCCTCGTTGCCGAGCATCAGGGTTTTCATCGAGATTCCTCCTGTTCGCGGCTCAGCCGCATGAAAATTATCATTATATTTTAATCATTTCGACTGCATTCGTCAAGCTTGGGAAGGTTATGCCTTTGTCTGCTCCTCGACAAGTCTTCCGCCGCAGTAGATCTGCCGCAGAACGGGCTTTTCGATTTTCCCCGTCGGGTTGCGCGGGACTTTTGCGAAGATCACGCGGCGCGGGCGCTTATAGCGCGGCAGCTCCCGGCAGAAGTCCTGAATTTCCGTCTCCGTGCAGTCTGCGCCGTCCTTCAGCTCAATAATTGCCGCTGCAATCTCGCCCAACCGCTGATCCGGCAGGCCGATCACTGCCACGTCCTTGATTTTCTCATTTCTGCGCAGGAAATCTTCGATTTGTACGGGATAGAGATTTTCGCCGCCGGAAATGATGACGTCCTTCTTGCGGTCAACCAGATAAATGAACCCGTCCTTGTCCTCACGGGCCATGTCGCCCGTCCAGAGCCAGTCTCCGTGCAGGATCTCGGCAGTCGCCTCCGGGTTTTTATAATAGCATTTCATGACGCCGGGTCCCTTGACGGCAAGCTCGCCGATCTCGCCGGGCGCAACATCGTTCCCTCGCTCGTCAAGGATGCGCGTCTGCCAGAGATAGCCGGCCTTGCCGATCGCGCCGATTTTTTCGATGTTGTCCACGCCAAGATGCACACAGCCGGGGCCGATGGACTCGCTGAGGCCGTAGTTTGTGTCGTATTTGTGGTGCGGGAAGTATTTGAGCCAGCGCTTGATGAGGCTGGGCGGGACCGGCTGCGCGCCGATGTGCATGAGCCGCCACTGGTCGAGCAGATAGTGCTCAAGATTGACGCGCCCGGATTCAATGGCGTCCAGAATATCCTGCGCCCAGGGAACCAGCAGCCAGACGATGGTACATTTTTCTTCCGTGACTGTCCGCAGGATCCACTCCGCTTCACGCCGCGCAGAAGCACGGCCTTTCCGCCGGAAATGAGGCTCCCGAACCAATGCATTTTCGCGCCCGTGTGATAGAGCGGCGGAATGCATAGGAACACGTCGTCCTTTGTCTGCCCATGGTGGTGCTGTTCGGTCACGCAGGAGCAGACAAGCGCTCTGTGCCGGTGCAGGATCGCCTTCGGGAAGCCGGTCGTGCCGGATGAGAAGTAGATCGCCGCGTCGTCGTCTTCGTCCAGCGCGATGGGCGGGACGCTAGACGAACAGAAGCCCATCAGTCTGCGGCAGTCCTCGGCGTAGTCCGGCACGTTCCGGCCCACAAACAGCCGGAGTCTTACCCGCGTCAGGCCTGCCTGAATCGGGTCGAGCCGTGAAACAAATTCCGGCCCGAAAACCAGCACCTCCACATCTGCCAGATCAAGGCAGTAGGAAATTTCATCGGACGCATACCGGAAGTTGAGCGGAACGGCGATGCACCCGGCCTTGAGAATGCCGAAATAAATCGGCAGCCATTCCAGACAGTTCATCAGCAGAATGCCGACCTTCGTGCCGCGCCGGACGTTCCGGCTCAGAAGGAAGTTTGCAAACCGGTTGGCCCGGCGGTCAAAATCCCGCCATGAAAGCTCCCGCCGGTACGGCGCGTCGGGCTGCGCCTCGGCGATCAGACTCGCCTCGCGCCAGGTAACGGCGCTGTCGCGCTCTTCCGACGGATTGACCTCGACCAGCGCAATGTCAGACCCGTAAAGTCTTGCGTTCCGTTCCAGAAAATCAGTAATGACCATACAAAATCCTCCCTTGCAGCGGATCGCAGATAAAAGAAAACGCCCGCTGCACATTCTGAAAAAGTGCAGAGGACGAGAAGCTCCCGTGGTACCACCTCTATTTACCGCCTGCGCGGCCTCAACGGGCACGATCATGCCCACTGCGCGGTATCGGGCGCACCCGTCTTCGCCTACTTGCGGGCAGACCGCGTTCAGGAAGCTGCTCGGAAAGGTATTCCGCCCGGATGCCTGTGCTGCCTTGCACCAAACGGCAGCTCTCTGGACAGGATGGATCGGGGCGTACTTGGTTTCGTCATGGCATTCATTATATCAAACTTTAACACAGTTTGTCGATGAAGTCAAGAGTCCGGCGTGATTTTTGAGGATTTTTCCAAATGTAGACGAACCGGCGCGGAAAGGTCGGATTCCACTTGCATTGCTGCGGACAAAAAGGTATAATAGAATTGGAATAAGATCCACGGATTTTATATATCGCCCTAGGGCGGTTTCAAAAGAAAGAGAGGAGCTCAGCATGCAGAAGCTGGCAGCATTTTAAAACGGTTCCATTCTGGCCTGCGGCAGACGCCTGTGAATTTCTCGGCTGTCACGCGCGCGAGGACGGCGAGGGATTTGTGTTCCGCGTCTGGGCGCCGCACGCGCAGTTCATAAGCGTCGTCGGCGACTTTAATTTCTGGAATACGGAGGATCTTCCCATGCGGAAGATCTCGGAGGGCGTATGGGAGGCCGTCTCCGTCTATGCGAAGACAGGACAAGCCTATAAATACTGCGTGACCGGCCCGGACGGCCGCATAGTCTACAAGACCGATCCCTACGCAAACCGCTGCTGCGCGCTGCCGGACACCTCCAGCATGATCGATCCGCCGGACGGCTTCGAGTGGCATGACGCGCTCTATCGTGCCCGCACCGCAAAGCAGTCCGCGATCAAACGCCCGGTCAATATCTACGAGGTCCACGCAGGCTCGTGGAAACGGCATGAAGACGGCAGCTATCTCAATTATGAGGAGCTTGCGGCGGAGCTGGTTCCCTATGTCAAGGATATGGGCTATACGCATATCGAGCTGCTGCCCATCATGGAATATCCCTACGACCCCTCGTGGGGCTATCAGATCACCTGCTATTTCGCCCCGACCCACCGCTACGGGACGCCGAAGCAGCTCATGCAATTTGTCGACACCTGCCATAAGGCCGGGATCGGCGTCTCCTCGACTGGGTGCCTGCGCACTTCCCGAGGACGAAAACGGGGCTGTTTGAGTTTGACGGGACCTGCTGCTATGAGCTTTCCGACCCGATGATGAACGAGCATCCGGACTGGACGACCCGTATTTACGATTACGGCAAGCCTGAGGTGCAGTCCTTCCTCATCTCCAACGTCTGCTACTGGCTCCGTTATTTTCACGTCGACGGAATTCGAGTCGATGCAGTTGCGTCCATGCTGTATCTGGACTATAATCGCAGACAGTTCAAGCCCAACAAATTTGGGGGCCGGGAAAATCTCGAAGCGATCGAGTTTTTGCGCAGGCTCAACGAGGCTGCGTTCCAGGCCAATCCTGCGGTCATGATGATCGCTGAGGAATCCACAGCCTTTCCGCTGATCACCAAGCCGGATTATGATGGCGGCCTCGGCTTCCTGTTCAAATGGAACATGGGCTGGATGAACGATATGCTCCAATATATGTCGCTCGATCCGCTGTGGAGAAAGGGCGACCATAACGCGCTGACGTTCTCCATGACGTATGCCTATTCCGAGAATTTTATTCTGCCGCTCAGCCACGATGAGGTCGTGCATGGCAAATGCTCGCTCGTCAATAAAATGCCGGGCAATTACGACGATAAATTCAACAATCTGCGCACGTTTTTCGCCTATCAGATCGCGCACCCCGGCAAGAAGCTTAATTTCATGGGCAATGAATTTGCACAGTTCATCGAGTGGAACTATACGCAGGGCCTCGACTGGCTGCTGCTCGGCTATGAAAAGCACCAGAAAATGCAGCATTTCGTCCGAACGCTCAACCATTTCTATCTTGAGAACCGCTGCTTCTGGGAAAACGATTCCGACTGGGATGGCTTCCGCTGGCTCTCCTGCGACGACCGCGACAATTCCATCGTCGCTTTCCGTCGTATCAGCCGCAAGGGGCAGGAGCTGATCGCCGTGTGCAATTTCTGCCCGGTGCTGCGGGAGAGCTACCGCCTGCCGCTGCCGAAGGCCGGATGGTATCAACCTGTCCTCAACACCGACGACGCACAGTTCGGCGGATACGATTTCCAGCCCGCGCCCGTTCACGCAGAAAAGGACAAGCAGCCGCAGGGCGAATACGCCTACAGCGGCGTGTTCCGTGTCCCGCCGATGAGCGTTTGCTTTTATAAGCATATCAGAAATAAACCGGAGAAATAAAACAGGAACAAAGGAAAAAAACAGGAGGAGATCCAGCTATGCAATTTCAGAAAAACGTTGTGTCGCCATGCTCCTGGCAGGTGGTCAGGGCAGCCGTTTGATGGTTCTGACGGAAACACGGCCAAGCCTGCCGTCCCGTTCGGCGGCAAGTACCGCATTATCGATTTCCCGCTTTCCAACTGCGTAAACTCCAAGATCGATACGGTCGGCATCCTGACGCAGTATCAGCCGCTGGAGCTCAATGAGTACATCGGCAACGGCCAGCCGTGGGGTCTGAACTCCTCGCACGGCGGCGTGCAGGTCCTGCCGCCCTATGCCAAGAGCAAGAATTCCGAATGGTACAAGGGCACAGCCAACGCGATCTATCAGAACATCCCTTTTATCGAGCGCTATAACCCTGATAACGTGCTGATCCTGTCCGGCGACCATATTTACAAGATGGACTATGCCGCCATGCTCCGCTTCCATGAGCAGCGTGATTCCGACTGCACCATCGCCGTGCGCGAGGTTCCGCTCAAGGAAGCCTCCCGCTTTGGCATTATGAATACCCGCGAGGACGGCTCTATCTATGAATTCGAGGAGAAGCCCAAGAAGCCCAAGAGCACCAACGCGTCCATGGGCATCTATGTCTTCAAGTGGAGCGTCCTGAAGGCATTTCTGGAGGCGGATGAGGCAGACCGCACCAGTGAGAATGACTTTGGCAAGAATATCATTCCCGCCATTCTGAATGCGGGACACAAGCTCTACGCTTACCGGTTTGAGGGCTATTGGAAGGATGTCGGCACGATCTCCAGCCTCTGGGAGGCCAACATGGATCTGCTCGGCAAGCATCCGGCGTTTGATATTTACGGCACCGCCGGTCATAAGATCTACGCCAGAAACCAGGCCATGCCGTCGAGCTATATTGCCAAGTCCGCCGAGATCCGGGAGAGCTTTGTCGCCGAGGGCTGCAACATTGAAGGCTGCATCACGCACTCCATCATCTCCACCGGCTGCACCGTCGGCAAGGGCGTGGAGATCACCGACAGCGTCATCATGCCGGACGTGACCATCGAAAACGGCGCGGTCATCCGCAGCGCCATCATCGCCGAGGGCTGCCATATCAAGGCCGGCGCCCGCGTGGGCGATTGTGTTGAGGGCGAGGAACGGAAGATCAGCGTGATCGGCAAGGACAAGACCATCGCCGAGGGCACCGTGATCGATGCCGGCGCGATCGTATAAGAGAGAGGGGGATACGAACATGGAAGCAATGGGCATTATTTTCTCCAATATCTACGACAACAACATGGGTGAGCTGACCCGTGAGCGAACCTCGGCCTCCATTCCGTTCGGCAGCCGCTACCGCCAGATCGACTTTGCCCTGTCCAACATGGCAAACTCCAAGATCAGCAACATCGGCATTGTCACAAAATATAACTACCAGTCACTGATGGACCACCTCGGCAACTGCGAGGAATGGGACCTCAAGCTGGGCGAGGGCGTCCGCTTCCTGCCTCCGTATGCCACCGGCCATACCGGGGCCTACCGCGGCAAGCTCGAAGCGCTCCAGACCGCCATGCCGGTTCTCGGCCGCTGCGATGCGGAGTATGTCGTGCTGTCCGATACGACTGTTCTGTGCGCGATCAATTTTGCGGCAGTTCTGGATGAGCACATCGCCTCCGGCTGCGATATCACAGTTATTGCCAAGGCGGGCCGCGCCAACGGCAAGACCCGTCAGCCGCTGGCCGTCAAGCTCGGAGACGACGGTAAGATCGTCGATCTGGCTGTTGACTACTGCGCGCCGGAGGATTATCTGGTCGGCATGAGTATGTTCATCATGCGCCGCGACAAGCTCATTCAGGTCATCCGCGAGATGGTCCCGCATGGGAAGTACCATCTGGAACGGGATTTCATTCTGCCCGAGTACAATGCTGGCAACCTGAGGTCAATGTCTATCCGTTCCATAACGTCGCGCTGTTCAACCAGAGCGTGGACGAGTATTTTGTCAACAACATGAAGCTGCTCGAACCCGATGTGCGCCGCAGTCTCTTCCGCAGCGAGATTCCCATCTATACCAAGGTCCGCGACGCCGTTCCGACGCTCTTCGGCTACCATGGACAGGCAGCGAACTGCCTGATCGCCGACGGCTGCCATCTGTTCGGCAAGGCGGAAAACTCCGTGATCTTCCGTGAGGTCGACATTGAAGACGGCGCGGAGGTTCGCGATTCGATCATCATGCAGGGAAGCAAGATCGGCGCGGGCGCATCGATCCGGTACTGCATCCTTGATAAAAATGTCACCATTCGCCCGGGCACGAAGCTGCTCGGCTCAATTGACCACCCGCTTGTGGTCGACAAAGGAGATACCGTATGAAAATCGCAGTAGTTGCCTCTGAGGCCGCGCCGTTCGTCAAGACCGGCGGCCTCGGTGACGTGATGCAGGCCCTTCCGCTTGCGCTTTCTCAGCAGAAGAACACCTATGTCAGCCTCTTTATCCCATATTACAGTCAGATCAAGTATTCCGGCAAGTGGCAGACAGAATTTTTAGGCGCGTTTGACGTGCCGCTGGCCTGGCGGCGGGAATATGTCGGCATTTTCCGCCTCAAGACCCGCCGCAAGAAGCTCCAGATCTATTTCATCGACAACGAGCACTATTTCAACCGCGGCGGCGTTTACGGCTTTGCCGACGACGGTGAACGCTATGCCTATTTCAGCAAGGCCGTCCTCGCAGCAATGAACTATCTGGAGCTTCAGCCGGACGTCGTCAGCTGCCACGACTGGCAGGCAGCGCTCATCCCGCTGCTGCTGAAAACGGAATACCGCGGCTGCTTCCCGGATGCGAAGAGCGTGTTTACGATCCACAATATCGAATATCAGGGCAAGTGCAATCTGCAATTCAACTATGACGTGCTGGGCCTTGGCGCGGGCTGCGACGAGATTCTTCGCTTTGACGACTGCACGAACTTCATGAAGTCCGCTATCGTCACAGCCGACCGCGTGACGACCGTTTCCGAGACATACGCGCAGGAGCTGCGCTATCCGTACTATTCCCACGGGCTTGACGGCGTTCTGCAAAGCAGAGGCTCAGACTTCTCCGGAATCACCAACGGCATCGATATGCAGGTTTTTGATCCCGCGAAGATTGAGAACATCGCGCAGAACTTCACTGCAAAGACGCTTCGCGAGGGGAAAATCGCAAACAAGCTTGCCCTCCAGCAGCGCGTCGGCCTGCCGGAGGACCGTGACGTAGCTGTTCTGGCCATGGTCACGCGTCTCGTCGGGCACAAGGGCATTGATCTGCTGTGCTACATCGCCCGAGCGCCTGATCCAGCGCCGCATCCAGCTTGTCATCATCGGCACAGGCGAAGAAAAATACGAATGGTACTTAAACACCCTGCGTGAACGGTTTGGCGATAAGGTCTCCGTCAATCTGCTCTTTGACGGCGGGCTTGCGAACCTTGTCTACGCTGCGTCCGACCTGTATCTCATGCCGTCGAAATCCGAGCCATGCGGCCTGTCGCAGCTCATTGCCATGCGCATGGGCTCCGTCCCGGTCGTCAACGCAACAGGCGGACTCAAGGATACGGTCTGGCCGTATAACGAAGCGGATGAGACGGGGCGCGGCTTTACTTTCCAGAGCTACAATGCAGACGATTTCCTCGCCGCCATTGACCGCGCGCTTGCGCTGTACTATAATGAGCCGGAAAAATGGCTGCGCCTCGCCGAAAATGATATGGCGGTCGATTCCAGCTGGGACGTTCCGGCGCAGAAATACATGGCGCTGTTCCAGAACGTCTGCGGACAGTAAGCGCCCTTGAAAAAGATATTAGAGAAAAAGGACATATAGAAGCATGACAAAAGAGAACCTTCTTCAGCACTTACAGGAATGCTGCGACCGGCTGTTCGGCTGCTCGCTCGAAATGGCGACGGAAAAACAGGTATATCGCGCTGTATGCGTCGCCGTGCGCGAGCTTCTGGAGGACGACCGCCGTGCGTTTGTTGAGCAGACGCGTGCAGAGCAGCGCAAGCAGGTCTATTATATGTCGATGGAATTTCTGGTCGGCACGAGCCTGCGCAACAACCTGTACAACATGGGCCTGCTGGAACCGGCAGGGGAGATCCTGCATGATCTCGGCTTCAGCCTGGAAAGCCTCTGCGCGCTTGAGCCGGATGCCGGACTTGGCAACGGCGGCCTGGGCCGTCTGGCCTCGTGCTATATGGACGCAGCGACCGGTCTGAATTATCCCGTGACCGGCTTCTCCATCCGATATGAGTTCGGCATCTTCCGCCAGAAGATCGTCGACGGCTGGCAGATGGAATTCCCGGATAACTGGCTCGAAATGGGCGATGTGTGGCTGCATACCCGCAAGGACGACGCTGTAGAGGTTCGCTTCGGCGGACAGGTGCACGAGTGGATGGACGGCGACAAGTTCAAGACCGCCCAGACAGGCTATCAGTCCGTCATTGCTGTCCCGCACGATTTGTACATTTCCGGCTATGGCTCCAAGGCCGTCAACAAGCTGACGCTCTGGAGCGCCAGTATGCCGCAGAGCTTTGACATGAACGCGTTCTCGCGCGGCGATTATGTCCGCGCGCTCGAGCAGAATACCATGCCGAGGCCATTTCGAAGGTTCTCTATCCGGCAGACGACCACATCAACGGCAAGCGTCTGCGCCTGCGCCAGCAGTATCTGCTGGTGTCCAGCTCACTGCAGTCGATCCTGAACGAGCATCTGAAAAATTACCATACGCTTGATAACCTGGCTGACAAGGTCGCCGTGCACATCAACGATACGCATCCGGCGCTCTGCGTGCCAGAGCTGATGCGCCTGCTGGTCGACGAGCACGACTATGGCTGGGAACGCGCGTGGGAGATCACCTGCGCGACGCTTTCCTACACCAACCATACCGTCATGGCCGAGGCACTTGAGCGTTGGCCGGTCGATCTGTTCCGGGAGCAGCTGCCGCGCATTTACGCCATCTGCCAGGAGATCAACCGCCGCCTCATGGAAAAGCTGCACTGCGTCTATCCGAACGATCCCGGCAAGTGGGAGTATATGGCCGCTGTCACGAACAGCGAGGTTCGCATGGCGAACCTGTGCCTGGCCTGCTGCCACAAGATCAACGGCGTTTCGCAGCTGCACACGGATATTCTTGAAAAAACCATCTTCAGGGATTATTATAATCTCGATCACAGCCGCTTCCTGAACATCACAAACGGCATTGCGTACCGCCGCTGGCTGTGCCAGTCGAACCCGGCCCTGACCGGCTATCTGCAGTCGCTCATCGGCGACGGCTTCCTGAACGACGCGAACGCGCTCGAAGCGCTGCTCCAGTACCGTGACGATCCTGATGTTCTGGAAAATCTGCAGGCCATCAAGCGCAAAAACAAGGTACGCCTTGCCGCTTATATCGCGAAGCACAACGGTGTCAACGTCGACCCGGATTCGATCTTCGACGTGCAGGTCAAGCGCCTGCATGAATACAAGCGGCAGCTGCTGAATGTCCTGCATATCCTGACGCTTTACAACGATGTCAAGGATCACCCGGAAAAGCCGGTCTATCCGCAGACATTCATCTTCGCGGCCAAGGCCTCCGCAGGCTATTATCTGGCCAAGCAGATCATTTCGCTCATCGTCGCCGTTTCCAATCTTGTAAACTCTGACCCGCAGGTGCAGAACAAGCTCAAGGTGGTCTTCATTGAAGACTATAAAGTCTCGCTGGCCGAGATCATCATCCCGGCTGCCGACCTGTCCGAGCAGATCTCCGTTGCGGGTAAGGAGGCCTCCGGTACCAGCAACATGAAGCTGATGATCAATGGCGCAGTCACGCTCGGCACGCTCGACGGCGCAAACGTCGAGATTCGTGAGCGCGTGGGCGACGAGAATATGTTCCTGTTCGGCATGACGGCCGACGAGGTGCAGGCGCTGTGGCAGCGCGGCTATGACCCGCGCCAGTTCCTGACGCCGGAGCTTGACAGAGTTCTGCAAATGCTGACCTCCGGCGTGCTGGGGCAGCGCTTTGACGATGTCGCCGCTTCGCTCTTGACGCCGCGCTTCGGCGCTGCCGACAGCTACATGACCGTCGCGGACTTTGCAAGCTACAAGGCTGCCAAGGCGCACGCGGTCGAGGTCTATCAGGACCGCACCCGCTTTGCAAAGATGTCCCTCACAAACATCGCAAGAGCCGGCATTTTCTCCTCCGACCGCTCGGTCGAGCAGTACGCCAGGGAAATCTGGGATCTGTAAGCACCACAGCAAATATTCCGAAGGGGCCGACAAGCATCGTCGGCCCCTTCCCTGATGAAATGGACGGTACGCCACATGAGAATTCTATTCGACAGCAAGCTTTCGCAGTTCAAAACGCCCTTCGGAACGCTCAAACGGCAGGAGGTCTGCACGCTGCACATCATGATCCCGTGCTCCTGCCGCACAACGGCGGTCTGCCTCGTTTTGCAGGCGGAAAACGGTGCGGAGCTGCGCCGTGTCCCGTTTGCAAAGCAGTCAGACGATACGCTCTACGATACCTGGGGCGGAGAGCTGACGATTTCCGATGCCGGACTGTATTTCTATTACTTCCATATCACCACGCAGGATGGCGCGTTCCGCCTGTTCAAGCAGGGCGAAAGCGACACGAACATGGAAGACGGCGCCTCTGGCAGCTCAGCGTTCTGGAGGAAAAATTCCCCGTCCCGGACGACTGCGCGGGCGCAATCATGTATCAGATCTTCCCAGACCGCTTTTTTCAGGCCGGAGTTTGTGACCTGACCGGGAAGATCACGCCCTATTGGGTGCATGAGAACAAGGACGACGTGCCGGTCTATCTACCGAACGCCAACGGCGAGGTGCTCAACAACGACTTTTACGGCGGAAATCTGAACGGCATCCGCGAAAAGCTTCCGTATCTGCACGCGCTCGGTGTGGAGATTTTATATCTCAATCCGATTTTCTATGCATGGTCGACGCACCGGTACGATACCTGTGATTACAAGCGCATCGACCCCATGCTCGGCTCGGAGGCGGATTTCCGCGCGCTCTGCGGCGCGGCGCACGCGCTGGGCATGAAGATCATTCTCGACGGCGTATTCAGCCATGTCGGCAGCCGCAGCGCGTATTTTCAGCAGGCGATCCATGACCCGGCTTCGCCGTACCGCGGCTGGTTCCGGTTCAAGCAGTATCCAAACGTCTACGACAGCTGGTGGGGGATCACGACGCTGCCGTGCATTGACAAGCTGAACCCGGATTATATGGACTATATCATTGACAGTGACGACAGTGTTGTCGTCCGCTGGCTGAAGCTTGGCGCGGACGGCTGGCGGCTGGACGTCGTCGACGAGCTGCCGGACGCGTTTCTCGCACGCCTGCGTGCGCGTATCCGGCAGGTCAAGCCGGACGCGATTCTGATCGGCGAGGTCTGGGAGGATGCGTCCAACAAGATCGCATATGACTGCCGCCGCCGGTATTTTACCGACCGACAGCTCGATTCCGTCATGAACTACCCGTGGCAGAAGGCGATCCTGCGCTATGTGCGCGGGGAGGATGACGGGACAGGACTTGGCGCGTCTATTCGCACGATTGCGGAGAATTATCCGCCCGATGTGCTGCAGGCTGTGATGAATATTCTGTCCACGCACGACACCCCGCGCGCCATCAACGCGATTCTCGATCCGCGTGACGGCGACCGGGCAGAGCTGGCCCGGCGGCACTTTACGGCGGAGCAGCTTGCAGAGGGGAAAAAACGTCTCAAAATGGCGGCATTTTTACAGTTTATGCTCCCCGGTATGCCGTGTATTTATTACGGCGACGAGGCGGGCATGACCGGCTACCGCGACCCGTTCAACCGCGCGTATTATCCGTGGGGCAGGGAAGACGGCAATTTAATCTCGTTCTACCGCTCACTGGCGCGCGTCAAAAAAGCTTCGCCCGCCCTGCGGCGCGGCACGGTTCTGGTATTGGAAGCGGGCGGCGGACGTCTGATGCTGCTGCGACAGTATGAGGGCAAAAAACGTGGCAGTCTGCTGCAACCGCTCGGAAAGCCCGTGGACGCTTCCGCACAGCGGCACGATCCTACTCGGCGGCGGCATCGCCGAATATACCGGCGAAACGCTCACCCTCGGTTGCGGCGGCTTCTGCGCCATGGAGCGCGAATAATATACGGAGGCAATTCAAATACAAATCAGGGCTGCAGCGTGCTCAACTCGCTGCAGCCCTGACAAGACATGAGGAAGGAACCCGAAGCAGGCATGATTTCGGTCATGCCTGCTTTTCGTTCCAATAGCCGTCCTTTTCAGCTTGCCGCGCCAAGCGTATCCGCAAGCGCGGTATCGGCGGAGAAGGTACTGAGATTGTAGAGGAAAAGAACATCGGTCACGCCGCGCTGCGTCATAAGCTGCTCTACATCGTCGTAGTAATAGCGCGGATCGATCATGACGATCTGCTGATAGTAGGGGATGAGGAACGGTACGAAGCTGTTTGCATAGGAAGCCTTGAAAATCAGCAGGATTTCCCATTATTTGCGGTCGTTTTGATGGTGACAAGCGGATGGTTGCCGCCGAAAAAGACGGTGTATTTGTCTTTCGTATCCAGCGCAGAATCGACAAAGACAGAGCCGGCCTTTTCCCGCGTGCTGTCGTAGAGCACATAGTAGCTCACATCGGTGCCGAGCGGCTCATAGGCCGTGATCGTATCCTCGGCGGTGTGCTTGCCGCTCTTAGAGGCAAGCGTGCCCTCAAAGGAGTTGGTCAGGACATGGACGCGATAGTTCGTGATCGGCGTCTCGATCCCAAGCAGCTCCGCCGAGGCGTCAAAGGCGCAGTATGCGCCGAGGCTTGTCCAATGGTGGTCAGTGCGGTAAAAAACGCCGTCCCTGACGTGGGCTTTCAAAGCCAGCGTCACATCTGCATACTGCATACAGGGCGAAAGCGCCTGATTGACGGTGAACAGATCCTCCTGCTGATTGTGCGCAGGTGCGTTTGCAGGAAGATAATCGCGCATAACGAGGGAGGCGTTTGGGACGATCATCGCCGTCATGCGGAGATCATCGTGCTTCGCGGCGAACTCCTTCATCGCGGTCAGCGTCCGGTCAAGCACAGCCGGATCGGGGGCCTCCGGGATCTCAATCAGATAATTGTCCTGACAAAGGTAAACGCCGTTGGACTCCTTCTGCCCAAGCAGCTGGTCGATCCGCAGCTTGGCGGAAATCCAGTGGTCGCGCGCAAAGAACTGATCTGCAAAGGCAGACTGCAGCTTCGACATAAAGCTTCCGTCCAGAACTGAAGCCGCCGTCAGCGCTGGAGAAGGTGTTGGCAAAATCGACTTTGGGCAGACCAAAGACAACGAAGATGACCAGAGAAGCTACCAGAACCAGTGTGATGATGTTTTCCAGAATGGTAATGAAGCGGGAACCCTTGATGGTGGAAAGGAAGAACAGGGTCATTGCAATAAATGCAACGAGCGTCTGATGATTTTGCAAGCTGGGAATGGCGATGGCCAGATACTGTGCCAGAGCTACCGAGTAGCTGGACATTGCCAGGCCGTTGACCAGAATCATCCAGGCGCTGACACCGCTCATAAACGGGTTGAACAGCATGGCCTTCATGCTGTAATCGCCGCCCTTCATCACGAACATGGCGGGCATTGCCAGGTTATACCAGTAAGCCAGCAGCATGAAGAAGCAGCCAATGGCGACGACCAGAGAAATGGAGCGGCCGGTGTAGGCAATGCCATAGCCCAGCAGCACGAAGATACCGGTGCCGATGGCACCGCCAAGGCCCAGACCAATAATGTTCCAGAGGCCTAATTTTTTGCCTTTCTCTTCCATAATAATGTACCTCTCTTTTCATTGACGACCTGTTCCCTTTTCAGGCGCGTCCTTTTTGTCCTGTGGGGAAAAGTGAGAAAACTGACAGTGTTGGTCTGCGTTTACTTTACAGCGATGGCTCAATCTCTACCCGTGCGTCCTTGGGAAGGGCAGCGACCTGAAAAGCGCTGCGGGCCGGGCACACACCGGTAAAATAGGAAGTGTAGACTTCGTTCATTGCACCGAAATCTGCGATGTCCTTGAGCAGGACGGTGGTCTTGACCACGTCGCCGAGCGTATAGCCGCCCTCTTCGAGGATGTGGCGCAGGTTCGTAAGCGACCGGTGCGTCTGGGCTTCGACGCCTTCGTCCATTTTGCCGGTGGCGCCGTCGATCGGGAGCTGTCCCGAAATGTAGAGCGTGTCGCCGCACTTTACTGCCTGCGAATAGGGGCCCACCGCTTTGGGGGCTTTGGGAGATGCGATAATGGTTTTCATAGTGTCGTATTATTTTGATTCGTTAAAATTTATGGTTGAATTTTCTTTTTCGTTGTACCCGGTTCTCGTTTGATCGGAAATAGGGTGCGTGCTTTTTCGGTCGCAGGGTATGTCGGCAACCCCGTTTTTCGCCCCGTTTCGCATGAATGTTCGATTTTAAGTTCTATTTTCCTGCGACCGGGCCGTTTTTATCTTCGGGAACCGTGGCGGAGTACAAAGTTACGATTATTTTGGTTATGTTTGCACATATTTTGCTGGATAAAGATTCAAAATCGATAGCTTATGA
>ENA-OQCO01000602-OQCO01000602.1-human-gut-metagenome-genome-assembly--contig:-NODE-602-length-18826-cov-1.376223_pt1 | contig 18826 bp, 16 predicted proteins | sample MGYA00242500_ERZ504582 | MGnify/ENA primary metagenome ERZ504582 (study PRJEB26092, sample SAMD00036346) | human gut metagenome | host: Homo sapiens | study: EMG produced TPA metagenomics assembly of...
CGAGCTGACCCTGAAAGTTTCGGATATGGAGACCCTTCTGGATGATGTTTCGGCAGCAGCCTATGACAAGGCGGTGGAGGTCGTGACGGACGTGGTACGCACCGAGACCCGCAAGGAAGATATGCGGATGATCGAGGACACGAAGAAGTGGGTGCTGTCCCCGGAACGCAAGGCTCCCAAAGCTACGAGGGAATATGCCTCCCATCGTTTGGACGATGTGCTGAACAAGTTCCTCAAGACCATGCAGATTACTGCTACTTGCTTGCAGGAAAAGCTCCTGAGACCGGATGTCCGGCAGAAAGGCAAGGAACAGGTCAAGGAGAAAGCACGGGATTCCGTTCTGCAACTGCTGAGTCGCTTGCAGGCAGAACAGGCACAGCGGAAGCCCGGAAAACCGTATCTTGCGGAAAACTCGAAAAGTCATTTTCAATAATAGTACGAGGTGATGTTTATTGAACAAAGAAGTCAACGAAGAACGTGCTCCCCGAACCGTTGCCGAAGTAAAGGAAATGCTGACCAAGCACTCCAACGGCGAAATCCAGCGGACCATCCAAAACTGCATCACGATTTTGCAGAACGACCATGTACTTGCCGATGCCGTCCAGCTGAATCTGTTGAGTGAGCGCATCGACATCGTAAAGCCTGTGGGCTGGCCCCGCTCCGGCAAGACACTGAACGACACCGATATGAAGTATATCCTGCGGCGAATGGAGAAGTACGGCATTTTCAGCGAAAAGAAGATTGAATCCGCCATCCGCATCATTGCCAACGAGAACCGTTATCATCCCATCCGGGATTACCTGAACGGCCTGCAATGGGACGGCACGGAACGGATAGCCCACGTCCTGCACCATTTTCTCGGTGCTGCGGAGGACGAGTACACTTGCGAAGCCATGAAGATATTCCTGCTGGGAGCCATCAAGCGGGTATTCCAGCCGGGGTGCAAATTTGAGACCATGCTCTGTCTAGTGGGTGGTCAGGGTGCTGGAAAGTCCACCTTTTTTCGGCTGCTGGCCGTCAAGGACGAGTGGTTCTCGGATGACCTGCGGCGGCTGGACGACGACAACGTGTACCGCAAGCTGCAAGGTCACTGGATCATCGAAATGTCGGAGATGATCGCCACCGCCAATGCCAAAAGCATCGAGGAGATCAAGAGTTTTCTCAGCAAGCAGAAGGAGACCTATAAAGTTCCCTACGAGACCCATCCTGCCGACCGTCTGCGCCAGTGCGTCTTTGCTGGCACGACCAACCGGCAGGATTTTTTGCCCCGTGACCGCACAGGTAATCGCCGCTTTATCCCCGTTCCGGTGGATGCGGAACTGGCCGAAGTCCACATTCTAGACGATGAAGCCGAATCCCGTGCCTATATCGACCAGCTTTGGGCAGAAGCCATGACCATCTACAACAGCGGCAACTACAAGTTGGCATTCAGCCCTGCCATGCAGGAAACCCTGCAAGCCCATCAGCAGGACTTCATGCAGGAAGATGCACAGGCGGGCATGATCTATGCCTTTTTGGAGGACTACACGGGTGAACGGGTGTGTTCCAAGCAGCTCTATGCGGAAGCACTGGGCAACACCAATATCCCGGCAGAGTGGGAGACTCGTGCTATCTGCGAGATTATGAACACCGGCATTTCGCGCGGCGATATCCAAGGCTGGCAGGCGCACAAGACCGCCAAGCGTTACCCGAAGTACGGTGTTCAGAAAGGCTGGGAGCGCGTAACCAGCCCCGAAACCGGGGCTGAAGATTTCTCCGAAATGACGGATGCGGAAGCCCAGCAACTGGGCTTTCCCTTCTGACGACACCGGTTACACGTCTGGTTACAGATTCGGTTACACCTCAGTTACAGCGCAAAAGCCGCATGATTGCTGCGTTTTCCGCTTTCTGTAACCATGTAACCTTAAAAAGATAAGAAAAAGTATAAAGTCCACCGAATGTCCTGCGTACAGAAAAAGAGAGTTTTCCTGCCCGGTTACAGGCGTTCGGTTACAAGGAATTGGAGGTCTGCCTATGAAAGACGTCCCTATTTGGGAAAAGAGCAATCTGACGCTGGAAGAAGCTGCGGCTTACTCCGGCATTGGCATCAACAAGCTGCGTGAAATCACGAATGAAGATAAATGCAAATTCGTCCTCTGGGTGGGAAACAAGCGTCTGATTAAACGTCGCCTGTTCGATTGCTTTGTCGAGCAAGCATATTCTATTTGAGAGGTTGCCAAAGGCTGCAAATGTGAAACCGTCCTTTTCTCATTCGCTGCGGGTGGAAATCGCATGGTTGATGTGTTATACTGACACTGACCTTATAGATGCGCTTTTCACAGAAAGGAGCTTCTAAATGCCTGAAAAGCGCAAGGATAGCAAGGGCCGTGTTTTGAAGGATGGCGAAAGCCAGAGAGCAAATGGCACCTACGACTATCGTTATACCGATATCCACAAGAAACGGCGTTGTATTTACGCTAAATCCCTGACAGAGCTGCGGAAAAAAGAGGAAGAACTGTTGCGCGATCTGGCAGACGGCATCGACTACGCCGCTGGAGAGATGACAGTGCTGATCTGGTTGACCGCTATATGAACCTGAAACGTGGGTTGAAACCCAATTCACTTCGGTCGTACAACACGGCGGTCAAGCGAATCCATGCCGACCCCTTCGGGCAAAAAGCCATCAAGACGGTAAAATTGTCCGATGCAAAAGGCTGGTTTGTGTTTCTGCATGACAGCGGCTTCAAGCAAAACACCATAGGAATTCTGCAAAGCGTTGTCAGACCGGCGTTTGAGATGGCGGTGGAGGATGACATCATCCGCAAGAATCCATTCAAGTTCAAGCTGTCGGATGTTGTGCCGAAGGACGCTTATGTGCGCAATGCCCTGACCAGAGAACAGCAGGAGAAATATCTGCAATTCGTTCAGGACTACGGCGGCAACTATTATGATGATATCGTCATTCTTATGGGAACCGGCTTGCGGGTGAGCGAGTTGTATGGCCTGACACGAGCAGATATCGACTTTGAGCGGCATTGTATCCATGTGCGGCGGCAGCTTTGCCGGACGGCTGAAAAGCCCTACTTTGTCACACCGCCGAAAACCAAAAGCGGTATCCGCAATGTTCCCATGACAGATACCGTTTGTGCAGCATTGCGGCGTGTAGTAAAAGCCAGAGCGTCCACGAAAGTGGAAGCGCTGGTGGATGGTTGCAGCGGATTCCTCTTTCTGGACAAGTCCGGAATGCCGAAGGTGGCAATGCACTTGGAAAACTATATGCGTGGCGTGCAGGGAAAGTTTGAGAAGGCGTACGGCAAACCTGTTCCGCGCATTACACCTCATGTGCTGCGACACACCTTCTGCACCAATGTCCAGCAGGCCGGGCTGGATGTAAAAAGCCTGCAATACCTGATGGGACACTCCAATGCCAGTGTGACGCTGGATGTCTACACGCACAGCAGTTTTGAATCGGTTGAGAAGGCCTTTGAACAGATTGTCGGCAACCTGTGATTTTCGATGTATGAAACAGAATTGCTTACGCCGAAACTTACGCCAAAACTTACGCCAATCACCCGGTAAGTGGCGTAGATTTGCGTAGAAAAGCGTGGATCGTGCAAAAACGGAGAATCTGGAAAAATCGGCTTGTGGCCTTGATAATTCTACAAAAGTCTACGTTTCCCGATATTCGTGATTCGGCTCCAAAAGTGTGGTTTGGAAGGGCGGCATGTACTAAGCCGCTTCGCGCGCAATCAGATCTATACACCGCAGGAGGCGGAGTTTCCCATGTGGGAGCTCCGCCTCCTTTTTTTCAAATTACTGCCCCTCTGATGCAAAATGTGATATAATAGACCTGTTTCATCAAAATAAAGAGGGGTATCGTTATGGAAGGAACAGCTTTTACCGCCTATCGGGACAAGGTCGTCACCAACTGTGCCAGGGTCATCGTGGGCAAGGACGATATCATTGAAAAAGTCCTCGTCAGCTTCTTGTGCGGAGGCCATGTCCTGCTGGAAGACAAGCCCGGCACCGGCAAGACCATGCTTCTGCGCGCTTTTGCCCGGACTGTGGGCGGGGATTTCCGGCGGGTACAGTTCACGCCCGACCTGCTCCCGTCGGACCTGACGGGCATCAACTTCTATAACCAGAAGACCGGCGAGTTCGAGTTCCGGCCCGGCCCGCTCTTCACCAACTTTGTGCTGGCGGACGAGATCAACCGCGCCACGCCACGCACCCAGTCGGCCTTGCTGGAAGCCATGGAGGAAAAGCAGATCACGGTGGACGGCGTGACGAGCCGCCTGGCTGAGCCGTTCATGGTGCTGGCGACCCAGAACCCGCTGGAATCCTTTGGCACTTTCCCGCTGCCGGATGCCCAGATGGACCGCTTTTTCATGCGGTTGTCACTGGGGTACATGAACCGGGAGCAGGAGATGGAAGTGCTGTCCCGCCCGTCGGCGCAGGCGGTGCTCAGCCAGTTGAACCCGGTGGTCACGCCGGAGGAAACGGCCTATGTCCGCACGGCTTACCGTGAGGTGAAGGTCTCCGACGATGTGAAGAACTACCTGATGGACATCGTGGAGGCCACCCGCATGCAGGGCGGTTTCGTGAGCGGGGTGTCCACCCGTGGTGCGCTGGCGCTGTATCAGGCGGCGCAGGCCTACGCGGCTCTGCAGGGCCGGGACTACGTTGTTCCGGAGGACGTCAAGGGGCTGGCCCCGGCGGTGCTCTGCCATCGTGTGGTCCTGGGCGGCAGCATGAACGCGGAAGCTGCAACCCAGCGGCTGCGGAAGCTGCTATCCGATGTTGAAGTTCCGCTGGAGAACCACTGATGGCGGCGGTCGTATTTGCGCTGGTGCTGGCGGGGCTACTCTTCTGGCTGGAACAGGAGTCTTGTGTCCACAGTCTGGACGATTTGCAGGGGCTGCTGGAAACGGAGGACTTCCTTGCCGAGGCAGACCAGCCGGTGAACCTGCGGCTGACCGTACGGAACAGCGGCCCCCACTGGAAGTCATTTGCAACCCTGCGGCTCCATCTGGGGCGGGAGTTCACCCCGTGCAGCATGGACCACCTGACCAGAGACTGCGCCGGGCAGGGGCACACTGTGCGGTGCACGGCCTGGCTGCGTCCGCAGCAGGAGGCTTCGTTCAAAGTCGCGGTCTGCGTCGGGCAGCGGGGCCGCTATGTATTGGAGCCGCTACAGCTGATCGGCGGCGACCTGCTGGGCCTGAAGACGCAATCCCGCACAGAGCGGGGCTTCCATGAGCTCGTCGTTCCACCCAGGGAATGCGACCTGCCGGAACTGGACGGCCTGATGGGCGGCTTTCTGGGCGGCATCTCGGTGAACCGCTACCTCTACGAAGACCCCATCCTGACGGCAGGCTATCGCGAGTACACCAGCGGCGACCCGATGCGGGCCATTTCCTGGAAGCAGAGCGTCCGTGGGCGGGGCTTGATGGTGAAAAAAGTTTGATTACACGACCGAACCACGGGTCGTGGTGCTGGTCCATGCGGATTCGTCGCGCTATACCCAGCCGGAGCGGGTGGAGCGGTGCTACTCCATGGCCCGGACGGTCTGCCGGATGCTGGAAGAAAAGGCGGTGTCCTACCGCTTTGCGCTGAATGCAACGTTCGACCTGCTGATGAACGCGACCGTGACGGCGGGCGACGAGTGGAAAAAGCCGCTGGAAGTGCCGCAGGGGTACGGACCAGAACATTTCCGCCGCATGCTGGAAATGCTGGGCCGCGCCACCGGACAGACCGCCCAGCCTGCCGGGAGTTCTGCGCCCGGTATTATCACGCGCAGGAGCAGACGAGCTGCATCTTCCTGACCACAGAGCCGGAAGCAGAGGCCCGCGCCTGCCTGAACCCGATGCCAGGGGTCCGGTTGTTGGTCCTCACGCCGGAATGTGTGCAACAACGCGGAGAGGAGGAACCGGTATGATAGCACTGCATGGACTCCGCATCCTGGGCGACCTCGCGTTCTACTACGCCTTTGCAGGCTTTTTTGCGGCAGGCTTCGGCGGGCATCCCACAATTTGGGTGCTTCTCTGGCCCGCTGTCTGTTTTGCGGCGGCGACCTGTTTCCGGGGAAATCCCTCCCTGCGCACCGTGCTGGCGCTGGCCAGTGCGGCGGCGCTGCCGTTTCTGCCTGCACGGGCGGATCAGCTCGTCTATCTCCCGGCGGTGTGCTATGTGACGCTGCTGGCGGTGCGGGAAGAGTTCGGCCTTTCTGCAGTGCAGCAGGGGGAGCGGTTCCGCTGGCTGCTGCGCATCTGGCCGCTGTTCGGTGCGGCGATGCTGCTGTGGAACGCAGACGCGGTGCTGACCACAGCCTTGCCCATGGCGATCACGGCGGCGCTTGCGCTGGTCTGGTTTACTCGGACGACCCGGCAGGACCCGGAGGTGTATAGTGCGCCATCCTACCTGCTGATATCCGGTGGGCTTCTGGCGGCGCTGAGCGGCGCGGCCTTTCTGCTCAGCCGCAGCGCCGTGATGAACGGGGTGAAAGCTCTGGCCGCAGCGGTGTATTTCAAGCTGCTGGTGCCGGTGCTGCAACTAGTGCTGAACAATGTGGTGGCCTACGGCATCGTCGTGGTGTTCCAAAAGCTGTGGTATGCCATCGCGTGGGTGCTGGCCTTGTTCGCAAACCGGCAGGTCGCAATGGGCGATTTGTATGGAATCCAGAGCGGGCGATGTCCGGGACGCCATCGGCGAGGAGAGCGGCCTGCTGATGGACGGCCCACGGGTGCTGGCCGGAGTGGCGGTGCTCTTTGCGGCGGTGCTGCTGATTTAGCGGTGCGGCACATCCTGCGCCGGGGCCGCGCGGCGGAACCGACCGATGCTGCCCCGATGACGAAACGCCGGACCTCCCTGCGCACCCGCCGTCGGTGGCCGGGGCTCTTCCTTAGCCCGAACGCCCGTGTCCGGCGGGAATACCGGGCCTACCTCGACTACTGCGAGGCCCACGGCCTGACCATCCTGCGCGGAGATACCAGCCTGGACATCATGGGCCGTGCCTCCGGCATGGACTACGCTGCCGAGGCCGAACTGCGCGAAATTTACCTTCGCGCCCGCTATGCGGAAACGGCTACCGCCGAGGACGCTGCCCGCGCGGCAGAGCTTGTGAAAAAGATCTGCGAATGACCGCATCAACGCCCCCTGACTGGCCCACACTGTTTCAAAAGGCCAAAGGGGGCGTTTTCATGTCCGGACGGCGGGTGTTGGCGCTGTATGCGCTGCTGGTGGGGTGTTTTGCGGCGGTGGTCTGCCGGTTGTACTGGCTGTGCTCCCACGCGGACTATGCAGCCCGCGCGGCGGCGCAGAGCGTGGTGACGCTGGCGCTCCCGGCACGGCGGGGCAATTTTTATGACTGCGAGGGCCATCTTCTGACTGGCTTTGGCACAAAGTGGACAGCGCTCTGTGTGCCCGGCGGGGGAAACTATACCCGGCTCTTTTCCTGTACCGATGCGGCCGGGCAGGCGCTGCTGTACCAGAAACGAAACGCAGTCTCTCCGTTCCTGCTCACGGTGGACCGCGATGTTTCGCCGCTGGGCATTTCCTGCTGGCCGGTGGCCGTGCGCTATGCGGCCGCGCCGCTGGCCGTGCAGTTCATCGGGTATGTGGACGGCGACGGCAGGGGAGCCGCCGGGCTGGAAGCAGCGTTTGATGCGGCACTTTCCGGCACCGGGGAGGGAGACACCCTGACCTGCCTTGTCAATGCGCAGGGGCGCCTGCGGAGCGAGCCGGAACAGACCCACGCCGACAGCGGGGCCGTGGGGGTCCAGCTGACTCTTTCCCGGCCGGTCCAGCGGGCGGCAGAAGCCGTTGCGGGCCGGATGATGACCACCGGCTGCATCGTGGTGCTGGATGCCGCAAACGCCGAAGTCCGCGCCTGCGTCAGTGTGCCGGGGTACGACCCGGCAGACCCGGCTGCCAGCCTGAATGCGGCGGACAGCCCGATGCTGAACCGGGCCTTCCAGAGCTACGCAGTGGGGTCGGTGTTCAAGCCGGTGCTGGCCGCCGCCGCGCTGGAAGCAGGGGAGACCGGTCTGGTCTACACCTGCCCCGGCTGGTGCGAGGTGGACGGGCAGGTGTTCCGCTGTGCGGGCGGCATCCCGCATGGGGAGGTAGACCTTGCCGCCGCACTGGAAAAGAGCTGCAACGGATATTTTATCCGGCTGGGGCAGGTGCTGGGGGCCGAGCGGGTCCGTGCGCTGGCTGAGCGGGTGGGCTTTGGGCAGGCCGCGGAACTGACGGACCGCTTCCGCACGGCGGCGGGCATCCTGCCAACGGCGGAAGCCCTGACCTCGTCCGGGGCCTATGCAAATTTCTGCTTCGGGCAGGGGGAGCTGCTGGCAACGCCGGTGCAGGTGGCCGGGATGCTGAACGCGCTGGTCACCGGCACCTGGCGGATGCCGCTCTTTTTGCGGAACACGCTGGACGAGGCGACCGGAGAGCCGCTGGAAACGCTGGCCCACCGGAGGGCGGAGCCAGTCATCTCGGAACAGACGGCGCAAACGCTGCGCGGTCTGCTGGCGGGCGTGGTGGCAAACGGCACCGGCCGCGAGGCGGCCCTGCCGGAGACCACCGCCGCCGGGAAGACCGGGACGGCCCAAACCGGCCAGTTCCGGGCGGGTGAAGAGCTGAAAAACAGCTGGTTTGCGGGCGTTTTTCCGGCGGAACAGCCCCGGTATACCATCGTGGTCTTGCAGGACGCCCAGACGGAACCTGCCCATTCCAGCGCCGCAGTCTTTGCCGCTCTGGCCGAAATGCTGGAAAATTTGGCCCGATGAGGCAGAGTCCATCTTGCAATTTGCGCGGTTGTATGCTATCATATTCTTGTATTTGTATGCAGTCTCAATCAAATTTAACAATAAAAGGAGCGTTCCATCCATGTCTGCTATTGAAATCGTCGGCGGCGCCATCCTGCTTGCTGCCTCGGTCGTCATCATCGTCCTCACCCTGATGCAGCACACCCACGGTCAGGGCCTGTCCGGTGCGATCAACGGCGGCGCATACGGCGCAAACAACGCACGGCTGACCCCTGCCGACCAGATGCTGGCCAAGGTGACCCGCATCGCCGGTGTCGTCTTCTTCGTGGTGGCCGTCCTGGCCTGTGTGTTCGCCAGCCGTCTGGCTTGAGGACCCGCGCACAGCCCCGTGTAAGGCGGGGCTGTTTTTCTGTCTGAAATTTCTCTGTCTGTGCTGCGGACAGCTCTTCTTCTGAGGGGAGCCTCTGACAGGCCGGGTGGGCCTGCATCGGATGAGAAAAGCCCGATGGGCAAACACTGCCGGGTGCGGATGCCTCCGGCAGAAGGTGGGAAGCTCAGGATTCCGCTGGAGAATTTTGAGAATGTTGTTAAGGAGTAAAATCTATGTCATTACGCGATAAGATCGAGCATGCCATCCAGAACCAGCCCTGCACTGTCAAGGACCTGAAGGCCCGCTTCGGCGGCGACCGCGGGGCAGACCGCAAGGTGATGGAAGCGCTGGATGCTCTGGTGCATGAGGCCGTGGTCTGCCAGCGTTCGGGCGTGTTCTTCACCGTGCGCTCCGGCCGCGCCGAGAAGGCCCTGCTGTGCAAAGTAGTCAAACTGGGCAAGAACTTTGCCTTTGTCATGCTGGAAGATGAGACCAGCGATATCTTCATCCCCGGCCGCTTCACCCGCGGCGCGATGCCCGGCGACGAGGTCCTCGTCGAGAAGTTCGAGCATCCCCGTGTGGAGGGCAGCGACGAGGGTGCCATCCTCGCGGTGCTTACCGAAAAGAACGACCTGGTGGGCACGGCCCGCCGGATCGAGGGCCGTCTGAAGTTCGTGCCGGACGACTGCCCGGCCATCTCCATGCAGCTGATGCGGGACTGCGAAGGCGGTGCGAAAGACGGCGACAAGGTGGCGGTCGAGATCCTGATGCGCGGCAGCCGCCAGGAAGACCACCGCGTCGGCGTGGCCATGCGGTTCGGCAGCTCGGATGAAGCCAAGCGCTGCGCCAAGGCGCTGCTCTACGCCCGCGATATCCACACCCGCTTCCCGGACAAAGTCCGCGAGGAAGCCAAGAAGTTTGAGGGCATGACCGTTTCGGAAGAGGACTGCAAGGGCCGCATGGACCTGCGCGCTCTGCCCATCTTCACCATCGACAGCGCCGAGACCAAGGACATCGACGATGCCATCAGCCTCGACCCGCACTCCGGAGGGCGGCTTTGAGCTGGGCGTCCACATTGCGGACGTCTCCAACTACGTCAAGCCCGGTTCTGAGCTGAACGAAGAGGCGTTCAACCGCGCCACTTCCGTCTATTATGCTGACCAGGTCGTGCCCATGCTGCCCAAGAGTCTGTCCAACGGCATCTGCTCCCTGAACGAGAAGGAGCTGCGCCTGGCGTTCTCCTGCCTGATGCGTCTGGATCAGGACGGCAATCTGACCGACTACAAGTTCGTCAAGTCCATCATCTGCAGCCGGGTCAAGGGCGTGTATTCTGAGATCAACGCCCTGCTGGCCGGCACTGCCGATGCCGAGACGCAGGCCAAGTACGCCGAGGTGCTGGATCAGCTGCCCGCCATGAAGGAACTGTACGCCCACCGTGCCCGCCTGCGCACCGAGCGCGGCTGCATCGACTTCGAGAGCGGGGAAGTGAAGCTCATCCTCGACGAGGACGGCCACTGCATCGACGTCAAGAAGCGCACCTCCGGCGAGAGCGAGGCCATGATCGAGGAGTTCATGCTGCTGGCCAACCAGTGCGCGGCCCACTTTGCCCGCGTCAAGCAGATCCCCTTCGTCTACCGTGTCCACGAGGAGCCCAACGGCGAAAAGCTGGAGCGCCTGCATGCACTGCTGCAGGCCTGCGGCATCAACGACCACTTTGCCAAGGAGGTGCCCACGCCCAAGGAACTGAGCGCCATTCTGGAAGGGGTGCGCGGCACGGCATTTGAACAGATCGTCAATACCGGCATGCTCCGCTGCATGTCCAAGGCCTGCTACGAAGAAAAGCCCAAGGGCCACTATGGTCTGGTGCTGAAGGACTATGCTCACTTCACCAGCCCCATCCGCCGCTACCCGGATCTGGCCATCCACCGCATCATGACCGATCTGCTCAGCGGCACCGACAAGGAGACCATGGCCATCCGCTACACCGATTTTGCGATCCAGGCCTCCAAGCAGTCCAGCGAGCGCGAGGTCATCGCGGTGCAGATCGAGCGCAAGGCCGAGGACTGCTACAAGGCCGAGTATGCCCGCCGCCATCTGGGCGAGTGCTACGAGGGCATCATCTCCGGCGTGACCCAGCGCGGCCTGTTCATCGAACTGGAGAACGGCGTGGAGGGCTTCGTGCCCGCTTCCAGCCTGACCCCCACCGGCACCATGCTCACCGAGGGCATCCGCCTGTCCGACCCGGTCTCCGGCAAGAACTGGAACCTGGGCGACAGCATGATGATCACCATCGTCCGCGCCGACGTCAACCTCGGCAAGATCGATTTTGAGGTCGCCCCGGAGGCAAAACAGTAACCCGAACGGATTTCATCCGCTCCCCGTCTTCTGTCACAGGAAGGCGGGAGCTTTTTTGCGCTTCACACTTTCGCCATATTTCCGACAAAGGTTGGGTTTTGCATAAAGTTTATACACTGGTCATCTTTTGTATGTTGTTCTGTCACAGGGAATGGGATATACTAAGCACAACGAAAGGGCGAGCGGGAATGCCGCCCGGAAAGAACCAAAACTTCAGGAGGTCTGCGTTATGTATTATTCCAGTGGCAACTACGAAGCGTTTGCACACCCCAAAAAGCCGGAAGGCGTTGACAATAAATCGGCCTATATCATCGGTTCGGGTCTGGCGGCACTGACCGCTGCCTGCTATCTGGTCCGCGACGGCCAGATGCAGGGCGACCACATCCATGTGATCGAGAAGGACCCGCTGCCCGGCGGTGCCTGCGATGGCTACAAGTATGACATCGGCTATGTGATGCGCGGCGGCCGCGAGATGGACAACCACTTCGAGGTCATGTGGGATCTGCTGCGCTCCATCCCGTCTCTGGAGACGGAGGGGGCCAGCGTTCTGGATGAGTATTACTGGCTGAACAAGGAAGACCCCAACAAGTCCCTCTGCCGTGCCACCGAAAAGCGCGGCCAGGATGCCCACACCGACGGCAAGTTCGGCATCTCCGACCGGGGCGCGATGGAGATCATGAAGCTCTTCTTCACCCCGGACGAGCAGCTGCAGGACAAGAAGATCACCGACATCTTCGACGACGAGGTCTTCCGCTCCAACTTCTGGATGTACTGGCGCACCATGTTCGCGTTCGAGAACTGGCACAGCGCACTGGAGATGAAGCTCTACCTCAAGCGCTATATCCACCACATCGGCGGTCTGCCCGACTTCACTGCCCTGCGCTTTACCCGCTACAATCAGTATGAGTCCATCATCCTGCCCATGGTCACCTACCTGAAGGACCACGGCGTGGAGTTCCGGTATGAGACCAAGGTCACCGACGTCCGCTTCCGGATCGAGGGCGGCAAAAAGCAGGCCAGCTCCATCACGGTGGAGCACAAGGGCGAGGAGAAGGTGCTGCCGCTGACCGAGAATGACCTGCTCTTCATTACCAACGGCGGCTGCGTCGAGAGCTGCACCATCGGCGCACAGGACAAGGCAGCTGGTTTCGACCCCACCATCAAGCCGGGCAACGGCTGGGATCTGTGGAAGAAGATCGCCGCACAGGACCCCTCCTTCGGCCATCCGGAGAAGTTCTGCTCGCAGCCGGAACTGTCCAACTGGGAGAGTGCCACCATCACCACTCTGGACGACAAGATCCCGCAGTATATCAAGAAGATCTGCAAGCGCGACCCCTTCACCGGCCACACCGTTACCGGCGGCATCGTCACGGTCAAGGATTCCAGCTGGCTGCTCAGCTGGACGCTGAACCGCCAGCAGCAGTTCCGTGACCAGCCCAAGAACCAGCTCTGCGTCTGGGTCTACGGCCTGTTCAGCGACAAGCCCGGCGACTACGTGAAGAAGCCCATGCGCGACTGCACCGGCCGTGAAATCTGCATGGAGTGGCTGTACCATCTGGGCGTTCCCACCGAGGACATCGCCGAGCTGGCCGACCACAGCGCCAACACCGTGCCGGTCATGATGCCGTATATCGACGCCTTCTTCATGCCGCGCGCCTTCGGCGACCGCCCCGACATCGTGCCGAAGGGTGCTGTCAACTTCGCCTTCCTGGGCCAGTTTGCCGAGACCGGCCGCGACACCATCTTCACCACCGAGTATTCGATGCGCACCGGCATGGAGGCTGTTTACACCCTGCTGGATATCGACCGCGGTGTGCCGGAGGTCTGGGGCAGCACCTATGATGTCCGCTGCCTGATCGACGCCACCGTCAAGCTCCGCGACGGCAAGAAACTGACCGATATGGACCTGCCCTTCATCCAGAGGGTGGCCCTCAAGGAAGTGCTCAAGAAGATCGAGGGCACCGACCTTGAAAAGTTCCTCAAGGAGTACAACGCCATTTAAGGCGTTTTCTCAAACGTCTCCTCCGATCCAGTTTGGACCTCCCCCTGAATGCGACCGGGCTCTGCACCCTGAGACAGGATGCAGGGCCCGGCCCTTTTTCGTATGATTTTACGGAGAATTTCTAAAATAGTTACGACTTTTGTGAAAAGGATTTGCGCGGATTTTACAGTTTTCTCTTGCCCGGAGCGGCATTCTGTGATATGCTTAATCCAGAAATGCAGACCTCGCTGCGGCTGCGCTGCACACCACGGCTCCCCGTTGGGGAGCTTTTGTGCGGGCAGCGGCAGAGAGGCCGCAAAAAAGAGAGTACCGTAAATTGAAGGAGGTCATTTCCTGTGAAACAGTTCATTTCCCGCCGCAGCTTCCTCAAGGCTGCCGGAGCTGCCACTGCACTGACCGCAGTCTCCCTCGGCGCACCCGCCGCATCGGCCGAAGAGACCAATTGCTTCCTGGGTGAAAAGTCGGCTGTTACCATCCTCTACACCAACGATGTGCACACCTACATCGACAAAAAATCCCCCGAACTGACCTATGCCGGCATCGCTGCACTGAAGCAGAGCTATGTGGACGCTGGCCAGAACGTTCTGCTGGTGGACGCCGGCGACCACATCCCAGGGCACGGCCTATGGCTCCATGGATGACGGCGAGACCATCATCAAGCTGATGAGCGAGGCCGGTTACGACCTGGCCACCCCCGGCAACCATGAGTTCGACTACGGCATGGCCCGCGCAAAGGCAGCCATGAAGGAAGCCGCTTTCCCCTATGTTTCCTGCAACTGGGTGGACCTGCGCACCGGCCTGAAGGTATTGCCCAGCATCAAGATCTTCACCATCGGCGGCGCGCGCATCGCATTTGTGGGCGTTACCACCCCGGAGACCTTTACCAAGTCCACCCCGGCCTACTTCATGAATGCCAGCCAGACCAAGTACATCTATGACATCCTCGGCGGCGACGATGGCCAGAAGCTGTACAAGGCCGTCCAGAAGGCCATCGACAAGGCAAAGCTGCTGGGTGCAACAACTATCATTGGTCTGGGCCATCTGGGCGTAGACCCCTCGTCCGCCCCCTGGACCAGCGAAGAGGTCATCGCACACACCACTGGTTTCGATGCCTTCATCGACGGCCATTCGCACACCGTGATGGAGAATAAGCAGGTTGCCGATGCTTCCGGCAAGGCCGTCACCCTGACCCAGACCGGCTCCTACTTCAAGAATGTCGGCAAGATGACCATCGGTGCCGATGGCTCCATCACCACCGAGCTGCTGCCCAGCTACGACGGCGCAGACGCCGCTGTGGCCGCTGCCACCAGCGAGTGGGTGAGCGCAGTGGACGACATGCTGGGCGAGGAGATCGCCGTGGGCGATTCCAAGTTCTACATCACCGACCCCGCCACCGGCAAGCGCCGCATCCGCTCCGGCGAGACCAACCTGGGCGATTTCGTGGCCGACGGCATCTATGCCTACTTCAATGAGATCGAAGACCTCCACTGCGACATCGCCATCATGAACGGCGGCGGCATCCGTGCAAATGTGGACGCAGGCCCCTGGAGTTTCAAGACCTGCAAGACCGTCAGCCCCTTCGGCAATGTGGCCTGCCTGATGTCCGTCACCGGCCAGCAGATCCTGGACGCCCTCGAATTTGGTGCCCGCTTCGCCGGTGCCGAGGGCAAGGAGAACGGCGGTTTCCTGCAGGTCGCCGGTGCCAAGTATGAGATCCACGCCATGGTTCCCAACACCGTCCAGACCGACGACAAGAATGTCTGGGTCGGCAGCGCTACGACCCCGCGTGTTTCGAATGTGGAGATCTACGACAAGACCACCGGCACATACAAGCCTCTGGACCCGAACGCCACCTATGCGCTGGCCGGTATGAACTACACCCTGCGCAACCTGGGCGACGGCTTCGCCATGTTCGACGGCGCAGAGCTGATCAAGGACTATGTCTCGGAGGATTACCTCGTCATGTCCAGCTACGCAGCCATGTTCGGCGGCGTGGATGCAAACGGTCTGCCGCACCTTTCCAGTGCCAACAGCCCGCTGGCCGATTACCCCGGCTATCTGCTCAACTACGAAGATCCCTACGGCGCAGGCCGCATCCAGATGATCTGGTAATGCCCTGAACCAAGAGAGACCGCTGTGCTCCTTCCGTTATCGACGGGGCCAGCGGTCTCTTTTTGTGCCCGGCGGAGCGGACCGAGCGCGGGAACGCGCTGCGCTGGTTCGGGGAATTGCATAGATTCCGGGAGCGTTCCTTGTGAGCAATGCTGAAATTCAGAAAAGCACAGGTTGTTCGCTTGCGAACGATCGGGCCGTGGGGTATAATAAAAAATAACAAGTGATATATCAGCTGCGCATTCCCGCGCACGAAAAAGGAGAAACAAGATGGAGATTCGATACACCAGCGCTGCCCAGTGGGCCGACGCCCGCGACGGTGTCATTCCGGCACCCTATGCTCTGGAAGCGGGGGAGAGCATCACCGACCGTTACCTGGAGCCGGTGGTCTTCCACAACGAAAACGGCCCCGATATCGGAGTGACCACCTGCGGCGTCATCGTCAGGGACGGCCTGTACTTCAAGGATATGGACAACAGCGGCGAGCTGGCCCCTTATAAGGACTGGCGGCTCAGCCCCGAAGAGCGCGCAAAGGATATGGTGGCCCATCTGCGCCTGGACCAGCAGGCTGGCCTTGTGCTGAACGCCCTGTTCAATACCCCGGTGGCCCCCACCCGTGCTGCGGCCACCGGGGCCGACGGCAAGCTGGAAATGTCCAAAATCTTCAAGCGCCACGACCCGGACGAGAAGCCCCGTCCCAGCCCCCTGCCCGGCATGGCCATGATCTTTGACGACACCGATGTGACGGACCGCCACATCACGGCGGGCGTTTACCGCGGCGATATGCGCTGCGAGGCAGGAATGGTGGCACTGTACCACAATGCGGGCACCCAGATGCTGGAATACGAAGCCTGCAAGGGCGGCGTGGCGATTCCGTACTCTCTGCACACCAACCCCATCAACATCGGCTACCCGGACTCTCTGGGCATCGGTGCAGCGGTGCTGGGAGACGGCAATGCAGATTTCGTCTATGAAATGGCCGACACGGACCGGAAGATGATGAAGGCCGAGGGCCTGCACATCATGTACGGCCCGCAGGTGGACGTGGCCACCGACCCCCGCTGGCCCCGCACCAACGGCACCTACGGCGAGCGCACCGATGTGACCAGCGACATCACCGAAGCCCTCATCAAGGGCTACCAGAACGGCGACGACGGCCTGAACGAGGGTTCGGTCGTCCTGACGGTCAAGCACTTCCCCGGCGATGCCCCCTCCGAGAACGGCTTCGAGCCGCATGTGCCCATCGGTCAGTGGCGCATCTACCGCACCCCCGGCTCGATGGAGAAGTACCATCTGCCCCCGTTTCAGCGTGCATTCGACCACAAGGCGTCCTCCATCATGCCGGACTACTCCCGCATCGCCGCCGATGGCCGCGCCGTGCCCCAGACCTACCGGGGCGAGGTGACCAGCACCGAGGCGGTGCCCAGCGCATACAGCAAGGAGCTGCTCACCGACCTGGCCCGCAACAAGATGGGCTTTGACGGCTACATCAACTCCGACTCCGGCATCACCACCGTGCAGATCTACGGCGTGGAGGACCTGACGGTGCCCCAGCGCTACGCCAAGGCCATTTCCGCCGGTACCGATCGTCATCGGCGGCAACACCGACCCGGAGAACATCATCAAGGCAGTGGAGGACGGTCTGCTGCCCAAGGCCGACCTCGACCGCGCCAGCTACAACCGTCTGCTGAGCCTGTTCCGCACCAAGCGTGTGGACAACCCCTATCTGGACCCCGACCAGGCCGACCAGGCCCGGCAGGACAACTTCGATGGTGCCAGGAAGAAGGCCTACGAAGCCAACCAGAAGGCCGTCGTTCTGGTCAAGAACCACGGCGGTGTTCTGCCGCTGGCCAAAGAGAAGAAGGTCTGCATCGTCACCTTCAAGGGCGTGGACTCCGGCTTTGCCCAAATGGCACAGGCCATGGGTGCCGGTCTGGGCTCTGCCGATGCCGACGAGGCGCTGCGCAAGACACTGGCGGAGGCCTTCGAGAAGAAGGGCTACACCGTCGTCGCCACCCCGGAGGAGGCCGATGTGCTGTACCTCCACGTGTGGCCCATCAGCAACGGCGTGGTGTTCTACCAGTTCGCCATGCCCGTCATCGAGATGGGTGAGATCGTCACTGACGAGCGCGAGACCAACAAGAGCCAGAAGAAGACCGGCAAGCAGGTCACGGTGACCACCCTGAAGGACGTCGAGAAGATCCGGGAGCTGGCCGATGCCATCCACGCGCGCGGCGGCAAGGTCGTGGGCACCTGCGTGGTGAACAACCCCTGGCTGCTGGACAAGCTGGAGCCCTACTGCGACGCGCTGACCATCCAGTACACCGTCAGCACGGTGGCGCTGAACAACGCCCTGAACGCACAGGTGGACGTCATCAGCGGCGACTTTGCCCCCACCGGCAAGCTGAGCCTGACCATGGTGTCCGACCCCGCCGTCATCGCCATCACCGAGCAGGAGATCGACGGTGTGGTGCGTGAGATCTGCGCTTCGCCCAACGATGTGCCCGGCTACGATAAGGACCCGTACATCGACCCGGCCATCCTCGCCGGGGTGCGTGGCGGCAGCTACGCTTACTGCGACGCCGACGGCAACTATTACCGCAGCGGGTTCGGTCTGAACTACTGACCCTCTCCGTCCTTGCTTCGCAATGCCACCTCTCCCAAAGGGTGAGGCAATGGCATGTCGGGTAGCTCCTGCTGGACGCTCAAAGTTTTTTCGCTCACAAGTAGAATGGAGTTCCGTGCCGCTTGTCAAAGCCCGCCGGGGGTGCTACAATGGAGCTAGCGACCATGCTGAAAGGGGATAGAACTATGGAATTTCGGGACAAGCCCATGCAGAACCTCGTTCGCATCAAGGAGAAGGAGATCTGCAAGAACGTGCAGGCGCTTTTGCTGGACGGCGAGACCATCGTGGGCGCGTACAAGACCGTGCGCGACCAGGCGGTCTTTACCTCGCACCGCATCTTTCTGGTGGATATGCAGGGCGTCACCGGCACCCGGCAGGAGATCTTCGTCCTGCCGTACCGCAAGGTGCTGCACTTCGGCGTCCAGACCGCAGGCTTCGGCGACCCGCTCCAGACCTCTGAGCTGACGGTCTGCTTCGCGGATGAGCACGAGGCAAAGTTCGGGTTCATCGGGCAGGACGAGCTGCTGAATGTGGCCCGCGCCATCAGCCGCTGCATCCTGTAACACCGCACAAAAACGCAGAGCGCCCGCTCCGGGGTCAGAAGCCGGAGCGGG
>ENA-OQCO01000605-OQCO01000605.1-human-gut-metagenome-genome-assembly--contig:-NODE-605-length-18797-cov-2.170380_pt1 | contig 18797 bp, 20 predicted proteins | sample MGYA00242500_ERZ504582 | MGnify/ENA primary metagenome ERZ504582 (study PRJEB26092, sample SAMD00036346) | human gut metagenome | host: Homo sapiens | study: EMG produced TPA metagenomics assembly of...
AGCCGGGCCTTCGGCACGGAGGAACACATATTTTACCGGGGCGTCACCGACGGCTCCGGTATCCTATCCGGCATCCGCCTGCCCGCCCCGCCCTTCGCCTGGTCTCAAGCCTCGGACACCGCCGCCCTCAGCGGGCTGGACTATCAGGTGTCGGTACAGCATCCCATGTTCCAGCCGGTGGCTGGCCGGACGGCGACGGTATTCGACGGAGTGGAGACCATCCTGCCGGTGATGCTGGAGCCAGTGGTGTGAGAAAGGAGCGTGCATGATGCCCTATCCCTATCCCGTGGTGCCGGAGACCATCACGGTGCATCTGGGGGCGCCGGGGGAGTCCGCCCGGAACGTGGTGGTGCCCTTCGCCCAGTACATCAAGAACGTGGCCTCCCACGAAATTTATCCCACCTGGCCGGAGAGTGCCATCCGAGCCAACATTCTGGCCCAGATCTCCTACGCCCTGAACCGGGTGTACACGGAGTATTACCGGGCCAGAGGGTACGACTTCGACATCACCTCCACCACCCGGTACGATCAGGCCTATGTGGAGGACGGCGACATATTCGAGAACATCAGCCGCATCGTGGACGATATTTTCAACAACTACATCGTGCGGCAGGGCAGCGTGGAGCCGCTGTTCGCCCAGTTCTGCGACGGGGTGCGGACCCGGTGCGGTGGCCTGTCCCAATGGGGCAGCGTGGATCTGGCGGAGGAGGGCATGACGCCCTACGAAATTTTGCAGTACTACTACGGTGGCGACATCAATCTGGTGATGAATGCGCCGGTAGGCGGGAACGTGGCCTCCTATCCGGGGCGGCCCCTGCGGCGGGGCGACGCCGGCAACGACGTGCAGACCCTGAAGCGGCAGCTCAACCGCATCGGGAAGAACTACCCCGCCATCCCGGCGCTGGACGACAGCTTCGTCTTTGACGAGGACATGGAGGAGGCGGTGCGGGTCTTTCAGCAGATCTTCAATCTGGCGCAGGACGGCATCGTGGGCAAGGCCACATGGTACAAGATCAAGCAGATCTACAACGGCGTCAAGCAGCTGTCGGAGCTCAGCAGCGAGGGACTCACCATCCCCGAGGTGCAGCGGCGGTACGCCGAGGAGCTGCGGCTGGGAGACAGCGGCATCGACGTGCGGACGGTGCGGTTCTATCTGGCGTTTCTGGGGTACTTTCTGCCGGAACTGCCCATGATCTCTCTGTCCGACGACTTCGATCAGGAGCTGCTGGATGCGGTGTACACCTTCCAGCGGGTCTACGGTCTGCCAGTGGACGGCGTGGTGGGCCGGGAGACGTGGAACGCCCTGCAAACGGCCTATCAGAAGGTACTGGCGGAACTGCCGGAGGATTACCGGCAATTCGCCGGGGAGGTCTATCCGGGGCGGTTTCTGGTGCGGGGCGACCGGGGCGAACAGGTGGCCCTGATGCAGGAGCGGCTCAACCAGATCAGCCGGGAGGACGAGACTCTGCCCAGTCTGGTGGTGGACGGTATCTTCGGCCCCGCCACTCAGCAGGCGGTGCTGACCCTCCAGCGGCAGCTGGGCTTCGACCCCACCGGGGCCGTGGGGCCGGTGCTGTGGGCGCAGATCATTACGCAGGGCGAGGAGTACTGAAAAATGGGAGGAAGGGGCAAAGGCCCTTCCTCCCATTTTTCTATGTGTTCTCCGCCGGATAGAGGAGGGATGCCTGAAAGCCGTTTTCCCCCAATGCCATGATATCCCCACCCACGATGACGTCGCCGCAGAGATAGAGGTTCACCTGCACATCTCCGGTGCGGCCGGGGTAATTGGTGACGGTGTAGGTGCAGCGGGTGACGGTCTGACCGTCGTAGTCCGCCAAGGGCAGGCCCGCCTCCTGCTGGAGGGCCAGATAGTCCTCCTGCCCCGCCAGCGACAGCTGCACCGTCAGGGTGCGCACCGGCTGCTCCTCCGTCTGCCAGCCTGCTGCTCCAGCCATGCCCGGCGGGCGGCATCGTCCTTGGCGGTCACCGGGGTCTGGGAGGGACGGGCGGTACAGGCGGTCAGCAGCATCAGCAGCAGGCACAGCCCCGCAAGACAGCGCTTCACAGGCACGCAGCTCCTTTCGTTTTTTCCATCGCTTTGTCCTCAGCTTATTCCGTTTCCCGGTGGGATATGCTATAATGAGAAAAACTGCGGCAGGAGGGCTGGTTATGGAGCGCTTGGACAAGATCATCGCCGGGACGGGCAAATACTCCCGGCGGGAGGTAAAGGAGCTGGTGCGGCAGGGCCGGGTGGTGGTGGACGGACGGTTGGCCTCCTCCCCAGAGGAAAAGGTGGACGCCGACGCCGCCTGCCTGCTGGTGGACGGTCAGTCACTGGACTGCCGCCGGTACACCTATCTCATGCTCCACAAGCCCGCCGGGGTCCTGTCGGCACGGGTGGACGGACGGCAGCAGACGGTGCTGGACCTGCTGCCGCCGGAGCTGCGCAAACGGGATCTATCCCCAGTGGGGCGGCTGGATAAGGACACGGAGGGACTGCTGCTGCTGACCAACCACGGGGAGCTGACCCATCGGCTGCTGAGCCCCCGATACCATGTGGACAAGGTGTACTACGCCCGTGTGGAGGGCGTGCTGACGGCGGCGGACACGGCGGCCTTCGCCGGCGGGATGGTGCTGGCCGACGGGCTGGAGTGCCTGCCGGCGGGGCTGGAGCTCCTCTCGCCGCAGGAGGCGCTGGTGACGCTGCGGGAGGGGAAATTCCATCAGGTGAAGCGGATGCTGGCCGCTTGCGGAAAACCTGTGACGTACCTGAAGCGGCTTTCCATGGGGCCGCTGCGGCTGGATGAAGCGCTGGCGCCAGGGGCCTTCCGACCCCTGTCCGATAGGGAGATACACACCCTTCTTGACATATGTGGGCTGAATCCCTCGACATAACGCCAAAAAATGCCCCAAAATTTTTGTGAAAAATACAAGAAAATACTTGCAAAATCGTGATTCTGACGATATAATAGAGTGCGAGACTAAGTAGTTTGCACAAAATATCCATCAGCTCTATATCAGGAGGGACTGACTATGTCCGGGAGAATTTTTCAGAACGTCGTTTTACAGTTCAAGGATACCACCGATCGCACCGTGGGCGTCATTGACGCCGAGGGTACCGTCATCGCTTGCAGCGAGCTGACGGGTATCGGCAAGAAGTGGGCCAAGTATGTGGAGGCCATCGACTCCGCCGAGGGCGGCTGCATTGCGCTGGAGGGCAAGACCTTCAAGGCGCTGCCCGGCTGGGGCGGACATTTTGACTATGCCGTGTTCGCCACCGGCGATGACAGCGTGGGCCGCACCGTGTGCGCCATGGCCTGCGTGGCTCTGAACTCCGCCAAGACGTACTATGAGGAGAAGCACGACAAGGGCTCCTTCATCAAGAACATCATCTCCGACAACATCCTTATCAGCGACATCTATATGCGGGCCAAGGAGCTGCACGTGGCCGCCGAGGTACCCCGCGGCGTATTCGTCATCCGGCCTGTGGAGGGCCGCAGCGAGGGCATCTCTCTGGAGGTGGTGCAGAATCTCTTCCCCGACCGGCAGAATGACTTCGTCATCAGCGTGGGTGAGACGGACGTGGCGCTGATCCACCAGATGCCGGAGAGCACCACCAACAAGGATCTGGAGAAGGTGGCCACCACCATCGAGGAGGCCCTGCGGGAGGACGGCGAGAGCCGTGTGTTCGTGGGCATCGGTACGCTGGCCCTGCATCTGCGGGATCTGGCCAAGTCCTATAAGGAGGCCCAGATCGCCATTGAGGTAGGCAAGGTGTTCGACACGGAGCGCTATGTCATCAACTACGAGAATCTGGGCATCGGCCGCCTGATCTATCAGCTGCCCACCACCCTGTGCGAGATGTTCCTGCAGGAGGTGTTCAAGAAGAATCCCATCGATGCGCTGGATCAGGAGACGCTGTTCACCATCTACAAGTTCTTTGAGAACAACCTGAACGTCTCCGAGACCGCTCGGAAGCTGTTCGTCCACCGGAACACGCTGGTGTACCGGCTGGAGAAGATCAAGAAGCTGACGGGTCTGGATCTGCGGGAGTTTGACGACGCCATCACCTTCAAGGTGGCGCTGATGGTGAAGAAGTACCTCACCAGCCGGGGCATCGACGCCTGACGGCTGCATAGAAAACCAAAGAAAAGACAGGCAGTGCCAAAGGCGCTGCCTGTCTTTTGTCGTGGAAGGGGATCTCCGGTCACGGCTTGGCGGGCTTTTGCAGAAGGATATAGACGCCCGCCGCCAGCAGATAGACGCCGAAGGGGCGGCGCAGCAGCTCCGTATCCACGGAGAAGGACAGCCATGCCGCCAGCGCTGCCGCTGTCAGTCCGGCGGGGATGGCGCTGCGGAGCACCGGCTTTTCCAGCAGGCCGCTTTTCCCGTGGGACAGCAGCCCCATACCGGCGGTGGGCAGGAAGTACAGCAGGTTGATGGTCTGGGCGGTGCGCTGGTCCACCCCCAGCAGCAACGTCATGCACAGCAGCAGAAGGGTCCCGCCGCCGACGCCCCACGCCGAGAGGATACCGGTGGCGAAGCCACCGCCAGCGGCAGCAGCCACGCCGTCACAGGAGATACCTCACGCCGCCGTACAGCAGAAAGCAGGCGAAGATGCGCCGCAGCCACAGGTTGGATACCTTCTGAAACAGGCGGCTCCCACGAAGCCGCCGCCCAGTCCCCCCAACAGATAGGGCAGGGCCTGCATCCAGTCCAGCGGCTGCCGCCACAGGCTGATGGCCGCCGACAGCAGGCACAAAGGCAGGATGGCTGCCACGCAGGTGGCCAGCGCCCGCTTCTGCTCCATATGGCACCAGCCTGTCAGGGCCGGGGCCAGCACCATGCCGCCGCCCCCGCCGAACAGGCCGTTCACCGCTCCGGCGGCAGCGCCGGACAGGGCGTATTTCATGCGATCCGTCATGGCCCTCCCTCCTTCCTATGTAGCCGCCCGGCGTACCGGGCGGTGTGCCGTTACAGCTTGCGGTAGCTCTGGCAGTCGGTACACTGGTCCATGGTGGGGTTGGCCTCGTGGGTGCCTACCTGAATACTGGTGAGGCCGCAGTGATCCACATCCTGACAGTGGTGGGCGCAGTTGGTGACACTGCATTTGATGGCGGAGTTAGGGGTGCAGTTGCAGCCGTCGTTGGTACAGTTCTTGCTCATGATACGTTCCTCCAGAAAAATAGAGTCAGGCGCAAAGCCTGACTCTATTTTGTCTTGAAACGGATTTTTTATGCGTCTATATGCCCAGCAGCCACGAAGCGAAGCGGAAATAGATCAGCAGACTGGTGGCATCCACGATGGTGGTGATGAAGGGACTGGCCATCACCGCCGGGTCCAGACCAATCTTCTCCGCCAGCAGCGGCAGTGAGCAGCCCACACACTTGGCGAATACCACTACGAACATGATGGTCAGGCACACCACCAGACACACCACGGGGGTCACGGCGGCATTGCCCAACAGCAGACGGTCCACCAGCTGCATTTTCACGAAATTGGCCGCCGCCAGACACGAGCCGCACAGCAGCGACACCCGCAGCTCCTTCCACAGGACCTTCAGGATATCGGAGAAATCCACCTCGTCCAGACTTAAGGCACGGATGACCGCCACGCTGGCCTGCGTACCGGAGTTACCGCCGGTGCCGGAGAGCATGGGGATATAGGAGTTCAGCACCAGACACGCCGCCAGAGCGCTCTCATAGTGGTTGAGGATCATGCCGGTGAAGGTGGCCGACAGCATGAGGATCATCAGCCACGGCAGACGGGCTCGCCACGTGGCGAAGATGCCGGCCTTCAGATAGGGCTTATCGGAGGGCAGCATAGCGGCCATCTTCTCGAAGTCCTCGGTGGTCTCCTCCTCGATAACGTCCATAGCGTCGTCCACGGTGACGATGCCCACCAGACGGTTCTCCAGATCCACCACGGGCATGGCCAGAAAGCCGTATTTGCTCAGGGCCTGTGCGGCGTCCTCTTTGTCGTCCATGGTGCTGACCCAGACCACATTGGGGTCCATGATGTCCTCGATGAGGTCGTCCTCCTCCGCCAGCAGCAGGTCACGCACCGACAGCACCCCCAGCAGGCGGCGGGTAGGATCGGTGACGTACAGGATGTTGATGGTCTCCAGCTCGCCGCCAATGCGGCGGATGCGCTTGAAGGCGTCCTCCACCGTCATGTCCTTTTTCAGGGACAGGAACTCCATGTTCATGATGGAGCCGGTGGAGTCCTCCGGGTACTTCAAAATCTCGTTAATGGATTTTCGCATTTCCGGCGTTGCCTTATCCAGAATTCGGATCACCACGCTGGCGGGCATCTCCTCCACGATGTCCACGGCATCGTCCAGATACAGCTCGTCCAGCACCTCCTTCAGCTCGGTGTTGGAAAAGCCGTTGATGAGCATCTCCTGGGAGTCGGACTCCAGCTCCACGAACACCTCCGCCGCCAGCTCCTTGGGCAGCAGCCGGTACAGCAGGGGCATCAGCTCCCCGCCGGACTCCTCCAGCAGCAGAGCGATGTCGGCGGGCTCCATGGGGAGAAAGAGGTCCCGCAGGCGGGCATACTGTTTACTTCGGGCCAGCTCCTTGATCTCATCCAGATATCGGTCCAGCTCTTCCTCGTAGTCTACCATATCGGCTCCTCCTTCCCCGCATCATAAAAAATCCCGCAGCCGGCGTTTGCCTGCTGCGGTCGCATTGCGATCGGGTCACCGCCGTGACCTGAGCACCGTAACAAGCTTTAGCATCGTGGGGCGGTGAAGCTGCATTAGATGATACCTTGGTTTCGATATCGCCTGTTCAAACCCTCTCATGGTGTCTCCACCACTCTGCGGCAGCAGCCCATATCCCTACGGTAGCCTTACCTACCGGGAAATATATCATGCAATATAAATGTATCGTAAAGCAAAAATCACCAGATGTCAACCCTAAGATACAGAACATTCCGTGCATTTGTTCCATCAAATCCTTCGGTTAACCTTGCAATTCTCGGCGTGAGCCGTTATAATAGTCTGTATATACAACCTGTATGGGTCTGTAAATCCTGAGAAAGTAGGTGGCGGCATGGAAAATTCTCCTCAGTATGTGATCGAAATGCTTCACATCACCAAGGAGTTTCCCGGCATCAAGGCCAATGACGACATCACCCTTCAGCTGCGGAAGGGCGAGATCCACGCCCTTCTGGGGGAAAATGGCGCCGGTAAATCCACGCTGATGTCCGTCCTGTTCGGGCTGTACCAGCCGGAAGAAGGCGAGATCCGAAAAAATGGACAGACAGTAAAGATCAATGACCCCAACGACGCAACAGCGCTGGGGATCGGCATGGTGCATCAGCACTTCCAGCTGGTGGACGTGTTCACGGTGCTGGACAATATCATTCTGGGTGCCGAGACCACGAAGATGGGCTTCCTGCAGAAGAAGGAGGCCCGGAAAAGGTACAGGAGCTGTCGGAGCGGTACGGTCTGGCGGTAGATCTGGACGCCAAGGTGGAGGACATCACTGTCGGTATGCAGCAGCGTGTGGAGATCCTGAAGATGCTCTACCGGGACAACGAGATCCTCATCTTCGACGAGCCCACCGCCGTGCTGACGCCTCAGGAAATCGATGAGCTGCTGCTCATCATGAAGAATCTCACCAGAGAGGGCAAGTCCATCCTCTTCATCTCCCACAAGCTCAACGAGATCATGTCGGTGGCCGACCGGGTCACGGTGCTGCGCAAGGGCAAGTACATCGGCACTGTCAACACCAAGGACACCAACAAGCAGGAGCTGTCCAACATGATGGTGGGCCGCCCCGTACAGCTGCAGGTCAACAAGGACGAGGCCCATCCCGGCGATGTGGTGCTCAGTGTGAAGAACTTCACCGTCCCCTCCCATCTGCACAAGAAGGATGCCGTACATAATGTCAGCTTTGACGTGCGGGCCGGCGAGATCGTCTGCATCGCCGGAATCGACGGCAACGGCCAGACGGAGTTCATCCACGGTCTGACGGGCCTTGACAAGAGCTCCGGCGGCAGCATCACCGTCTGCGGCCACGACATCTCCCACTATTCCATCCACCACCGGGGCGAGTACATCAGCCACATCCCGGAGGACCGCCACAAGCACGGTCTGGTGCTGGATTTCACGCTGGAGCAGAATCTGGTGCTCCAGCGGTACAAGGAGCCCCAGTTCGAGAAGGGGGGCTTCATCAAGCGGGACGCCGTCCGCAGCTACGCCCAGCAGCTGATCGAGAAATTCGACGTCCGCAGCGGTCAGGGCCCCATCACCGTGGTCCGCAGTATGTCCGGCGGCAACCAGCAGAAGGCCATCATCGCCCGTGAGCTGGACCGGGATAAGCCTCTGATCGTGGCCGTTCAGCCCACCCGTGGTCTGGACGTGGGTGCCATCGAGTATATTCACAGCCAGCTGGTGGCCGAGCGGGATCGTGGCAAGGCGGTGCTGCTGGTGTCTCTGGAGCTGGACGAGGTCATGAGCCTCTCCGACCGCATCCTCGTCATGTACGAGGGGGAGATCGTGGGCCAGTTGGACCCCAAAAAGACCACCGTATCCGAGCTGGGCCTGTATATGTCCGGTGCAAAGCGTGACAACAAAGGAGGCGATGAGGCGTGAAGCATTCCGCAGCCACTCTGTACCAAAAGGAAGGCACCAAAAAGGTGCTGGCGTCCCTGATCTCCATTCTTGCGGGTCTGCTGGTAGGCGGCATCGCCGTCATTCTGGTGGGCTGCTTCAATGAGAAGATCTCCCTCTCCGGCGCATGGGACGGCTTCCGAATCATCTTCGCCGGCATCTTCAGCACCGGCCGCAATGCCGCCGGTGAGCTGACCTGGGGCTTCAATGCCGTCAACACCGGCGATATGCTGTTCCGGGCCACGCCCCTGATCATGACGGGTCTCTCCGTGGCCGTGGCCTTCAAGACGGGCCTGTTCAACATCGGCGCTCCCGGTCAGTACCTGATCTCCACCATGGCGACGCTGATGATCGCCCTGAGCATCCCCTCTTCCTCCGTCCCCACCTGGATCATCTGGATCCTGGCCTTTCTGGGCGGCTGTCTGGCGGGTGCTCTGTGGGGCGCTCTGCCGGGTCTGGCCAAGGCGTGTCTCAACATCAATGAGGTGCTGGCCTGCATCATGACCAACTGGGTGGCCGCCAACCTTGTGACGTGGATGTTCGACATCAGCAACTTCAAAAATACCGTGGAGAACACCAAGTCCGGCTACATCTATAAGACCAGCTTCAACGGCGTGGCCACCCCCAAGCTGGGGCTGGATAAGCTGTTCCCCGGCTCTCAGGTCAACGCCGGTATTCTGGTGGCCATTCTGCTGGCCATCGCCATGTACATCCTCATGACCAAGACCACGCTGGGCTACGAGCTGCAGGCCTGCGGCGCCAACCGCCATGCCGCCCGCTACGCCGGCATCAAGGATAAGCGCAACATCGTGCTGTCCATGGCCATCGCCGGTGCGCTGGCCGGAGCCGGTGCGGCACTGTACTATCTGTCCGGCAACACGGAGTTCTACTGGTCCACCTATCAGTCTCTGCCCGCCGTGGGCTTCAACGCATCCCCGTGGCGCTGCTGGCGCTGAATAACCCCATCGCCGTCATCTTCGCCGGGGTCTTCATGGCCATGCTGAAAATCGTGGGCCAGCAGCTGACCAACCTCACCGCCTACAACGAGTACATCACCGACGTCATCATCGCCGTCATCGTGTATCTGAGCGCTTTCTCTCTGGTGATCCGCATGATGCTCAGCGGCCGGAAGAAGAAAAAGGTCGTGGCAGCCGACACGGCTCCCATCCCTCAGAGCGCCGCTGTGGAGGATCAGACCTCCCTGCTGCCGGAGGAGGAGAAAGCACCCGTAGAGGCCGCTGTCACAGACAGCGATAACGCAGAAGGAGGCGATCAGGCATGACATTTCTGGTACAGCAGACCCTGATCTATGCAGTGCCCCTGATGATCGTGGCGCTGGCCGGTGTGTTTGCCGAGCGCAGCGGTATCATCAACCTGGCGCTGGAAGGTATCATGATCTTCGGTGCTTTCATCGGCGTGCTGTTCGTGCGCCTGATGCAGGGCAGCGCCGCCGTGCTGGCCGCCCAACAGTCCGGAAACTGGGTGGCTATGCAGGGGCTGGAGCTTCTGGCTATGCTGGTGGCGGCAGCCATGGGTGCCGTGTTCTCCCTGCTGCTGAGCTTTGCCTCCATCAACCTGCGAGCCGACCAGACCATCGGCGGTACGGCCTTGAACCTGATGGCTCCGGCTCTGGTGCTGTTTCTGGTGCGTATCATTGCCAACCAGAACACCCTGCAGCTGGCTACCGGCGACTCCGCTACGTGGTTCATGATCCGAAAGTCCACCTTCGGCATCGACAAAAACACCGATCTTGGCTTCTTCGGCGAGACGTTTCTGGTGAAGGTCTATCTGGCTACCTACGTCTGCATCATCCTGTTCGTCATCCTGTCCATTATTCTCTATAAGACTCGCTTCGGCCTGCGGCTGCGGGCCTGCGGTGAGAATCCTCAGGCGGCGGACTCTCTGGGCATCAATGTCTACAAGATGCGCTATATCGGCACCACCATCTCCGGTGCGCTGGCGGGTATGGGCGGCTTTGTGTACGCCCTGACCACCGCCAACTGCTCCTCCAACGGCGACGTGGCGGGCTTCGGCTTTCTGGCGCTGGCCGTGATGATTTTCGGTAACTGGCGGCCTCTGAACATCGCCGGGGCCTCCCTCCTGTTTGGCCTGTTCAAATGCATCGCCGCCGCCTACTCCAGCATCGATATCAACGGCGACGGTGTGTACTGGCTGGCAGAGATCGGCATCAGCTCCCACCTGTACCGGATGCTTCCGTACATCATCACCCTGCTGGTGCTGGCCTTCACCTCCAAGAAGTCCCGTGCCCCCAAGGCGGAGGGCATCCCCTACGACAAAGCTCGCAGATAAGAGCGGCAGCTGCCTGTATTTTCAGGCGGCGACAACCTGTAAAAAAATGCACCCGACCAAAGCTACGGGCTGATAACGAAGTATTAAAAGAGCGTAGTTATCAGGCAGCGTAGCAATGGCAAGGAAAATCACCGAGAAAGCCTAGTACGGGCTTTTCTCGGTGATTTCTTTTTCCGCATATTCGATTCCAGCCGTGCCTTTTGCTGCAATAATTACAGAACATTAAGGAGGGATCGTAATGAAACGAAAACACTATGTTGAGCTAAATCGGCAAGAGCGGCGACTCGCTCTCAACGGGTTGAACCGTTTTCGCAACAAGCTGATTGCAGCCGGACGGTATACAGATGCCGTGGATGAGCTAAAGATTGCGGCGGCTACCGTTCCCGATAGCCGCCGCATAGGTTAAGCTGTTCTCTTACTTGTTATACGTTTTCTTTTTGCTTACAACCGTTGTACCAATGGCAGCACCGCCGCTGACGAACAACAGGGCAATCCACAAAGCAAAGTTGCTTGTGTCACCGGTCTGGGGGACATTGTCCAGCTTGTCATTATTGCTGGTGGTGCCGTTGGGCACGTTGCTGGAGGGGAGCACCGTGCCGGGCAGGGCTTTCCACTCTGCAGCATCCAGAGTGAATTCCATAGTGTCCATTTCGTTGTCATCCACAAACAGCACGACTTTATTGGGGACGACATTATCCTTGGGAGTCCAGGGGGTCAGTGACCAGTACTCGTCAGCAGTCTCGGTTGCGATGCAGCAGGTCAGGAAACCATGGCTGCCGGGATTTACTCCCTGCAAGGTAGCCGTGGTCAGCAGAGTATCGCCGCTGTATAGTTTAACCGCAACGCTCTCAGCGAAAGTAACGTCTTTCAGTTCAACGGAAACAGCATTTTTCAAGTAGCCGCCAGCATGGGTAATACCAGCACTCTCAATGCTACCGCTTGGTTCAGCCGCCAGCGCAATGATTGGCAGTAGTGTGCATACCATCACTACTGTCAGCAGAAGACAGAAAAATTTGCGTGACATACGTGCTTTCATATCTATACCCCTTTCAAATTTGGACAGTGGACAGGAGGCGGCATCATACTGTGACAGAAAATTGAAAAGTATTCACACATAATTCCCGCCACAGTGACCTTTCCTCAATTCACCACCCATGTTACTAAAATATAATATATTCTCAATCTTCGCTTTTGTCAATAGGGCATACAAATTTGCCAATAGAGAATACAAAAATAGCAATTTTTTACATGGTACATTATTGGAACAATACGGAAATGTGTAGGAGTAAGGTGAAGTGCAATCCTTGCCTAATTGCCGATTTGCTCCCGAAACGCAGAAACGCCCAAAACCTGACCCCACTGTATGGTTTCGGGGCGATTTTGGGCGTTTCCTTTCGATGTGAGCGGCTTTGTTTTTGGGTCGGTATTCTTTACCGCCAACCGTTCAAAAGCCGCTGTTTGTCGCTTCCGGGTAACAAATATTGCTACGACGCTTTTGTCTTGCTCGGAAGATGGAGCAAGGGAACGCTATTCCATTATCTGTTGTACTTTTTCTTTTTGCTGACAATCGTTGTGCCAATGGCTGCACCGCCGCTGACAAACAGCAGGGCAATCCACAAAGCAAGGTTGCTTGTGTCACCGGTCTGGGGAAATTTGGAATCGTCTTTCAGCTTCGCCGTTACGGTGTCGGCTTTTTTGATTTCCTTTGTACCGTCCTTGTCGCTGAAATACTTGCCACAACCTTCGCAGTACCAATATTCGATATTGCCCTCGGTGGTCTTGGTCGCCGCTTTTGCCGGGAAATGCTTTAAGTTGGTGTGGTTCTTCGGATCAAGCTCGCCGTATTCGCCGCCGCAGACCGTACAGACAGCCTTGTGTGTGCAGTCTGCCGTGCCGCCGGTGCAATTCTCGGTTTCCGTATGGCTGGTGTCACGCTTACAGATTCGGGTGTGGGTCTTTTCATCGCTGTTCTGCGTCCAAGCGCCCCAGTCGTGGTCCAGCGCATTGCCGGAGAAGAAGGTCGCCTCATCCGCCGTACCCTTGGAGCTCAGACCGCAGGCTGCGCAGGACTTGTAATAGACCGCCTTTTCGGTACAGGTTGCGGCGGATTTCAGATACTGCTCCTCGGCGGTTTCGGCAGTGAAGCTGTGTGCCGCCATCTCGCCGTATTCGCCGCCGCAGACCGTACAGACAGCCTTGTGTGTGCAGGTCGCCGTGCCGCCGGTGCAATTCTCGGTTTCCGTGTGGCTTGCGTCACGCTTACAGATTCGGGTGTGGGTCTTTTCATCGCTGTTCTGCGTCCAAGCGCCCCAGCTGTGATCCAGCGCATTGCCGGAGAAGAAGGTCGCCTCATCCGCCGTACCCTTGGAGCTCAGACCGCAGGCTGTGCAGGACTTGTAGTAGACTGCCTTTTCGGTACAGGTTGCAGCGGATTTCAGATACTGCTCCTCTGCTTTTTCGGCAGTGAAGCTGTGTGCTGCCATCTCGCCGTATTCGCCGCCGCAGACCGTACAGACGGCCTTGTGCGTGCAGGTCGCCGTGCCGCCGTGGCAATTTTCGGTTTCCGTGTGCGCTGCATCGTGAGCGCAGATGCGGGTATGGGTGCCGTCTTCGTTGGATGTCCAAGCGCCATAGTCATGGCCGAGTGGTTCGCCATTGGTAAAGGTTTCCGTGCCCTGCGCGCCGCAGGTGGAGCAGGACTGATAATATACCGCCGGGCTTGTGCAGGTGGCGGCGGACTTCAGCCGGTATTCGTTCACCTGATCGACAAAATGGTGCGGGCCAAGCTCGCCGTAGGAGTGCTGGCAGACCTCGCAGAGGGCCGGGGCAAGGCAGTCGGCCGTGCCGCCCTGATGCGCGCCGCGATCCACCTCCAAATGGCAGCAGGTGTAGAATCTCCAGTGGCTGTCGCCGTCAAGCTGCCAGTCACCCGGCTCTTCGGCGTGCCGATCCGGGTTTTTCTCCCCGCTTGCAAAGGTCGCCTCGCTGTCCGTGCCCTTGGAGGACAGCATACAGATCTTGCAGGACTTGTAATAGAGTGCGGGAGAGAGGCAGTTTGCTTCCTTGTACAGAAGTGCCGTGATCGCAAGTTCTCCCGTGAAGTCGTGCTCGGTCATTTTGATACCGCAGGTGTCGCAGAAATGGTTGCAGTCCGGGTCGGCGTGGTTGAGCCGCTCAGTCTCTCCGCCGCAGACGGTGCAGGTCTTCCAGTGACTGTCCTGGTTCGTGCTCCAGTCGCCGTAGGTGCAGCCGGCCGTTTCAACATGGCTGGCATCGTGGGTGCAGACGCGCTTGTGTGTGCCCTCCCCGTCGGGCGTCCACGCGCCCCAGTCATGGCCGAGCGGCTTTCCGGACGTGAAGGTCGCCTCGTCCGCCGTCCCCTTGGAGCTGGTACCGCAGACGGCGCAGGACTTGTAATACACCGCCTTTTCGGTGCAGGTCGCAGCGGATTTCAGATACTGCTCCTCGGCGGTTTCTGCCGTGAAGCTGTGCGCCGCCAGTGCGCCGTAGGACTGACCGCAGTGGTCGCAGATGGCCTGCTCCGTGCAGGTCGCCGTGCCGCCGGAGTGCTCACGGATGGTGATATCCTTGGAAACGCTGAAGCGGTAGCCCTCCGCCGTCGTGACAGAGGCGATAAAGCGGAAGCCGGTTTCTCCCGCTATGTAGGAAGCGGCAGGGATCGTCCCCGTGCAGAGGCCGTCGACCGGGGTGATGGGTTCGCCGTCGCCAGTGTATTTAAACTCATAGCTGTAGACGGGATTCGTGCAGCCCTCCGGCAGGTTGAAAGAGAATTCGAAGTCCTGCGTGCGGCAGACGGTATCCGGGCTGGTGATGGTCAGGGTGGGGAGGTCCTTCTTTTCGGCCCTATTGCCGCAGAATTCGCAGTCGCCCCAATACTGGCCGTTCTCCGTCTGCCATTTGTAGGAATGGGACGAATGGACGGTCACGGTGAGCGTCGTGGAATTGCCCGCCTTGTCTGTGGCGACGACGGTCTGCGGGGTTCTCGCATCGGCGAGGGTGATCTGACCCTGTTCGTTGGGGGTCACGGGCTTACCGTTGACGGTCACGGTGTCCAGATACAGGTCGGTCACGGTGAGGGTCTTGTTGCCCTCGCCGCAGAAAACATCGCCATTCTTCGCACCGGTGATCGCCGGGGCGGTCTTGTCGATGATGATTTTCTCCGTGCATACAACGCCGTAGCGAGCAAGGAGCTTCGTCCCCAACTGTGCATAGATCACATAGGGCTTTCCCTCCTCCAGATTCAGAGATGCCGTATTGAAGGCGCCGGTATAAGGATAGTGATCGTGCCCGCTGCTGAAAAGGACATCCGCAGCTAGGCCATTCGAGTAGAACTGATCGCCGACGGCGTACTCAAAATACGACAGTTCCTCCGGATGGGCGGTATTGATCTGTACGGTCTGATCTTCGTTGAAGAAGTGTTCCGTACCTTCGGAGCGGAAGCCGGTCCACTGGGAATCGCCCACGGAAATGGTGCTGTAATCAATGAAAACGCCGCTCCAAAAAGCAATGAAGGTAAGGCTGTCCTCGCCGCCCGTAGCAAAGTCGCCGTAGGTTTCTCCGCCCATGACTCTCCTATTGCCGATCAGCAGTGCTTGCAGCCTTTCATCATTTTCTCTTGTCGGTCTTGGCGTCAGGAGCTTCCAAATTTCATCCGTCCATTTGACGTTCTCAAAGTCCGTGACCGTCGAGCCGTCCTGGTTGACGATACGGACGGTATAGTCGCTGCGCTCCTCCCAGACGGGGTAGAGCGTAAGCGCCTCGTTTTTCTCATAAATCGCGTTCAGGGAATAGTCCTTCTCGCCGCCGTCGTGCTTCGACCAGCCGACCTGCGTGTAGCCGAGGCGGGTAAAGAGCGCACCCTCCAGCTCCAGAGCGCTGTCGTGCTCCTTGTTCACCGTCTTGCTGTCGCCCGTGCCGTTTGCGCCGGGGGCGTAGGTCACGGGATAGGTCATGGTTTGCAGCTGGAGCTGCTGTGCGGCGTTATAGCCGATGCTGTAGCCCGCGCTGTCCGGGGTAAAGCGGCTGGCGTAATCCGTGCCGTTGGCCTCGGCGAACACCACGGGAACTGCCGTGTCCTCCGTAGTAACGCCGATCTGCGCACCGCTGCCGAGCTTGTCGAGCGTAACGGTTTTTCCGCTGGCAAGATAGAGATTTGCGCCGGAGTTTCCGGTGATCTTCACGTCGCCGGTAAGGGTCAGGGAGCCTGCGCTCAGCGCGACCGCACCCTTGCCGCCGGAGTTGCCGGTAATCAGGCCGGTGCCGAGGTTGGCGGTCGAGCCGTCCCGCGTCAGTGAGATCGCGCCGCCCTTGTTGTTCTTGATTTCGACGGGAATGGCGCTGCTCTGCTGCGCCATTGTCACTCTGCCGTAGGCTGCGTCGATGCCCGCACCGGTATTTTCCGAGATCGTACCGCCGTAGAGGTTGACATTGGTATAATAGTCGCTTGTCGCAATGGAGGGCATGGGCCAGTGGGTAGCCGAAATACCCGCACCGGTATTGCCGGTGATGGTGCCGCCGTAGAGGTTGATGGTATCATCTGACCGGGTGATGGTGGACATCACGCCGTTCCGCTCGTTGCCGGAGATGATGCCGTCATACATATTGAAGGTTCCTCTGTTAATTACACCGGGGCCGTACTTGGTGTTGCGGATGTTGCTGATGACCGGGCGATCCGTGGGATAGTCGGAGCTTTTTTGATAGTAGCAGCCGCCGTACATATTGAACGTACCGCAGTTATAAATGCCGCAAACCGGGTCGTTGTAAATATCGCGGATGCCGTCCGTTTCCGAGCTGGTCATGCAGATGCTCACGCCGTAAAGCTCAAAGGTGGCAGTTTCGTCAAGAGAAACAGCGGCGCAGCTGTCGCCGGTGATGAGGCCCCGGTCGCCGGAGAGCTGGCAATCCGTAAATACCAGACGCGCGTTATTCATCACAAGGAAGGCGCTTTGTGCACCCGGTACATTGCAGGTAAGGGTATGGCCATGCAAACAGATCACAAACGTGCAGCCCTCCCAAGCATGGATTCGTTTCGTGAGGGTGACATCATTGGCAAGGTAATAGTAGAACGTTTTTCCCTTGTTGTTCGCTGCTTTATGGTTGATCTCCAGAAGGTCTGCTTCCGATCGGATCACGTTCATTTTTGAAATATCGCCGGAGGTATTTTCCTTCCCGTCCTTGGTGAAGTAGACCCCTTCATAGGCCGTGTGTCCGTTCATGGCCTGATGATTGCTGATTCCTCCTCCGCAGACGCAATGCGCAGACGGATGCGGCCAATCAAGCGAACCGCGCTTGCCGTGAGCGGGAAGAGCTGCGCAAGCAGGCAGAGCGTCAGCAAAATGGCGAACAGTCGCTTTTTCATGTGGTTTCCTCCGTTTCTGAAATCAAGGGGGCTTCAATTTCCTGCAGTGAAAAATCGTAGTGCATCGCCAGCGTTTGGAACAAGGAATGCATCACGCGCTCGGCAATCGAGCGGATGTCCAGACGCTCGACGAAGCGAACCGTCTGCTCCAGCTCGTCCTCCGGCACCCGGTACACCCGCATCGCCGCCGTCAAAAAGCGGCTGAGCTTGCGTTCCAGCGGGAAATGGATGTCGCATTTTCGTGCCATATAATTGCGCATCAGTCCTGCCGTGCCGATTTCCATCTCGTAAAAGTCGCTGTCGCTGTAATCCGGGAAATTTGCGCTGAAGATCTGCTTCAGCTCTGCCGTGGTATGCAGGTAGATATACTCCGATGTTTCAGGCAGGGAGTAGGCTTCAATGTAAATTTCCCGCAGGTTCTCGTTCAGCTCGGTCAGGGTCAGCTGGATCGCCGTTTCCAACGCATAAGCGTAAACCGGCGGCAGCTTGGTGTCTGTAATGCTTCTTGCCATGCCGAACTGTCCGCCGAACATCGTTTCGGTCAAGTCCAGCAAAATTTTTTCCTTGGTGGGAAACAGATTCAGATAGCTTCCCCTTGCTACGCCCGCTTCGTCCACGATCTGACTGACAGAGGTGTTTTTATACCCTTGCTCCAAAAAGAGACGGACGCACACGGTCAGTATTTTCCGCTTCGTCTCGCTGCTGTCTCTCCGCAAATACATCACCTCCCCTCAAACGTTTTAGTATGTATACCAATAATATCATAACAAGAACAAAAAGGCAAGTGGGATTTGAAGCTTTGCCTCCGTAAATTGTGACTTTTCCGCAAACGCTGGCTTCTTCCATTACTCAATGACCGCCAACTACGAAAAAGAGCAGAAGGATCTGCTGAAGCTCGTAGCTGACGGCAAAAAGAAGCTACAGGATGCAGGGCAAACGAAGGTGGATTTGAGGCTGCTGATGAAAGCGCTGCGGGATTATACGGACATTCGACAGCTTACGCCGGAGATCATTAATGCGCTGATTCGGCGCATCGAGGTTCACAGCAAGGATAAGGAAACCAAGAAGGTTAAGGGGGACATTTACTTCACAGCCGTTGGGCTATTCTCTGTCCCTACGGGAAAAGAGATGCTGTCAGCAATGGGGGATATCCGCCAAAACCCGCAGCAGTTCAAATTTTCTGCATAAAGCAGAACACGGTGCAGCCCCTTTTCAGAGACTGCACCGTATTCTGCATAAAAAAACTTCGTTATCCGTCTGTGTCTAATGCGGGTAGCCATTTTTTGTCCGCCATAGGGGAAAGCAGCAACCCTTTACCGCACCCAGCGGCTTATGGGAACAGCCAATGCCGCCGATAGAACCGCCTGCGCTGCCTTTGCCGGCAGATAGCCCCTCATGTGGAGTCCGCTCCCCTCCAGCACCGCCGCCGTCTGACAGTGGACGCACACGCCGCCCCAGCCCATCAGTGCCGCCGCCAGCACGAAG
>ENA-OQCO01000608-OQCO01000608.1-human-gut-metagenome-genome-assembly--contig:-NODE-608-length-18768-cov-2.321978_pt1 | contig 18768 bp, 29 predicted proteins | sample MGYA00242500_ERZ504582 | MGnify/ENA primary metagenome ERZ504582 (study PRJEB26092, sample SAMD00036346) | human gut metagenome | host: Homo sapiens | study: EMG produced TPA metagenomics assembly of...
CTTTCGGCTCTCGCAAGCTTTGCCATTTCGTTCATATCGATGAGATTATCGGTATTTGAAACCTGATTTGCAAACTCCACCAGCGGTTTGTCATGCCGGATACGCTCGTTGAGTTGATCAATACAGCGGAACTGAAGCTTGAAAAGCTCCTTTACCGGTTCTTCACAAAAAGACAGATAATTGTCCACGAACATATCCGCATTACCCACATAGCCGCCTGTTTGATTGATTTGAGGCAAAATCTTATCAAAAATCCACGACTCAAATTCCGCAGCTCTCGGCAGGTTGCTGTGTGCGACAAGTCTGTAAACATCGCCCTCAGGAATAAAAATCATCTTAATGCTCTTGCTTGGAGACTGCGGATGAGGTAGGTCGTGTTTCACGCCCCACCTGCAATGCCGCCTTATTGCGTCCTTTGTGTTGCTGTAGCCCAATGCAGAAGCCACATCCTTTCCGCAGAACATGATTCTGCCGTTATCTTCATTTAAAATTCTGAGTGAACCAAATTCCTCGTTCTCAAAAATCCTGATCATATTATTCATGTTTCTCATCCTCCTTTTCAAGCTCTAATATATTCCTTGCTATCGCTTCCGCTACAGGTACGGACACGGCGTTTCCCGCCTGCTTGTAAAGCTGCGCGTCGGACATTCCGGCTGCTTTGACTTTATTGAACTGCTCGTCCGTAAACCCCTGCAAACGCCAGCATTCTATCGGCATGAGCCTGCGGATAAGTCCGTTGTAAATTACGCCGTGCCTGTCTGTCACAGTAAGCGTGAACATCGGTTCGTTAGATTCTTTTACCCGTCTGCCTAGCTGCCTTGTACGCGGCTTAAAGGGATTCAATATTGCTCTCGGTTCTTCCATAACGATAACTCCGGATTTTTCTCCTTTATGGCTGCCTATTCCGCTGTCCTGCCTTGACGTTATGCACCTCGCAAGTTCAGTCACCTTCGGTTCGGGATTCATATCTATACACATAGCGTAATATCCCTGATTTGGGCTTGTTGTTATCGTATGAGCCATATCTTTCCCGACCCTTCCGCGCCTTGAATTAAGATTCGGATATGCAAGGTCTATGCTGTCGCCCGGCAACGCTGTCTGATATCCCGACTTGGTCTTTACCTTTATGGGAAGCCCTAAGATCTCATAAAGTCCCGTTTTTCCGCCGAAGCCTCCCGTCTGACTTGTCAGCGTTATGCTCAGTCCGTCGGTGGAGTAGACTCGGCAGCCCTCCCGTCCGGGTATGCGCTGTACAAGAGTTTTTGGATTTGCGTCGGTGAAAGACAGTACTTTTCCGGAGCGTTTTTCTCTAAGAAATCCGATAATGAACACTCTCTTTCGGGATTGGGCGACATGGAAATCTGCGCTGTTAAGCACCTGCCATGCGACATCGTACCCCAGTTCATCCAACGTACCGAGGATGACCGCAAACGTCCTGCCCCCATCATGCGATAGGAGACCGGGTACGTTTTCAAGCAGCAGATATTTAGGTTTTTTAACGGCAGCGATTCTGGCAATTTCAAAGAACAGCGTTCCTCTCGCGTCGTTAAAGCCGCCCCTTTTTCCAGCGATTGAAAAGCTCTGGCAAGGGAAGCCTGCGCATATAAGGTCGAAATCGGGCAATTCATTTGGGTTGATTTTTCTCGCGTCGTCAAAGTACACCTCTCCTTTCGTATCGTACATTGTTTCGTATGCTTTTTTAGCGTACTTGTCGATCTCGCACCAGCTATGATCTCAAAGCCTCCCGCTTTCTCAAGTCCTGAACGGAATCCTCCGATTCCTGAAAATACGTCAAATACTCTTATTATGTTCTTTTCCTTTCTGTTAAGGGCAATAAAAAAACCGCTATGATCTCTCATAGCGGCTTCTGCTCTATTGGTTTTGGCTTCTATGATCCTGCGCCTTACATATTAAACACCTCATTTCGCTGATTTCACGTTTCACTATTTCAACTTTATTTCTTTTAAAATGATACTTATGAAACACTATTTTCGAATCTATCTTTTAAGACCTCATAAAAATTGTTCAGCTTTTATCTCCATTATTATTCGGAAACAGGCAATACGGCAAACTGTCAGTATTCTTATGCTTTTTTATGCAAGCCGCACAATTGCCATGGTTTTTACAGCTTTTTTTAGGACAGCATCCTTCAATATAATTATTCATATAAATATACCTCCGACTATATTAAACAGGTAACCCATTATTATAATGCCCGCCGTTACAATGCCTATAAATACAGCCAGCAGCTTAGGTTTAACTACCTTTCTCAGCATTATTATAGACGGCAGAGAAAGCGCTGTTACTCCCATCATAAAGCTTAGCGCTGTTCCAATTCCAACGCCTTTAAAATACAGCGCCTCAGCGATTGGTATTGTTCCGAAAATGTCCGCATACATTGGTATACTAATAACACTTGCAATAATAACAGAAAATATATTGCTTTCACCCAGAGCGCTTTGAATAAAGCTTTCCGGAAGCCAGTTATGAATAACAGCGCCTATTGCAACTCCTATAAGGATATATTTAATGACATATTTCCATGTTTCCCATGCTTCTTTCAGTGAAAATCTACAGCGAACAAGCCTGCTGCTATAATCAGTGTTATCCAACGCTTCAGCCTTACCGAAGATTTCAGATTCGATCTGATCAGTCATATTCGTACTGCCGATGACAGTACCTCCTATAATCGCAATAACAAGCCCTACAATGACATACGCCACAGCTATTTTCCATCCAAAGACGCTCATTAGCAAAACAAGAGAACCTAAATCAACTAAGGGGGAAGATATGAGAAAAGAAAAAGTCATGCCTAACGGCAGTCCGGCATTTGTAAATCCAATAAAAATAGGAATTGAAGAACAGGAACAAAACGGTGTTACAGTACCTAAAAGAGCTGCGATTATATTTCCTGCAATACCGCTGTATTTTGACAATATTCTTTTTGTTCTTTCCGGCGGGAAATAAGTCTGTATATAACTGATTATAAATATAAGTGTTACAAGAAGTATACTTATTTTTACTGTATCATATATGAAAAATTGAATACTTGAACCGATTCGTTCGCTTAAATCAAATCCAAGGAAAGATAATAACAATCCTATAATATCGTTTAACCACTCCATCCCCAATACTTGATTCTGTATAAAGTCCCATACTATGCTCATTTATTTTCACCCCCATTACAGTCCTTTAAATTTACAATAAATTGCTGGATATCAGAGAGCTTATCATATGATAACGAATAATGAGACCACTTTCCCTCTTTTCTTACTATTACAATACCGCATTCACATAAAATTTTCATGTGATGTGACAGGGTAGGTTGAGTAATTTCAAATTTTTCCAGCAATCTGCATGCACACATTTCTCCATCAGAAAGCATTTGCACAATCTGAAGCCGTGTAGCATCACCAAGCGCCTTAAATATCAACGCATAATCTATTCTGTTCATAAATATTCACCTCATATAGAAATTTGCCTATATGACATTATAGCATACAGATAGACATTTGTCAATATGTTTTTGTAATTACAGAACCGTGTTATGCATTTGTGTTTTCACATTGACATATCCATTTCGGCTTCCTCGGACAGACTCTCCGTTTCTTCCTGCTGAATTTTATGAAAACAGTCCTCGCCGGGTATCAGCGAAAGGGAACGTCCGTTATCCCATTTCATTAGAATATTACCCGCGTCATCCACTGCTTTTACCGTTCCCATAGCGCCTGACGGGATCGGGTGCGGATCGTTTTCCATGCTGTCAAGGCAGATCCTTGTGCCTTCAGGGTATCTCTGTCTGAGCATTTCAACCTTGTTCTGATCATATATCATCATATTTCCTCCGTATAGTTTCTTTTTTAATAGTATATTAGTCCATTGGTATCACGACCCTTCAATATTTCTGTAATATTCCTTCATACCGCATTCAATACAGTCCTTTGCAAACTGCTCCGCCTCCCGCATACTGTTTTCAAGCAGCTCATAATTCACAGCCGCAGAAAATTCGTCCAGCTTTTCTTTTTCCGATCCGTCTGTGAAAACCTCGATCCTGAACCCTTCGCACATAATGTCCGTACCGTTTTCAGCTTCCCTTATCAGGTTTTGGCCGGGGGTTATTTTTACATAATAGTCCTTATACTGCATATTCAGCCGCCTCCTATAGTCATCTGAAAGTCATCGTTCAAATTCTCGTCAATTTCATGCTGAATCGAGTTTTCCAGAGCGGTCTGCAAACAGCTTTCGTCAAGACCGTATTCTCTGTAGCCCTGCAGGATAATATCGTAATACTGCCGGGCAGGAGGAGATATCTCTCCGCTATTCATAAGATACGCCATGCCCTCGTATTTTTTGCCGCCAAGATCAAACGTCATTTTTTCCTGTCTGTACTGCCGGGGATAGCCTTCGTATCGGTTCAGAGCGGTAATATCGCTTCTGTAAGATCCATTAGAGAACATATAGCAAAATGCCCTCATATCCGAAGATACAAAGGCATTGTATAAATCCTATCAGGCACAGAGGTAATTTTTCATCTGTTCCTTTATCTTTTCTCTTGCGATAATGACAGACCGCCGTACCGCCTGCGGTGTGCAATACTCCATTGCTCCAATCTGATAGTAATTCAAATCATACTCGTGATAGAGTAGGAAACGCCGCCTTTGAATTTCGGGCAGGACAGCTATCGCTTTACGAAGCAGCTCTGCCTGTTCTTCCTCAATGATAAGCTCATCAACATCTTTGGGAAGTCTTAACGCCCGTCTGTTCAGCGTTTCATCGTAAATCTCTGAAAACTCCCTGTGCCGCCAATCCCAATTCTCTAATTTCCGTTCATCAAGTTCCAGTCTCCGAAACGCCATATAGAAGTCATACGGTACACACAGCTTTTGAATTTTTCCCTGCCCGTCCCGAAAACTGATATGGTAACTCGTTCCGTCCTTCGTCACTACCTCCCGAAGCCAGTATGACCTTTTTGGTATCGCCATTGTCTTGTCCTCCTGCTGAAAAAATGGGTGAGAGGTTTGTTATCCTCTCACCCAGTAGCCCGCAGGAAACAGCAAGGCTTTAGATGTTATAAAATTTTTCGCAGTTTTTTCCGCAGATGGTCTAATCTTGCATAGACAGCACCCAACGATAAATGAACGATAGGTGCAATCTCCTTTGGGGCATATCCCTGCATTTTCAGCAAAAGAATTTGCAATGTACGCTTGTCCACCGTGAGCAATGCCCGATACAGTTTTTCGTTTTCAATTTCATCCAATAAATCTGTTATCGTAACAACCTCTTTCGGCTTCTGTTTATCCTGCATATCCTCAAGATATTCCGCCACATCATTCGTCCAACGGTAAAACCGCCTGTTGGAATTGAAGTCAGCCCTGTCGTAAATGCGGATTTCCTCAATGGTGCTTTCTGGAACGCCGCAGTCCCTCAATATCTTTTCTTCGCTTCTTTCCAGATACGCCATTTCCTTTCTTCTCGTCCGTGGTTATATGCCATTCTTGTTTTCCTCCAATCTGAATTTTTTTGAAAATTCAGATTGTGAGGCGGGGAACGACAGCCCACGCCCAAAACAGGCTTGTCCTGCATCCCGACAAAAAACGACAAAAGAAAAACCGCAAAGGTCGTCAGACCAATGCGGATATAGGCGTTATAATTTCTATTATGTAGATATTTGACATCTGATTTTAGGGTATATGAGTGCCACGCAGAAGCAAAGATTTTTTTAACAGGTTATCCTCACTAATCCGTGGTATTATGTAGATAGCTGCCGCTTCTAATTAGTAGCGGCGTTGCGGTATTAGACCAACACAAAAAAATCCCTCCAAACTCAAACGGGTCTGGAGGGAAAACTGTTAATTTGGGCGTGAAGAAACAGCCCACCAAAGCTCCGTTTTTTTATTTGGTAGGCTTATCCGAATATTTTTTCATTAGCTTTCAACTATGAAGTATTGTTCTTTTGGAACGATTGAAAACAACTGTTCTTAAACTGCTGTAATCTCATATTCAAAAGTCAACTGAGTAAAGAACTGTATATTTACTACATTAATCTTATCAAGCTTTTCAAATGACCTCTTAATATCAACTGCAATTTGATACTTCTGTCCCTGTTCCATATTATAATGAGCCTGTCGTCCACCTGAAGGAGAACTCAGCCATGTTCCTCCGTCTGGAGTATAAGAACAATGATTAAGTCGAAGTTTTCCAGAGTGAACATAAATAGAAATTATGTTTATCCCTTCTTTGACTGGAAAATAACAACTTCTCTGTCCTTTAAGTGTAATCATTCCTTTACTCTGTTCTAACTGCTTCACTTTTATTTACTTCCTCTCGTGTTAGTAATTTTTTGTATGTTAAATCCATACCAATCGCTCCCAGTGGGGCAGTAATAAGAATTGCCAATACTGCAACAGATAAAACAATCTGACCGCAGGGCAATCCCATAGCTAAAGGTACTGAACCAATAGCCGCCTGTACGGTTGCTTTTGGTAAATAAGCGATTACACAGAAAAGGCGTTCTTTCCAATTTAAGTTTGTTTTAACTAAGCAAATAGAAACTCCAATTCCTCTAAATATAAGTGCAAGGAAAATCATTGCGATAGCTGACAAGCCCGCTCCCATTGTATAACGAATATCAACAGCAGCACCCACTAAAACAAAAAGGATAACTTCGGCAGCTATCCATAGCTTGCCAAATTTTTCTGATAATCTTTTTGAAACAAAAGCAATACTTTTCAGTTTAAGCACACAAGCCATACTTACAACTGCCAGTAATCCCGAAATGGATACAAAATCTTCTGCCCAAGATTCAATAGCCATCAACATAAAAGAAATACCAAGAACAATAATCACTTTCATACTGTTTCGGACACAATGTTTATGTGCGTATGCTGTTTCAAAAAATATAGATAGTAAAAATCCAACAAGAGCCCCTAATGCTATTCCAAGTATGATTGAAATCGGGATATTCACAAAATCCATAATATGAACTTGACCGCCCTGTGCCATACTGACAAAAGTAGTAAATAGAACGATGACAAAAATATCATCGCAAGAAGCACCAGCCATTACTAATTGAGGAATACTTTTTTGCGTACCGTATCTACTATCCATAAACTGTACCATTCTTGGCACAACAACAGCAGGTGAAACAGCTCCAAGAACAGCCCCCATAACAGCAGCCTCAATTCTTGAAACTTCAAGCAAATAAGGTGCAAAAAGGAAAAAGGCTAAAATTTCAAAACTTGCAGGCACACAAGACATCATAATTGCAGGACGCCCCACTTTTTTTAAGTCCGAGAGGTTGAGAGAAAGTCCTGCTTTCAAAAGAATAATAATGAGTGCCATTTGTCGTAATTCAGACGATATAGACAGAATAGATGGATCTAATAAATTCAATACATACGGTCCTAAAACAATGCCTGTAATCAGCATACCAATTATGCGTGGCAACTTTAATTTCTGACAGATTGCGGCCATAGATAGCCCAATCAAAAAAATAAAGGCAAGTGATGTTAACATAAAATCCTCCTATAAATAAAGTAATCACAATTTCTTACTTATTTGTGTTTTCTACATTGATTGTTAATGACTACCGTAGCACGCTTTCAAACAACTCTTGCCCCAAATCATTTATCGTAACAATACGGCAATCATTTTTCTTATAAGGAAAATAAAAAATATAATTTATTCTTAAAAACATAAGGCTTCTAATCTTATCCCATAAAACTGCTCCTTTCACACAAAAAAGCCGACAATTCCTGCACTTACGCAGAAATTATCGGCTTTAAATACAAAAACTTCTGCATAAATGCAGAAGTCATTAGCTTTATAAAGCGGTTTCGGCAACGCCGAGGGAGAACTTCATTCCCATATAAATATTATAATCAGTTCAGTAGTAGAAGTCAAGGGAATGTCAATAAATTAACAAAATCTTTTTGAATAACTGTTTTCCTATATTGACTTCCCATAATTTTTTATTTGCCACTTTGTTCGTCCCTTAATCACTTCCCAAAATAGAAAAGCAGCAGAAATTTCTCCCTGCCACTTTGCCTTATGTATAAATGATTTCCCTCTCCACAATCTCCCTTGCACACGCCTTTACGTTATTCATTCTCTGTACCCATTCTAAGGCGTTTTCCGCCTTTAACTGTTCCGTGATACCCTGTGCCTGTTTCATCTGCTCTGTGAGCGTTTCAAAGCGTTCCTGTGCCTGTCTGTCGATGTCGGCAAGGTAGGCGTTCAGCCTGCCGCTTGTGAGAAGATTCGTGTATGTAACCCTGCGGTATTCTTTCAGATACCGCAAGTGCCGCTGCCCCCCAAATGCCGATAACTGTTTCTTTTTCGGTTGGTAAGGTAAGGCAGGGGATAAGGTAACCGCCCTGTTTTTCGTATCTGCCGCCCATTTCTTCAAAGATTGATTTTCCCATTGTCCTTTCCTCCGTTATCGTATTTTCATTTTGACTGTTTTTGCACCTGCCGCTTTTATCAGTAGTTCATCCACACAGTCCGTATATCTGCCCTCCGCAATCAGTTTGTTGCGAAGCTCATTCAGACAGTAAACTACTAACCGCAGCTCGTTTTCATTAAGATACAAATGATATTTTTTCTCCCTCATTTTCTTTCCTTTCCAGAGGACAGCCCCTTTTCCTGCAAGGGTGCTTTAAGACCTTTGCCTTGAAAGTCCGTTCCCCTATGTAACCGCCGAAGCGGTAACAGATACGGATCGCCTGCAAGACTTCTCCGTCTGTTTCCGTTCGGTCAAATACTTCGATACGCTCAATCAGAAGATTGAGGTTTTCGGCGGTCAATTCCTGTATCCCCACATATTCCGCCATTAAATCCGCCCATTTCACAGCGTTTTGCTGATTGTCCTTGACCTCCTGCAAGGCGTTTTCAAGTGTGTCTATCTGCCTTAAAAGCTGTTCCTGCTCGCTCTGGTATTTCTCAATCAGACGGTTAAAGTTATCATTCGAGATACGCCCCGAAAGAGAATCTTCATACAGACGGTCAAACAGCCTTGTCACTTCCTCATAGCGTTTCTTTGCCTGCTTCAGCTTGCTTTCGTTGGCTTTTCCCTTGTTTCCGTCCGCCTTATCGTTCATTTTTACCGCCAGAGCCACCGCCTTATCCCTGTCCTCATAGGCAAGTCGGGCGTGATACTGAATATCCGCAAGCACAGCGTTGTATAAATCCTCGTAGTAAATGCGGTGGTCGGTGCAGGACTTTGTATTGTGGGCATAGGTGGTGCAGATATAGACACGGTTTCTGTCTTTCCCCCAATACCGCAAACCTAACGCCTTTCCGCAAGTGCCGCATTTCACAAGCCCTGCAAAGGGCGATACGAAATGCTCGGTATCTTCACGCCTGCGGCTTAAAATCTTTGCGTTTGCACCGTCAAATATCTCCTGCGATACTAAAGGCTCGTGGGTATTTTCCACCCGTATCTGCTCAACTTCGGGAACTTTCTTACTTTTTCCCACCTTGAAAATGCTCTCTGTCTTGCACATCACGGAATGTCCGAGATAAAGGGGATTAGAGATAATATTCCGAATGACTGTATGCGACCACTCATATTTGTTTTCGGGATTTTCAAAGCGTTTGGAGTAGTCCTTTTCTCCCCTTGAATGAAGCCACCAAGACGGGCAGGGTACTTGTTCCCTGCGGAACTGCGTGACGATTTTGTGCGCCCCCATTCCTGCGTTGGCAAGCTCAAAAATACGCTTCACAATCCAAGCGGTTTCCACATCCACAATCAGTTTATTGTGATTGTCGGGTGCTTTCAGATAGCCGATAGGATTAAAGGAACAGCGGTACAAGCCTGCTTTTGCCCTTGCCCGAATAGAAGAACGGATTTTTCGGGAGTTATCCCTTGAATAAAACTCGTTCATCACATTTTTCAGAGCCGCTATATCGTTGTTTTTGTTGGCGGTATCCACACCGTCATTGACAGCGATATACCGCACATTCTTCATCGGAAAATAAATCTCCGTGAAGTGTCCGACTTTCAGATGGTCACGCCCCAGACGGGATAAATCCTTTGTGATAACCACATCAATCTTTCCTGCTTCGATGTCATCAAGCATACGGTTAAAGCTCGGACGGTCAAAATTCAAACCACTGAAACCATCGTCTACATAGATCTCCACCACCAAAAAACCGTGTTCTTTCGCATACTGTGTGAGCATTGCCTTTTGTGTTTTGATACTCTCGCTGTCGCCCTGTACCATATCGTCTTTGGATAATCGGCAGTAGAGGGCTGTCCTTAAAACACTCATCAGCTCGCCTCCTTTCTCTGTTTGCTATCCTCATTGTATTGCGTATCTTTCACAATCTCAAAGGTGCGGACAGATGTTTTCCCGTTCCTCACTGCATTTACAAGCAGGAAAATAAACAATTCCTGCATATCCGCACCGCCCGAATAGACCGCCTGCACGGTTATTTTCGGGCGTATAACTGTTCTTGCCATAGGCAAAATCCTCCCTTCAAAATGGAAAAGGGAGCGTAAAAACGCCCCCAATCCGCTAATCTCTATTCATTTTTCAACTCATTTTTTAATGCTCTAAGGAGCATTTTCACTTCCTGCTCGGTCAGCGTAATGCCCTTACCGCACTTTTCTCTGTCGGGCGAGAAGCTCCGAATATCATACTTCGGCTCGTTCCCGTTCCAAGAAATCAGATTGATTTCCTTTGTATAGCCGCTGTCACTTTTGGAAAGCACAGCGATTTCCCTTATAATTTCATACTGGATTTCTTTCATTTTCTGTACCTTACCTTTCTGTATTTACCTGCCGAAAAAGGAATGTTATCGGCTCTCCCTGTTTCGTTTCCTCTGCAATTCGCGCTCCAAAAGACGGATAATGAAGTCCTCCATCTGCTTCGGCGTTGTGTTCTTCGGAAAGTATTTTTTAATCCTGTCGGCACTGAATTTAATCGTTTCTTTCTGGTTTGCCTTTTCCTCCGTCATAATTTCAAAGATGGTATCCATATCGAGCCGCCCTTGTTGGCTTAACTTTTTCATACGCTGCGCCTGCGACAGAGAGGGCGTTGCGTCCTCGCTTTCCATTGTGATGAGCAGATTTTCCTGCTCGTCTTTCTTTAAAAAGGACAGCTCCACCGCAGGCGTGAGGGCGATTTTTTCCTCGTCCACCATCTGCAAAATCGACGGTATCAGCTCCGTCAGACGGATAAACCGCTGTATTTGTGTGCGGCTGTTGTTGGACTGTCTTGCCAATAATTCCACGGAAGTCAACTTCTCCCCAAGTTGGGCAGAAGTTAAATCGGTGCGGAAACCCTGCCGCTTCATCGCTTCCAATTTCATCTTGTAGGCAAAGGCACGCTCCGAGGGCAGCACATTTTCACGCTGAATGTTGCTGTCCACAAGGGTAATAATCGCCCTGTCACGGTCTAAGGGCAAAACAAAAGCAGGGACGGTATCAATCCCTGCCAGTTCAGACGCACGGACACGCCGCTGTCCTGCGATAATCTCATAACCGTTCCCGTCCTCTTTCGGTCGGGTAATAATCGGCGTGACCATTCCGAACTCCTTAATGCTTTCCGCTAATTCCATCAGCATATCGTCCTCCACGACCCGAAAGGGATTATCGGGAAACGGGTGTAAATCTTCAATCTTCAATACCGTAAAATCCTGTTTTTTCATTGTCAACCCTTACCTTTCTCTTGATTTATTCCTGCCCGATTTCTGTATTTCCTCCAATATTTCGGGCGGGATTTTCTTTAATAAGCGTTCCATCTGGCTGTTGGTACGCTGTAATTCCAATATCTTTCGGTTGGCTTCCCGTACCTTTAATTCCTCCGCATACTTCCCGTCCCGCATACGCTCGGCATAGTCGGCTTCCTGCCCGATTTGTGCTTTCAGACTTTGGATATATTCACTCTGTTTGCTGATTTCCCTTGAAAACTTCTCCACATCGGGCAGCCAAGCGGAGAGCAGTTCCAGAGCCTTGTCACGCTTTTTCCCTGCGTTAAAGGCGTTAATATCGGACAGAGCCTTGACGATTTCCTCATACTGTTTATCCAGTCTGCCGCCGAGCTTAAAGAGCCAAGTGGGGATATGCTTACGCCCCGTAATCATCGAGGACTGCCCACGTTCCAACTCATTCCACCGTGAGGACATACGCTCGTGATAGGCGGTCTGCCATTCAGACAGGCTTTTCTGGTTGCCTAAAAAGGCTTTTGCCGACAGCTTTCCCTCTGGCGTAATGGGGCAAAAGGAAAGGTGCATATGGGGGCGTTTTCTCGTCCATATGCACCACGGCGGATAGGATATTCTGCCTGCCGACACGCTCCGAGATAAAGTCTAAAGCCTCTGTAAAATACTCTTTCTGTTCGGCAGGCGGTAAGCTGTTCATAAACTCTGGCGAAGCGGTGATAAGGGTTTCCACCATCATCACGCTGTCACGGCGTACCTTGCAGCCTGCCTCCGCCACCATGCGGTTAATCTCTTTCTTGTAGGTGTAGCGGGGCGGCGGTACAAGGTGGTAATTCTCTTTGGAGCGTCCAATATCAATATCGGGATTGCTCTTGTAGGCTTCTTTCTTTCGCTCGTTGTGGCGTTCACAGGAAGCGACAGAGCCTGCTTTGCGCTTTTTAAAGCGCAGGATTGCATAGGGCATTTTCACATTCCTCCATTCATTTTTAGATGTGCGTTATCGTAAGCCTTGCCCGCCGTGTGACAGCCGTGACAGGTGTGACGGGTATTTTGGGATACCCCTGCCGCTGTCACCCTGCGGGAGAACACCCCGTAAACGCAAGGTGCAGGCGTGAGATTTTCTCGCCTTCCTTCGGCTCGTAAATTCACCGCTGCGGTCAGAAAAATCCTCCGATTTTTCCGAATGCGTTTACAGGGTGTAACACACTACACTTTGCCCTGCAAAGTCGTGTGCCAGACGTTCCCTCTGGACTCCCTTACGGCAGGGCTTACGCCCTGCATTATCCTACGCTTGCCGCTTCGGATAAAAGGACGGTATCGGCGTTTACGGTGTCGGTGTCAGCAGTTCCCTCATCTGGGGGCATCCTAAAATAACCGTCACCGCTGTCAACGCCGTCACCCCTTGAAAGGACAATCCGCTTGCCTGCTTTTGTCCGTTTATAGTCATAGTGGATACCGTTCTCATTAAGGACGCTTGCTTGATACTCATTCAGCAGCTTTGTAATAACATTGGGCGGTGTATCGCTTTCCTGCATTTGCGAGAGAAGTTCCGTTGCCGTACCCGACCACTTTTCTCTGTTCTGCATAAAAGACACCACCCGAAAAAGAACAGGCGGTATGCTTTCCTCGGCAAGCTGCTGTTGCCCTTTGCGTTCTACCATCTCCCAACTGCAATCACGGAAACGGAGGGTAAATTCCTGATATTCAATATCCCTGCCTACACAATAGAGCTTTGCGGTATCGGAAGCCCTCGTTTCCTTCTCCAATACAAAGGTGGTATCCGCACTTCCCGTCAGCCCCGTTGTGCCAGATACCTTATTGAACACATCGCTGTCGCCCTGCTTGCGGATATGGTGGACGACCACCACCGAAAGGGAATGTCTGTCGGCAAAGTCTTTGATAATGGATATATCCCCGTAATCGTTGGCGTAGGCGTTTTCCTTTGAAGATGTGCGTATTTTCTGCAAGGTGTCGATCACAATGAGCCTGCTGTCGGGATAGGCTTTCAGATAGTCCTCAAGCTGCCCCACAAGACCGTCCGTTAATTTGCCGCTTGCCACAGCGAAGTGCAGGCGTTCGCTTGCTTCATCGGTCAGCTTAAAGAGCCTGCTCTGGATACGGTAAAAGGTATCCTCCAGACAGAGATACAACACATCGCTCTGTGTTGTGGGCATTTCCCAAAAGGGCGAGCCTTGCGATACACAAAGGCAGAGCTTTAACATCAGCCAGCTTTTACCGATTTTCTGTGAGCCGCAAAACAGGGAAAGACCTGTGGGGATAAGACCGTCCACCACAAAGCAGGGCTTATCAAGCGGCTGATAGAGCAGCGTGTCTGCGTCCACCGTTTTTAACTTCTGCATAGCGGCACTCCTTTCGTGGTTTTCGTCTGGTTACATACTTGCACATAGGCGTTTCCTCCTTAAAATTTTAATATCCCAACCGATACCGATTGAGATATGTAAGCACAGCCATTCCATACCGTTCCACGCTCCCTTTGACCGAGTTTTCTCTGTTGGTGCTATGCACTTATTAAGCAAAGGGCGGGCAATATGCACACTATCCTTTGCGACAGGTATCTCTCTGGCGGCTGCTATGAAGTTTTCAAGGTGCGGAAATTTCATTTCTACCTGTTTCCACACGAAAACCTCATTTGTTAAGTCCACCTTGTCAAATTTCCAGAGGATTATTTTTGAGCGTAAAAAAGCACCTGTCCTCTGACTGCAAATCAGTCAAAAGCAAGTGCTTCAAAATTCGATATTCAATTATACGGTGTAGTTAGCTGTTCGTGTTCTATAAAACAATTTGACTTCGGCAAAACTGCCGCAGGTTTTCATCACACCGATTACAAAGAAAAGGACAAGCAAGGCAAGTCCGATAGCCTGTACTGCGCCGTGAATATCTACGATTACATTCCAAATTGTGCCGCCCTTGAACTGCTCTGGGGATTGAGTGATGAGCTGCCATATTTCCGACAGCTTATCGTTCCAAGTTCGCAAAGCATTCTCTAAGTTTTGCACAATCCAATTATCCGACATTCGACCACCTCCTTAGATAATTGGATAACGGGAGTAAATCCGCAAGGCGGATCTGCTCCCGTTATCTTGTCTTGTGTCAGTTCCTCATCAGCTGTGATGAGAGTAAGGATTTCTTTTGCAAAAGTAATGACAACGCCGCCTGCTAGGGTCAAGAAGCCGTTAGCTCTCTGGGACGGGTCGTGGGATTTAAGGGACAGACCAATCTGCACAATACCAAAGCCAAGCAAAATCATACCGACAGCACGGATTAGACCGAAAATGAAGTCGGACAGATTATTGACTACGGCAAGAGGGTCGCTTGCTGAAAGGCGGTCACAGATGTGCCGACTACCAAAGCCGTTGCCATAACCGCCACACAGTAAAAACGGAAGCCCTTTTTTACTTTGCCAGACATAGGCAGCTTTACAGTTTCCTTGTTTTCGTTTTTCTTAAAAAGTTTCATAAATAAAAATCCTCCTTTAGATATTAAAGATTTCTTCCAAGTCCTCATTGGAGAGAAGTTCATAGGAAGTGCTGACAGCTTTTACACTTACGGCGTTCTTCGGAATATCGCTGTCAAACACAAGGGTTGCGACAGCCTGTGTCGGCTCACCGTGGATATACGGCGGTTTACCTCCGTCGGTTGTCAGCCTTACATTGGGGTGCTTCATAATGTCGTACTTAAAGTCCATTACAGGGCGTTCCCCACGAACAAAAAGAAGTGCGTAGCGGTTATCAAGCATACGCACTTCATCGGGCGTCATCAGTTCACGCCCTGAAATTTGATAGTTGGTTGAGTAGCTGCCGCTTCGACCCTCGCTCTTTCCGTAAGTGTTTGTATCAATCGTTTCCTTGCCTAAAAGCTCCGACACATATTTGTGGGTGCTTTGTTCGTTGCCGCCCAAATACAGAAAAGTATCGCAGTTGCCGACAATGCTTTCCCATTGCTTTTCAAAAAGAGCTTTGAGCTGCGCCAGATTTTGCAGGATAATACTGACCGACACACCTCTGGAACGCATAACGCTCAAAATCTTATCGAAGTCATCAGGCAGGCTCACATTTGCAAATTCGTCCATTATGAAATGGCAATGCACAGGCAGGCTTCCTCCGTATTTGTGGTCTGCCAGATAGAAAAGCTGCTGAAATAACTGCGTATAAAGGATACTCACAAGAAAATTAAAGCTCGTGTCGTTATCGGGAATGAGAGCGAACAAAGCAACTTTCTTTTCGCCCAAAGAGGGCAGGTCAAGCTCATCGGTGGCGGTAAGCCCCGCAAGGCTTTCAAGGTTGAACTTTTCAAGTCTTGCGGCAAGAGTAATCTGGATACTCTTTAAGGTCTTAGCCGAGCCTGAGTGATAGTCCCTGTAATACTTCAGGGCAATATGCTCTGGGTTTACCATTTCCAGACGGTCAAACAGTTCGTCCAGAGGGCTTACATAGCTGTCATCGTCCTCACGGACTTCACCCGCACGAAGCAGCTCCATTACCATCGGGAAGTTTTGCTCATCGGGCGGAGCTTCATATTTCAGATAGAACACCAACGCCAGAAGCAGCATACTTGCCGCCGTATCCCAGAACGGGTCTTGCGACTGGCTTCCTTTCGGCGTGGTCGCCTTAAAGAGATTGGTTACAAGCATTTGCACATCGTTATCGTTTCTAAGATAGACAAATGGGTTGTAACAATGGCTGCGGTGCATATTGATAAGGTCAAGGACACGCACCTCATAGCCTTTCTTTTCAAGCAGACCGCCGATGTCACGGACGATTTCGCCTTTTGGGTCTAAAATTACCATTGAGGTGTTACATTGCATAGCGTTCGGCTTACAGAAAAACCTTGTTTTTCCTGCGCCAGAGCCGCCGCACACAAGGATATTTAGATTTCGGCGGTGCTTTTTCCCGTCTAAGCCTATGCGGACATTCTGGGTGAGCAGCTTATTTGCGGTCGGGTCTTTATCACGGTATTTCTTGTTCAAAGTCCCCGCATCGCCCCATTTAGCCGAGCCGTGTTCCTCACGCCTGCGGTAGTTCCTGCGTGTAGATAAATAAATGCCGATACCCATAGCATAGGCAAACAAAAAAATAAGGACAGTCTTTACGCTGTCCTCACACACCGTTATTTGAAACGGATTGCCCATTGCCACAGGCAGACCTCGGATTATTTCAACTAAACCTCCACCCACATAGGGTGCTGTCATCAGGGCAAGCCATATTACAGGAACAATACCGCAGACAGAAAGGATTAAGCCCGTTTTTTTGTCATCGTTCCTCATTGCACCTGCACGGAACAACCTTGACCTTTCTGGTCGGTGCGTTGGCTACCTTGTCAATCAGCTCATCAACAGGCTCGGTGGGGCGTTCCTCCTGTATCTGCCGATTTCTCAGGTTGTTGAGCGCATTGATAACGATATTTTTATCGTACTTATCAAGTGCGATATGGTATCGTTCTTCTTTCATAATCTGCACCTCCGATTAGCGTTCCTGCTCTTTATTCCTTGCAGGCTTGTTTTTCTCCATACTCTTATACATATCGCTCTGGATTTCGCCCAGAACATCACGCATTGTACCAAGTTCTCCCTTAAATACCTGCGTATCCATTCCGTCATATTCTCTGGGCAGTCTGGAAAAATCAAAGCCTTTGGTATCCACACCGTAACGGGAGCTTACCATATAGGCAACGCAAAAGGATTTGAAATCGGAAGCGTCACGGCTCTCATTGTACTTAAAGTCATAAACCGCCGCAGATACTTCCTTTGCCATACTGATAAACAGCACTTCCTCAGAGAGTCCCTTTTTGACAAAGATAGTCTGCTGAGAGCTGTCATAGTAGGCAGGCAGTTCCAAGTCATCAACAGGAACGCAAGGCACGGGGCTTGCATCAATTAAAGCCGATACAAGCTCACGCATAGATTTTTGTTCCTGCGGCTGCTGTCTGTCAGCGGCGGAAGTGTCGGAAATATCATACACTACTTTTACATTATAGGACACCGCCTTAGTGCCATCGTCACGGTATATTCCTTACTTGGCTCAAGGATTGGGATAGGCTGTGCATTTTTGTTTACATAGACACGGTTAGCTTTCCAAGTCGCTTTGTCTTTCGGTAATGTGGCATCGGGCTTTTTTACCGATACCAGAATAGCGTTGTTGACAGAATAACGGTCAAGACGCCCCTGCACATCAAGGTACTGACGAAATCTGTCGCCGCTTATCATCATTTCAGCGCAGGTGTTGTCAATCAGCTCATAGGCATCTTTGCGCTGCGCCTGTTTCTGGGCTGCCCATTCCGCTTTATCAAACGGTCTGCTGCCACCACTGAAACATCATAAATACTCATACTGATTTACCTCGTTTCTTTAGATTTGGGTTTCTTTTTCTTTCTCTGGGGCTGCTTATGCTCGGTCTTGCCTGCGGGTTGCTTCTTTGCCCTGTCAGAAGCAGAGCTTTTGTCCAGGGCAGAAGAAGTATCCGCTTCCTGTTCCTTTCGGCTCTCCTTAATTTTCCGCAGTTCCTCTCTGACGGACGGTTTTTCGTCCTTAGTCATAGTAGCCCCCTCTGCGGACTTCTTTGGCTGCTCTGAGATAGGCTCGGACTGAGGGGATTTTTCGGTCTTTGCCAATGAGGGGTTTTGAGCATTTTCCTCCTTCTGGATAGGCTTACCCATAAGCTCATCGAGCAGCTTATCTTTCTCGGCTTTTTCCTGTACGCCAATGTCTGGCTCTGGCTGACCTGTTTTTTCATCTTTGGTTTTCTCAGTTTCGGTCACAATAGAAGCGGTGGTTTCCGACGCTAATTTGAAGCGTTCCGCAATGCGGCTGATTTTCGATGCGTCTTCTGCACGGGCAATCACATCAACCTCCGCATTGAGGTCTTTGTTTTTGCGGTCAGCCAGAACACAATAGAGGACGCCGTACTTTTTCGCTTCCTGCGTAAATTTTTTCAGGTCGCTGTTCTTCACGGTAAAGACTTTCAGCTCCTTGCCAGAACGGAGCATATTGGTAAGCCTTGCTTTGCCCTTTGTTTTCTTTCCTCTTTCAGAATGGAATAGAGGAGAACGGCGATGTTCTTCGCACCCGCGCCTGTGATTTTGGCTGCG
>ENA-OQCO01000609-OQCO01000609.1-human-gut-metagenome-genome-assembly--contig:-NODE-609-length-18753-cov-0.934661_pt1 | contig 18753 bp, 18 predicted proteins | sample MGYA00242500_ERZ504582 | MGnify/ENA primary metagenome ERZ504582 (study PRJEB26092, sample SAMD00036346) | human gut metagenome | host: Homo sapiens | study: EMG produced TPA metagenomics assembly of...
TGCCAGAGCAGCGCTTCATAATCCAGTCCAAAACTTTTGGAAGATCATGGTTGAATTGCTAAAATAAATATTTGAGCCCATAGACATAAGGAATACACTGACCGCAAGCAGTAAAAACGCGGGTGTCATAATGATTTTTTAACACTGGCAAAGAACACTCGTATCCTTCTGCTTCTTTTTCTTCTGATATCTTTTCTTCCTTCATATTTTCCCGATGATCAATCGCTTTCATATTATAATGTTCCGGGAATCTGCTCACCGCAAATGCCAGGAGGAAAAAGGATACTCCCGAAAATACAATTCCTAATAGCAGGGCCGCTGCCTTTCCTCCTATCGCTACTACCAGTTTTGCCAAAATAGGATTCAGTATAACGCTCGCTAATGCCTGCAATACAAATGCAATAGATACGACTTTCCCCCTGCCTATATTGAACCATCTCGCGCACATGGCACTCAGCAATGAATTTCCGCAAAACTGGAAGATTAATCCATACAAAAATCCCGCAACAATAATTACAAAAATACTATTGCTTAGCCCAATTGCCGCATAAAGAATTAATGCGCAAAGCGAGCCTGCCATAGAAAACGCTTTGCTATTTATCTCAATCGCTTTCCCCACTAACAGGCTGCCTATCAATAAGCCAATTCCCATTGCTGAAAAAATAAATCCAAACTGCGTCGGCGTGCACCCGGTATTTTCCAGTATAGTCTCATACAGCAACGTAGGAGCGCCATATGCAACCCCCATTAAACTCCCTACTATCGCCAGGCCAAGCCATGTAAGCAAGCTCTTGTCTTATTCGTCATCTTTCCTACTCCTCCTTTGATTTCTTATATCAACGGTTCATATTGTCCGGCAACCCGGTCTTCTATAAGTCCAAGCCGGATATAGGAATCCAGGCCAAAATCCGTATATATCCCCGCCCCTGTTACATAGGTCATCATATTTGAGCACATAGCGATCAATGGAGCCGCAACCTCCTCTGGCGCGCAGATATGGTCAGCGTTTTCCAGCACTGAATCCAGCAGGCCTTCCACTGGCGCTCCCGCATTATCCATACACGCATGAAGCATTTTGGTATCAATGGGGCCAGGCAGGACATAATTGACCCTGACATTACGCTTGCTTAGATCATGGGCAGTCCTGGTCAGGAAATTGTTCATGCACCTTTTAGAAAAATTATACCCATCCATCCCTGTTTTCTGGCTTAATCCGGAATCGATAAGCTGCTGTATCGTTCCTTCCCAGCCTCTGCCTCAATGGTTGCCTGACACTCTTTTCTAAATCTTTCCTGCTCCCAGTGCGTCCCGTTATTAGATGTTACAAAACCAATCGTACCTTTGTCGACAATACGCTTACTTAAATATTCCTGGATTATGTATTTATTCGAGACAAAATTCGTGATAGTTACAGACATAAAATCATTTACATCCCCAAATAATCCAGCGCAGCCGATAAAACAGTCAATCTTTTCCGGGAATTCTTTAAACGCTTTGTCAATTGACTCTTTACTGCATAAGTCCATAATGACAAATTTCTCAATCCCCTCAATCTCCCCCCTGTTTCTGCCTGCCGCGTATACCTTCGCTCCAAGATCAACAAGAATTTCCGCAGCCGCTTTTCCTACACCTGTTCTTGCTCCAGATACAACGCATACCTTTCCTTTAAAACCTAGATAATCTTTCATTCCTTTTTGTTCTCCTTTCTGCTAAAGTTTTGTTATTTAATTAACATTCTAGGCACATATCCGCAAAAGATAAAGGAACAAACATGCGTAAATGTTTTTTATGTAGACAGACCCTTCTATTTGTCTAATCTTACGTTTTCAAGCAATATAAAAGCAGGCATATCTCTTGCCTGCTTTGTTCATGTATCTCTTCTCTTACTAAAATTAATATTGCGTTTACGATATAATCAGGCCTGCTCTTCCAGCAACTGCCGAATCGTCTCTTCATCCTCTTCCAGGATTTCCGCAATCTCCTCTATAGATTTTCCCTTTTGCTGCTTCTTTATAGCCAATTCCCTCAATTTTCTTCTCTCGCCTGTTTGAATGCCTTCCTCAATGCCAAGCTTTATGCCTTCCTCCCTGGCCTCCTGTTTCTCATAATATTTCTCTTCCCATGCCTGCATATACTTCACCCCGACTTCCTCGCTAAGCCTTACCTCGCAAACCCGTTTATGGATCCTTTTAATCCTCTCGCTGTCCGTCCCGGCTGCTGCCTCATCCGTCGTATTTTCCAGATAGTGCAGGAACTCTACCAGTTCCCGGGGAACCTCGCTATCATTCTCTCCCCGGGTATTCAAGAATATTCGGGTTGCCCCATCTTCAAGAATGCACTCTGCCTCCTCCTCGCACCTGGATCGAAATGTATATACATACCTTTATAACCGAATAAATCAAACGGCATTATCATTATAATATACGACGTATTCAGCCGATTGTAATCCGGTACTCCTGGCTCCAGCAATGATGTATCCGTCATGGACTGGTAGTATCTGCTGCGCTTCGCCAAATCTGCCCTTCTTTTCTGCTGCATTTCCGTATTATAAATAACCTTTTCCTGATCCATGGAAATACATCCATTCGGATGGAGCGAAGCAGTGGAGACACTCTTAATTCTTTTTCGGTCTCATTCTTTTCAAGCAGAGGGATTTCTTTTTGGAAGATAATCTCTAATATATCCTGATGGGTCCTGGGATCTTCCAATACCTCTTCAAATAAAAAACGGCTGGTAAGGTTTAATTCTTGCAATGGTATCATATTCTGTTGTTTACTCATATGTTTCTCCTTTTATTTTATCACAACCATCAGTTACTTAACAGACACAAAAACAAGAAACTTCCCCCATAGCCATCCCTCCCGTCATTTTAAATTTGATCTGAACATTGGATTTGTCGGCGAACTGCCATTGATTAATTTTAGAAATCAGAATGTCTGATATGGTAAATATTAGCATACCCCTCTTTGCTATTCAAGCAAACATACGAAGTATTTGCAAACTTTTCTCCACAGTTTAAACAGAAAAACCGGTCAATCGATTCTTCCTTATCAATTGACCGGTTAGTGCGAATTTTTATAATTGCCGGAATGGATTTCTACAACATTTCCACAAACGCTGCCATTCTTGTATTCAGCTGTCCGCAGTCTGCCATAGAATAGTCAGTCTCCACGCTGATGTAGGGCTTGCCCTTTTCATTTACGAACTTGCGGATACCCTTGGTCTCAATATTGTATGTATGGCAGGCCTGCAAGATCACTTCTACCACGCCGTCCACATGGAATTCGTCGATCAGCCTTCCCATTAAGTCAAGCCTGTTGGGATTCGGCGTCATGACTGAGCATCCGATGTCCATATACCTGCGGGCCAGGGCATCGTAGATATCCGGAATATCTTCATCCACCAGCTGGTCGTGATTCTTCGCGCCTACGCAGTTCTCAAAAGCAACGACAACGCCTCCGTTATCCTCGATGGCCTTGATGACTTTCTCCGTCGCGCCGCCGATAGGGCAGCCGGTCACAAGGATGCGCGGCCGCTTGTCAAGATGCTTGCCCTGCGCGTATTCATCCTCCAGCTGTTTTGTGAGCGCGTCTACTTCTGATGGAATTACAGACTTATCAAATTTGAAGGTACTTCCATACATGACATGGAACATATCCAGTCCGGTAGCCGGAGCCGGATCATATGCCATAAGCGCGGACAGCCGCTTCATGGACTTCCTTACCTCGTTCATGGTATGTGTGGCTTCACGTACCTTCTCATCAGTAATTTCTATATCAAACTTATCTTCCAGATATTCTTTGAATCGGATAATCTCCTTCTTCCACAGAATCAGTCCTTCCTCCGTCTGTCGGTTCGGAAGTTCCATAAGATATACTGGCTTGAATTCAGACATATACTCATACATCTTTTTCTTTCCGTCGCAGGTCGTCTCTCCAACCACTACATCGGAAAAATAAAAGAACGGGCATTTATCCGTCTTCGCAAACCCGTAGCTGGATTTGATCAAAGGACATAAGTTCTTCGGAAGGTCTTCTTCCGCTGCCGGGATCGTCTCATCGGATGTGGAGCATAATCCTACCACTGCCGCGCCCATAGCAACCGCGATCTCTTGAGGGAAATAGGTACAGTATACGCCTACGATCGGCACTCCCTGTTCCTTCAGCTTCTTAATGCCCAGGAACGATTTTTGTCTTTGTTCTGCAAACTCTTCAAATACCTCTGGCAATTCCTTAATAAGTTCCATCTTCTCTTCCTCCTGTTAACCTTTTTCTTCCGCAAGATACGCTGCGCCTAATGCGCCCGCATATTTTCCCATTTCCCGTGTCTCCACCGTCTTCCCAAGTTTCTCAGACAGGCGTCCCGCAAAATACGGGCTGTTGCTCAATCCTCCCGTAAGGATGATCTTATCCTGTAGGGATTGGCGCTTTGCAAGCTGCGCTACCTTCTCCGCCACAGATTCTACCACTCCGGCGGCAATGTCTCTGCGTTCCCTGCCTTCTCCAATGTAGCTGATAATCTCCGTCTCCGCAAATACCGTACACAGAGAACTGATCGGAATTGCCGTTCCCTGCCCTGCCATGTCAAATAGTTCCTCCAGCGTAACCCCCAGCCGGTTCGCCATGATCTCCAGGAACTTTCCGGTTCCTGCGGAACATTTATCATTCATCAGAAAGTCATATACCATGCCATCTCTTAGAGAGATCACCTTTGTATCCTGGCCTCCCACGTCAATGATCATACAATTTTCGCCTGCCAGTTCCCGGCCGCCCCGCCCATGACAGGTAATCTCTGTGATCGTCCGGTCGGCATAGTCTACTACGATTCTGCCATATCCTGTGGCAACTACCTTAGTCGCCTCATCCTCCACATTAATCTCCATCTCTCTGAGCCTGGCCCGGATAGTCTGGGCCGTCTCCTTGCTGCTCCAGCCTGTGGGCAGCACAAAATACGCCTCTTTGCTTCCCCGTACTACGACCTTGGAAGCAGTAGAGCCGATGTCAATCCCAATATAATTCATAAGCCATCACCTCTTTTTGGTTTTATCCCGTGTGGTTTAAGTCTATCATTTCCCGGCTTATGTGTCTTATTGCTTTTTTTGTTATATTATGACATTTATTGATAATCCCAATAAGTAGATGCTTTCATAAATGAATCTATGTCACCTGTTTCAGAACGTAGTTCCCCCCTTGCTGAAATCCTACTTCCAGCACCACCTTATCTTCATGGCAGGCTTCGCCGTTAATCAGAAGGTCAATCATTTTCGCCGCCTCATTGGCCAGTTTTTCTACTGGCTGTATGATTGCCGTCATCCCGGGTCGTGTCATCCTGGACACATAGGTTCCATCATAGGATACAATCCGAACGTCCTCCGGAACACGAAGGCCCCTTCCTTTTGCCTCCCTTAAGTATAAAGCCGCCAGCATATCCGTGCCAAATACGCCGTCAAACTTTATCTCTCTGGAAATATGTCCTGGATGACTGCCTCAAAATACTCCATGTCAAAACGGTTTCGTTCCAATTCATAAGAATACACTTCCACCTGTCTTTCTTTCATGATACGGTCAAATGCATGATGGCGGTCATGATAAGGGGATTCTACCGCCTGATCGCCTCTGAAGTGCAGCACCTTCCTGCACCCGCTGCCTGCCAGTTCTTCCGCCGCCATCCGGCCGCCCTTTTCATGGTTCACCGCCACAACAGGGATATCCGCCCCAAGATACCGGTCCAATGCAACGATCGGCTTCTTAATCTTCTGATATTCTTCGATCTCCAGCGAATGGACGCCGCTGATAATCCCGTCTACGATATGGCGGTTCAGCATATCCAGATATTCCAGTTCTGCATTTTCCTCTTTTGCCGTATTGCAGAGCATCGTCTTGTATCCTCGACTATGGAGGGCTTCCTCGGCTTTTTCCACAAACGCGGCAAAAACGGATGGGAGATGCTGGGAACCAGTAACGCTACGATCCCCGTCTTCTTTCGAAACAGATTCCTGGCCAGTTCATTCGGCGTATAGTCCAGTTCCATCATCGCCTGCTCTATCCTGCGCCGTGACTCTTCCGATACATAGCCGCTGCTATTCAGGACCCTGGATACGGTAGCCGGTCCTACATTTGCTTTTTTCGCCACATCTCTGATACTTGCCATGCTTCTTCCCTCTTTTCTTTCCCGTTAACTACATTGTTCTTTTCAAGCCATAGGATTCTATATCCTCGATCCGCGCCTGACCATCTACGGCGCATATGTACATTCTATCCTGCTCATTTCCCGCAAACACGTTCATGGAATGATTATTTCGATAGTCATCCGTAAATAGTTCCAAGGAACTCTGGTCTGACAGGATATGGACATCCAGTTTCTTCTTATTCTTCAGGAATAAAGGACTTCTGGATACCCCTTTGCTCCAGCCGTCCGCCAGGCTTCTGTCCACGCTTATCTGGGCTTTCTTAAGGTCTATGACGCATCTGGTCCTCCTCTGCCCGTCACCTCTTAGCATCAACTCTATCCGGGAAGCGTCCGTATGTTCAAGATCTATCTTCATCTTTAGTTCATATGCCACTCCGTCGCCTGCTTTAAGGTCATATTCCTTTCCCGGCTCCAGAAGCAAGGCATCCTCCCTGTAAGCATCCTCCCTGATGGATCTGATTTCTTCGATCGGACGGAACTGAAGCGTGCCATCTTCCATAAGCCTGACCTCCCTTGGAATATTGAAAAAGCCGCACCACCCTTCCTTGTAGGTTGGCCCCCAGTCTTTCCAATAGGACATCCATTCCCATTCATTGGCCCATCCTACGATCAGCCGGCGTCCATCCGGCGCAAGAAATGACTGCGGCGCATAGTAATCATGTCCCCAGTCAATCTCCCCCGATGTCTGGTAGCAGAATTTCCCGGTGGAATAGTCAAAATCCCCGGTCAGATATACGCTTTTTCTATCACCGGCCCCATGGGAGAAAATGTCAGGACATACTTGTCCCCAAGGGAATAGAAATCCGGACATTCCCACATGTATCCCCACTCTCCCCGGCTTTCCGCTAATACATTTACATATTCCCAATGAAGCAGGTCTTTTGATCTGTACAGCAGAGCCTGTCCTCTTTCCCCCCGGCTGGCTCCGCATACCATATAAAATAAATCTTCGTGCTTCCATACCTTTGGATCCCGGAAAAAACAGGCAGGCACGCCTTCCGGCGCTTCAATCACCGGATTTCCATCATATTTCTCAAAATGGATTCCATCTTCGCTATAAGCGATGCACTGCGTCTGTTCCATCCCGTTTCCCACATTCGTAGCGCCTGTATAGATTAAGTACAGCCTGCCTTCATGCTCTATCGCGCTTCCGGAAAAGCATCCGCCCTTCATATGGCTGTCATATGCCTCGCTTGGAGCCAGCGCCTCCGGCAGATACTCCCAATGAAGCATATCGTCGCTGATCGCGTGGCCCCAATGCATACAATCCCAGAAACTGCTATATGGATTGTGCTGAAAAAAGAAATGGTATTTCCCTTTATAATATAGCAGCCCATTCGGATCGTTCATCCAGCCGGCTTGCGGCATAAAATGATAGCGCTGGCGCATGCTGCCCTTGGCGACTTCTTCCTTCTCCGCTTCGATTCTTAATTGCGCCCTTTGAATATTCATCTGCATTAATTCCTTTGACATATGTAACCTCCAACTATAATTCTGATAACAGGATGTGGAACCCGTTCCATAAATTCCGAAAATAAAAACGGCTTCACCGTTTTCTAAGGTTCATTATATTCCTTCGGCATAAAAAGTCAACACCTTTACACTTACTATAAAACATATGTAAAGAATAAAAGGATCCGCGGCCTTTACAGGAAAGGCCACGAATCCTCTGCTTTATATTCCATTCTGAAGATGCTTCTTCAGTTCCATATAGCGTTCTTTCCCAATAGGCAGTTCCTGCCCATCCGTTAAGGACGCCCGATAGCGTCTGACGCTGTCAAATATACATCTATTCACAAGATAACTCTTATGAATACGTCTGAATGTCTCCGGCACTTTTTTCTCAAAATCAGCCAGCAGCCCCCAAGTCTTAAAACGATCCGACTTCGTATGCACAATAGAATACTGCGCCGCTGCCTTCAGATAAAGAATATCGGAAGGAAATAGATAATGGTAATTCTTCTCCTTATCCCGAAATACAATCTTCTCTTGATTCGCCTTTTGCATATCCATGTGCTTCATATATACCAGGAAATCCGCATCGGCCAGATACTGCCTTTCTTCGAAAGCCCGTTGGCCTATTGGCATATCGCCATGAGAATCATGGACATGGGCCAATTTCAGTTCGCCATTTACCATACGCCACACATAGGTACCCCGGACATGCACATGAAATACGCTCCCATCCTCCTTTGTCGCAGTGACTTTATAACGTCCATATACAACCCATACATTCCTCTCATGAAAGAGAAGATGATATTCTTCATCTGACAACAGGATTGGAAACTCTTCATGCTCTATACCAGCCAGTTCAACAAACTGGTCCCGGCCTTCACTCCACTGGGAATCATACGCCCCGATCCAGACAAAATCATCGGCCGTTGGAAGTACTGCTATCTCCTGCTTGCGATTGTAAAAACTACGGACATTCTCCAACGTCTTCTGTATGATCTGCGCTTCTGTAAATGCTGGTCTTGCCATGCTACTATCTCCTTTTCCTAAAACTGAGTTAATTATAGCAGGCAAGAATACCGCCATTACCAGAATGCTACCATTTGGTTCTCCTTATTTCTTCTGTTTATTCTTGTTTCATCTCCTTTCATTACGAATTAATGTCCTATATTCCGTCTACTCCATCGATTTCTTTCTTTTCTTACATATTATCAGCATTATAACTGCCATTCCCACAATGCCTGCGGCTGGCATTGCCACGGAATTAGTATCTCCTGTTTTTGCAGCATGTTTTGCCGGATTCGTCCTGCCTGCCGCATTGCCCTTAGAACTGTCCTGGTTCTGTCCTGCCCCGCCGTTTCCACCCGTCTCATGATTGCCAGCGCCTCCTTGTCCATCATCCGGGTTATTGGAATCATTGTCCGAGATGTTGACTGCCGTAGAATACTCCATCCGAAAGTTATCATATTGGGCGGTAACGGCCACCGTCACGATCGTCTTTCCTGTCTTTTGCGCCGTAACTTTGCCATCCTCATAGGATGCAAGGGACGGGTCTTCCGTTATAAACTCGACTTCTGCCACTTCCGCCAAACGTTCCGGCATTGTAAATAACTGCACGCTATCCCCAGGCTTCATCTCTTTCCTGGTCTCTGGAGCCTTCTCCCCAATAAGGGCAAATGGATCCACATATTCCTCCACATAGCCTAGATCCGTACTGGCTTTGACAAGCCTCTCATATGCAGCGTCCGCCCTTCGAATAACTGTTAGCCTCCTTCGCATCCTTGATTGCCTGTTCCAACCTGTTTTTTGACGCCTCTGTCAGATATCTGGCATCGATCGCTTCTGCCGTGGCAATCAACTCATCAAGCGCCCTTCTGTCAAGCGGCACGATCTGGAAGGGAAAGGATTGGGATGCGCTTAGAATTCCGGATGATACCGTTGCCTTCATTTCAACGGGAGCGGCAACGGCGGGATTCGTAACCGTTCCTTTGCTATCAATCACTGATTTATCACTGCTTTCCCAAGTAATCTTTAGATCATCCAGTTTCGCCGGAAGCGTCAGATCGTACTTGATCTCCTGAGCGTTTTCATTGTTTCCCAGAAGGCTTTCCTGCGTAACCGTGCCTGCGAGTTTATCCTTTAATTTGGCTTCAAATTCCTCTTTCGCCTGGTTCTGGACTTCATTTTCATTGAGCGCGGCATTATATACCTTCACTTCATCAATGAGACCGTTAAACACTCTATCCCAGTTATTTACCCCCAGATAGATATCCTGATTGGCTCCTAAGAGGGGATCATGCTATTAGCAGTTCCCAGCTTGATTCCATTGAGATATGCCGTCGCTTTTCCCTTTGACCCGGTTATCGTAAACTGCTGCCAGGCGCCGGACTCGACAGTAGTGCCAAATAATGTGGTATGCTTCCAAAGATTCCGCCGTTTGCCCATACCTTGCACTGATTCGTCCCCGTCTTGCTGCCGGAAAGGGAAATCCAATTTTCCGGATTATGGTATCCAAGGAATGCCAGACATTGGTTTTCATCGAAGGTTCCGTCAGGCTTAAGCCACATGGATACCGTATACTCTTCGCCCAGATTCGTTTTATTAAGCTTCAGTCCATAATCGCCTAAGCGTATTCCTTTGCCGGACTTTCCTTCTTCATAGGCAATATCTCCGGTATAATCTTCAAAGCCTTTTTTTACTGCCTTTGCGGAATCTCCTCCTTGCTGGCTATCCACATTTCCTTCAAAGGAGTAGGAGGCCACGAGCCTTCCATCAAGGCTTCCTTCTACTGCTATGTCTGTCTCTGCCGTCTTGGTCGTATTCCCCAGCGTCACGCTGGCAGTTATCTTTGCGTCGCCTACAGAAAGCGCCGTAACATTTCCATCTTCATCGACGGACGCGATGTCTGGCTGGGAACTTCTAAAACTGATGGCAGGCCCCGCTTCTTTTACCACTGCAGGCATATTGACTTCAATCGTCTCTGTTCGCCCCACAAACATGTTCATGTTTTCTGTAACTGTGATCCCTTTCTTCTGCAATACTTCTTCCGGCGAACTGCCGTCATAGAGCTGATAGGCTTCTCCCGCTGAAAGCGTCCGGCTGTATACCTTTACTTCATCCACAAGGCCGTCAAATTCTTTATCCCAATTAGTAACTCCAAGATAAATGTCCTGACTGCTTCCGGATAGCGGCTGGTTGCTGGCCCCGGAAGCCACTTCCTCGCCATCCATATATGCAGTCATCTTCTCTGCAGAGCCCGTCACTGTCAGGCAGTGCCAGGTTCCGGCATCTATCTGTGCAGTATCAAGCACTTTCCATCCATATCCGTTCCCGTTCGCCAGATCTTGCACTGGGATGTTCCGTCGGCATTTCCCGCGACAGACAGCCATTTTTCCGGGGAGTGATGCCCCAGAAAGAGCACGCTCTGGTTAGAAGCAAATGTTCCGTCCGGCTTAAGCCACAGGGATACCGTAAAGTTCTGCCCCAGATTGGCCTTGTTCAGCTTCAGCCCATAGTCTCCAAGGCGTACTGCCTGTCCTCCGTCTTTTCCTTCCTGGTAAGATACGTCTCCTGTATAGGCTTCCAGCCCCTTTACGATCGGCGATGCCGCGTCATTTTCCGTCACGCTGTTATTAAGCGTACCGTCATCAAAAGCATAGGAAGCTACCAGCCGTCTGCCAGAGTATTACCATTTTGAGGCGCTGCCATCACCGGCCAAGGCCCCACGACAGAAGTCAGCATAAGCGCACCGGCCAGAAATCCATAGAATAATTTATTTCTTCTCATATTTCCTGTTCTCCTTTCTTTGGCAGATGCCTATTTTCCTCGATAATCTGACTCCACAACGGTGATTTTAATGGAATCTTCATATTCCTTGCCCCGATACTTGTAAGTTACCTTCAATGTCTTTTCGTCCGGCCTTATCCATATCGATCTTCTTCGCATTCGTTGTATATTCTTCTATCCTCTCGGCTTTCCCGTTTTCCAGATACAGCTGTATCCTGATGTCCTCCGTGTCCAGTTTCTCCCCGACCGTATAGAGGCGCTTTGTCTTTAACGCATTTCCAGACTTGGCTGCTACATCCGTTGATACATAGAACGTTGCTTCCTTATCTTCCGGATTCTGTACCATCGACAGTTTTCCATTCTTGCTGACCAGATAATAGCCCGGATATTTTACGCTTTCAAAAGTGACTCCGCTGCCTGCGAATCCTTCCAGCGTCTTAAATGTCATTCGCTCTGCCTCGTCCTGGGAGCCTCTCACATCCTGGGAAAGTACAAGCGGTATGCTGCCGGACGCCAGATCCCCTGCTGCAAGGTACAGCCCCGGCTTATCATTGGACTCGATGGACACATATGATTCCTTTCCTGTATCCGCCTTTCCCGGATTGATCTCCCACTCTGTCCTGGCTCCGTCCTGATAGAAGTCGCTGAGCAGATTCTTCCCTACGATCGGATAGTCACTGTCATTTAAGGTATTTGTGAAACTTTCATTTGCAAGGTAGTTTCCATCGTAATCCGTGATCTTGCTTGCCGTGCCTGTCAGGCCGGTTGCCGTCTTCTTAATTGGGTCAATGGTTCCATCTTCCTTAATCTCAATCTTCTCTACGCAGGCCACGCGCCTGAATCCACTGCCATGCGGCAGGCTGCCGTCATGGTAGACGAAATAGGTCTGGCCCTTAAAGTCAAAGACCGCCATATGGTTTGTATTTGCCGTCGCCGAAGGCTCCATCAGCACGCCGCCAAAGTCCCATTCATTGCTCATAATGTCGTCCGTGACTGCATAGGCCATCTGCTCTCTCCAGTCACAGGCAAAGAACATATAGTACTTTCCATAAAAATTCCCATTCTCATCCTGCTGCCGGTAATAGTAAGGCGCTTCTGTAAAGGTATGCCCTTCGAATCCATTGATCTTGCCTACTACGATGTCATGCCCTTTTCCCTCGCCTACAGAAAGGCCTCCTGTATTACCATCCTGATCTTTTACAGATATCATATCCTCATTCAGCTCGCATACGAAGAATCTGGTATTGCCCCAGCCCAGATAGCGGTGCTCCACGCCATTTTCGTCCTTCTCGCTCCAGATGGTGGGGTCAATATCCTCCCATGTATGGGGTCCGCTCGGCGTATCAATATTTCTTACCAGTGGCTTGCCGATATCCTTGAAGGGGCCTGTAGGCCCGTCCTTGGATACCGCAACGCCGATGGACTTTCCACCGCCATTCGCCCTGTTCGCCTCTGTACAGTAATAGAAGTAATAATTTCCGTCACTGCCTTTTGCTACCTGCCCTGCCCATGCGGATGTATCATCATTGGCCCAGGTAATATTGCTTCTGTCGGCTTTTAATATCATGCTTTCATACTTCCAGTTCTTCATATCCTTGGATGAATAGCATCGCCAGTCCGGCATATGATAATACTCGGCCGCGGAAGTGTCATGGCCCACATAGCAGTAGACCGTATCTCCGTCCACAAGAATGGATGGGTCGCCTCCATAGAGAATATCGCCTTTCTCATCAAATCCCAACATAGGATTGCCAGAATCGCTTTTATTCAGTATCCTGGCAGTCCCGGCTTTGTCTTCTTTTGCGAATGCGGTCTGGCTGCACAAGGTAATTCCCGCCATAAAGAGCAGAGCTCCCGTCAACAATTTTCTCATATCTCACTACCTCTCTTCATCTATTATCCGATTTGTCTATCTGGATGCCTTCCTTTTTCTCACAAGAATTAACGCTGCCGTGCCTCCTGCAAGAATCAGGAATAATATGGCCACTCCTGCCCGGGCTGATCTCCGGTCTTGACAGAAGATGCCCCTTTATTTCCTGCGCCGTCTGCCTGGCCGCCTGAGGTTCCTTGTCCCTGGCCATCCGGCTTTCCTGGCACATCCCCGTCATCTTTGGCCTTACCGTAACTATAAATGTAGCTGTCTTATCTTCATACGCTGCCTGAATTTGTCTGGGTTCCAGCCTTGTCCTTATCATAGCCGATAATCTGAGTTTCCCCGGTCACGTCTTTCCTGGTACCGTCACTGTAGACCGCCATTACTTTCATTCCCGCAAGGTCTAGTTCTTCTCCTGTCTGATACTCGGTCTTGGATGGAGGCGTCACCTCTATAGACGTAAGCGTAATCTCCACAACAGGCTCCAGGGCATCGATCGCTTTCTGAAGCTCTGCTGCCGCAGCATCCGCTTCCTCGGTAGTCTTAACGCTTGTCAGCGCCTCTTGCGCAGTCTGGATGGCTGCCGCCAGGGCAGCATAACTCTCCGCTGTATAGTTCTCCGGATTGACTGCTTGGGCTGCCTTGATCGTACGCTCCAGCAAATAGGTATCCACATAGTCCTTGTCTCCCCATTTTCTCTGAAGCGCGCTGTACTCGGATGCCGTAACTGGCATGACGTATCCATGGCGGTATTTGCTCGGCATAGAGAACTGGCTGCTATCAAGCATGGTGAACTCTCCGGATTCCAGATCCGTCGTAAGCAGCGGATAGTACCCCTGTCCTCTTGCAAACCGGTCTACCATCAGGCACCACTGGTCCTGCCCATCCGCCGTCTTTTCATTCAGCTTGAAGATGATCGGTCCTTCCACGGCTCCCTGCGCATTCATAAGGTCTGTGGTAAGCGTCTGGGAGGCGATTGGCGCAAAACTGCCTAATACAGAGTCTGATTTGTCGATTTCTATAACTCCCTTGCTTTCATTCTTCGTATAGCGGTAGTAAGTTCCATTATTTGCAATCATGGTAGAATCAATCACTTTTACAGGCTTGCCGTCTGTATCCGTGCCGCCGGAATGATATACCCGAGGATCCGTGTAGGTGCGGAAATCTCTGGTCTTGCAATAGTAGATGGTATGGTTTTCATATTCCTGGGTAATATTCTTGTCTCCGTCCACTTCCAGCGTAGTGGAGGCCCAGTACACCACATATTCTCCTGTCTTCTCATCGTAGATGAATTCCGGCGCCCACGTGCATCCCGCACCTTCCGGCGCGATCTCGGACAGCCACGGCTCGCTCCAGTTTACCAAGTCGTCAGATTCCCATACAACGATGCTGTGGCTTCCGTTAGAGCCTGCCTCCATCCAGCTTTTATTATTATAGATGCTAAGATCAGTGGCGATCATATAGAACTTGTCGCCTTCCGGCGCTCTTGCAATAAAATGATCTCTCAGGCCGCTCTCGCCAAATGTGCTTTTAAGAACAGGCTTATTGCCGTTCAGATCCTCCCAGTTCAGCCCGTCTTTGCTAAGTGAAAAATAGGTCTGTTCATCATTGCTGCTGCCTTCGCTTCCCGTAAAATGCACGAATAGATATCCTGCGTAATCCTCTTCGGAGACTTCCTCTGGCGCTGCCTTCACGGTTACATCATAGGTCTTGGTAACAGCCGCCTTCTGGTCTTTTGAAAAGGTTGCCGTAAGTGTTACTTTCGCATCCTGTTCCTGTCTCGCGACCAATCCCGCAGGCGCTGCGTCGTACCCTTCATTCTGTGTTCCCTGGGTGCTGATAATTCCTTCATCGGAAGACTGCCATGCAATAGAGACTCCGTCCTTTTCCGCCGGAAGGGTTATATTTCCCTTGATTTTATCCGCATTCGGAATTATAAAACTGTCAGCCACGCGATTAACGTCTTCCATAGCGCGTTTGCGTTTCCGCAGCTTCCTGCTCTGTGAAGGACTTGACATCTGCGTCCGTCATTGCCCAGTCATATACCTTTACATTGTCAAAATATCCCCGGAAATACTTGTCTCCACTGTAAAAAGACTTGCCCAGGTATGCCTTCAGGCTGCTGCCCAGATCCGTAATTGACAGATTGGTATTGTTGTTCTCCGCGATCAGCTCGCCGTCCTGATACAAACTGATAGAGTCCGGCGTTATGACCATCTTGACATTGATCCATCTCCGGCTGTTATTCGGATAGGCAAAGCCTTTCTCCGCTACTTTCTCCTTCTGGTAGCTGGATTTGGTGATTGCCAGTTTCATATAAGTCGGCTGGGTCTTAAGGAACAGATATTTCTGTTCATCCTGTCCTATGGCAAATGTAAAATAATTGCCTGCTCTGGTTACTTCTTTTACATCCATGGATATGGTCATGCTGTCATGACCGTCAAAGAATCCTTTCGGGAATTCCAGATAACTGTTGCTTCCGCCTTCTGCTTTCGCGCCATTTAGATAAAGAACCTGGCCATACGCTTCGTCCTGGACATAGGAAGCGCCTGCGGAAAGTGCGGCATCATTGCTTCCCACACCGTCTTTGGCTGTTCCCGCCTGATATTCCTCATCAAAGTCGTATTCCAGTATGGGCTCGTCTGATTCGCTTCCGTCTCCCTTAACGGTTATCTTGACAGATACTTTTGAATCCGCCGCGAATTCCTTGTCTGACAGATTCAATATAGGCGCTCCATCCGCTCCAAAGAATACCGGCTTCACATGGCAGTGCCTGCAAGGATCATATAATGGATCTCCATTATGTACGCCGCCTCCGGTCGTATGTGTCTTCGTAGGCCTTGCGTGGTATACGATGACCGGATTGCCATATTCATCCACACTGAACGAATTATGACCGGGACCGGATACTTCGTTGTCGAAATCCACGCTGGTAAGAATCGGGTACGGCATCTTCTCCCAGTTATCCGGATTGGTCAGGTCATCGTCTGCATTCCCTGTCAGCAATCCCACGCAGTATTCCATCCCTGTTCCGGATGCAGAGAAGGCCAGATATACCTTGCCATCCTTCTGTATCACGGCCGGACCTTCATCCACTCTGTTATTTACCAATTCCCAGCTGTACTCCGGCACCGTGATGATCGAGCATTTGCTGGTCAGCTGGGTCGGATTAGAAGGATCAATGGTCGCGATATAGATGCTGGATCTCCCTGGGTTACATCTGCCCATGCAAGATAGTCTCTTCCTCCGGCTGTAAAATGCGTCATGTCGAGGGACATGGCATTCATGCATCTGCCCTCGTCTCCGGCCACCGGCTTTACACGCTGTGGTTTCCCCCAGCTGTCCGGATTCATCATGTCATCAGGATTGTTGCATTTGATCATAAATGGACGAATGCCAAAGTTGCCCCCTTCCGGGTCATCTCCCGCCGTACTTACGAAGTACCAGGAACCGCCGATCTTATGGAGTTCCGGCGCCCAGATAAACCTGCCATAAGAGTCGAAGCCTGTGGCGCCTGAGCCGTCATCCATATTTTCATCCCAGATTGACACTTCCTCGGCATCCGCAAGTCCACTGATGGTCTTGGCCCTTCTTAAGATCAGGCGGTCATATCCATCCTTGTCCCCGCCGCCATTCATCGGATAAGATGCCGTAAAGTAATAATAGCCGTCATCTTCATTGTATGTGATAAATGGATCGGCCCGCTCTTCAATCAGCGGCTCATCTGCCTCCGTATAATAGGCGGAGCCCCCGATGGTTCCTCTTACCGTATAGGTGCCTGGCCTGGAAGTATTTATCTTTGCAAGGTCTGCCTTGTTCCAGCGAATTGAAAGAGTCTTCTTTGTCCCGTCAGAATAGGAGGCCTCAACCTCGCTGTCCAATTTATAATCCTCTCCTTTATTGATCTCTATATCCTTCGGTTTTCCTGAGATCTTGGTATTCTCCGGATTCGTAAACTTCTTGGCAAGAACCTCATATTCCGCCTCTGTCAATGAGATAACCGCAGACTGCCGCGCATCCTCCGGCGCGCCTGCCGCCTCTTCAAACTCATGCGCAGCTTCCCTTGCCTCATCAAAGGTCTCAAAGTCCGCCGTCGTTATAAGGCGGCTGCTTCCATCATTTTGCTGCACAAATAGTTTATAGACTTTATCCGTACTGTCATAAACGCAGTCCAACTTTGCAATGCTGTCGATTCCCGGCAGCGTGACACGCCTTACGTTGGCATAGGTTATCAAATCCGCAGAATCATATACCAGCAGCACGCCGCTGTTACCTCCATACGCAGCCACGACTCCAAAACTCATATCTGCCTTGCGGAAGATCTTTGGCGATACAAAGGATCTGGGGTTCCTTTTCTCTTCATCCGTTGTCTGTAACGGATACAGAACCGGCTGATCCTTGTGCAGCGCACTGTAGTTCCCGCCGTTTTGGGCAGCCAGCTTCATTCCGCCGTTCTGTCCGGTCGCTGGAGAACTGCTTACATAGGAGGCCACATCCGTTCCCTTTGCGATCACGGTCAGCGGAAACTTTTTGGTTCCAGGTGCTGACGCTCCATCTACTGTGATGGTTGCTGTCAAGATCGCTTCTTGATTCTTCCCCTCTGCCCTGGTAACCTTTCCGTCATCCGATATAATATCCGGATTGTCTGATTTCCAGCTAATTTTCGCATCTCCCCATTCTTTCGGTAGTTCCAGATCTTTCGATACAAATCCAGCATCCAGGGTCAGTTCATCGGTATATTTCGCCAGATCTTCTTCCGGATTCTTCTTCAATACGGTCACTACAATGTCTTTCGTCAGTTTCCGGCCGTTTGCCTCTATGGTTGCGGTCATGGTGACAGCCGTATCCTCATCCGGACGCGTTACCGTTCCATCATCCGCTATGACCGCCTTATTCCCTGACTCCCAGATAATAGCTGTTACTCCGCTTCCTCCGGTAGCCGGAAGTTCCAAAGAACGGTCTGTCTGTTCCGGCAGAGTTAGCATTCCCGTGTCATACTCCAACGCAAAATCTTGATATTGGGCTGTAACTTCATCTCCGTTCAGCGCCTTGTCATAGATTCTGAAATTATCAATCAGTCCTTGGAAATACTCCCCATTTCCCCAGTTGGCTCTTCCAATATACAGGCTGCTTGAATCCCCAAGCAATTTGTCAATAGGGTAGGAACTATCTACCTGGATTTTTCCTCTCCATTTACATATATGGCTGTATCCGTCTGGCTAAGCACTACATCCACATGCATCCAGTCATTACTGGCCTGCGTAGATGCCACCGCCGGCCTGCCCCCGGTATTATGGTATCGCTCTGCTGACAATGTACCATTATTCTGCAGGATGCCAATATAACGTTCAGCCCCCCCAGGCTGGCTTCTTGCTGCTGTCTGCCTCTGCATACGCGATCCAGTTTCGTCTGTGTCCTCTCATGTTTCGCTTCATAGGAGATGGTCAGTTCTT
>ENA-OQCO01000612-OQCO01000612.1-human-gut-metagenome-genome-assembly--contig:-NODE-612-length-18691-cov-4.417044_pt1 | contig 18691 bp, 22 predicted proteins | sample MGYA00242500_ERZ504582 | MGnify/ENA primary metagenome ERZ504582 (study PRJEB26092, sample SAMD00036346) | human gut metagenome | host: Homo sapiens | study: EMG produced TPA metagenomics assembly of...
CTGCTGACTATACGGGAATCGGCAGAAACACCTTAAGACAGCTTGTAGAATGGAAGAAACTTCCAGTATTAAAGGTTGGTCGCAAAGTCCTGATTAAAACCGATATTCTGGAAATGTTTATGGAAGCGAATGAAGGTCGTGATTTGAGGGATAGAGGAAATGTAAAAGCCGTAACAAGAACTGCGGCAAATTAAAAAGGCGGCTTCCAAAGAAACCGCCAAAGGTTCTATCAGACCGAAGCCATGATATACCTACACGCAAGAAGATTATACCATGTGCTTCTTCTGATACGCAACCGAGAACTTATGTTTGCAAAAGAAAGGGGAATGTAATCATGGCAAAATCAACAAAAAGTTATGAAGAACGAATGCTTGAAATGGAAAAGAAGGAACAGGAAAGCCTTGAAAAGGCGAAAAGATATGCAACACAGAAGAAAGAACTTCTGAAACGAAAGAAAGCCGAAGAAAGTAAAAAACGAACCCATAGGCTCTGTCAGATTGGCGGTGCAGTGGAATCCGTTCTTGGTGCACCTATTGAGGAGGAAGACATCCCAAAGCTGATTGGTTTTCTGAAAAGGCAGGAAGCCAATGGGAAGTTTTTCTCAAAGGCAATGCAGAAAGAAGCCAATACCGATATGGAGGAAGTGTAATGGCGGAGGGGATGAGTTTTTCATTCCCTTCATTGCTTTTTCATGAAGGGCGCACTTATGGACAACCAGAGGTCGTCCCAATAAGTTTGCCACAAGTGGCAACCGGTCTGCGCTCACGCTTGCCGGGCTCGTTCCGTCGGCGGGGCTTTCAGCCAGACCTGCTCATGCCGCAGGAGGCACTCTTCGCCAGAGGGGCGCATTCCATGCAGACTGCTATGCGCAGGGCACTCTTACGCAGAGGGCGTTCCGGCAATGCTGCTTTTTCTAAAATTGAAAGCAATGTTGCCGGAAATCTATGCCGGATGTGCAGAAAGGAGGAATCCAGACATGGCGATTTTTCATTACACAATCAAAATAGTCGGACGAAGTAAAGGAAAATCTGTTATCTCCGCTTCTGCATATCTCAATGGGGATGTGATGAAAAACGAAGAAACCGGGAGTATCAGTTATTACACTTCTAAAAAAGAAGTGGTCTACACCAGTCTGATGATGTGCGAAAACGCACCTTCTGAATGGCAGATAGTACCAGAGGAAAATATAAAACGCTTTCAAAAGTCTGTCCGATACAAAAGGTCAGAAGATAAAGAAGCTGCTATAAAAAAATTTAAAATCACATTTCAAAAACAGAGGTTATGGAATGAGGTATTGAAGATTGAAAAAAGTGCGGATGCCCAACTTGGCAGGTCATTTGAATTTGCCCTTCCAAAAGAATGGAGCAGACAAGAACAGATTCAATATACAGCCGACTATATCCAAAAAACATTTGTGGATAAAGGAATGTGCGCTGATTGGAGTATCCACGACAAAGGGGATGGCAATCCTCATGTCCATCTGCTTCTGACTATGCGCCCTTTTAACCCGGATCATTCTTGGGGAAAGAAAGAAGTCAAGGATTGGGAATTTGTCAGAGATAAAAACGGAAATATCGTGATTGATGAATCCCATCCGAACTGGTGGCAGGATAAGAAAAACCCTGACCGTCATGGAATCCGTATCCCTGTATTAGACGAAAACGGAATCCAGAAGATTGGTGCAAGAAACCGCTTGCAATGGAAACGGGTGCTGACCGATGCTACTGGATGGAACAATCCAAAAAACTGTGAACTATGGCGGAGTGAATGGGCAAAGGTATGTAATGAACATCTGCCTTTGCAGAATCAGGTCGATCACCGTTCTTATGAAAAACAGGGAAAACTCCAGATTCCTACCATCCATGAAGGCGCTGACGCAAGAAAGATTGAACAAAAGTTTCTTGCCGGGCAGGAAATAAAAGGTTCGTGGAAAGTAGCGGAAAATCAAATCATAAAACAACAAAACACGTTATTGCAAAAGATACTGGACACCTTTGGGAAAGTATCGGGTGCATTATCATTATGGAAGGAGCGATTAAATGACATTAGAAGAAAGCCGGGAAATTATACCCTTAATGGAATCCATGATTGGGCAAATCGAAGGACAGCAGACCTTAATGGCAGAAATGATTCTGGAAATGCAGAACCGGGACACCCAACTCTCTCTTATGCAGGAACAGAATCAGAAATTGCAAAAATTAAACAGCGAGTTATCCGGGCTGCTCAACATTTTGCCAAATACCGAGGAACTGCTTTCCAAGATGGAAGAACAGAAAACGAAGATAGAACTTTTGGAAAACGAAAATCAGCAATGGCAGAAATTGGCACAGAAGCTGAACAGCGAAAACAGTTTATTACTGAAACAGAACACCGAATTGCTGAACTGGAACAGCAGATAGAGAAAGGACGTGATATAGATGAACGAATCCAGAGAATTAAAGAACGCCGAACAGTTGGAAGAGCTTCTGCTCCTGACCGAGGAGATACAAGAAGAACTGGAACAGAAAGACCAGCTTATCGTGGAACTGAAGACGCAGCTCAACGAATCTCTGATCTTGAACGAGAAATTAAACAAAGAGAACAGAGCCGGGAATATTCAAGCATTAAAGAACGACTTGAAGCTGGCAGACAGAGCATTGCGGAACGAGAAAGAGAAGCTGCGAAGCGCAAACGTCATGATCGGGGAATATCAAAATAAAATACGCTGTTTAACACAACAACGGGATTATGCCCGGACACATCAGAAAATCGTAGAGATACCGGTAGAAAAGCCGGTACTCTATGAAAAATGTGAATCCTGTGACCGGACAGCCTATCAGAATGAAAAAGCGAAATACGGAACACAAAAAGAGCGACTTGCCGGACAGTATAAAGCAAAAACGGTAATGTTCCAAACAACCTTGTTCCTTCTTGCATGGTATTCGCTGACAACCACTCTTTTTCAGGCAGTACAGTCCGATGTGTTCCTTTCCGATTGTAAATCATTCTTCCATGATGCAGCGTCATTCCTACAAACTTTTATCGGTTGGACAATTGATGCCGGGCAATCTGTGGCACAGATTAGCACAAAAATTCCAAATCCTTTTATAGCCGGAATGGTATATTGGTTATTTCTGATATTGGTTGTCGGAATATGTGTGGCAGGGACAGGGATACTGGCGATACTGATAGAAATAAAGGTTATAGAATTATATAAGAAAAACTGTTGGGATGTTATTACTCTACTGATGATACTGACAAGTACTGCTGTCATCATTTATTTTGGAGAAGCAATTAAAAAAGCACTTTCCGTAAATCTTCTATTGCTTTTCGTACTTTCTCAGGGAGTATATCTTGGAATCAGATGTTATTTGAAAAATCGGTTAGGTACCAAGCAATATTGGTGAAAACATGCTAAAAAACGTATAATAGCAGGGGATAAAACATCGTCCCCTACTATTATATAAACAGCGAAGTTTTACCCATCTCTCTCTTTTGAAAGATTCGCTACTTGTGGAACCGAGATATAAGGTTTCGCCTGTGTTCTTTGGTGTATCACTACCACATTTCTCTGTACCGATGTAATCTTTCTGCATACGGAAGCAAGAGATACAATATTCCTTATTTTAAAACATAATTACAATTCCTGTTTGACAAGAACGATCATCATAGAAGGATTGTATTTGTCCCCACTCATAATAATATTCGACGCCTGTCATACTCTTTTTACTGGGAGTACCTAAGCATTTCCTTAAAAACCTATTATTTTCTTCTTGCAACTTTTCTAAGACTGTACCATTCATTGTCTCATATTTCGTAGAATACTTTTTGTCTGCTCGAACCAATTCAATCTTTTTTACTTTTCCATGTCTTCCATAGATTGTAACATAAAACTTCTTATAAAGCCATTTTAAAGGTTTCTTAGAAATCAATATTGTATAAGAATACTCTGTTTGAGCAATCTTAAAATCAATTTCTTTAAATAGGGAAATACTTCCTTTGGGAGTAATTTTATATCCCCCTATTTTTAACATATCTTCCTTTAGCTCATCCTTTATTTGGATAATCTCCATACTTACTATAAAAACAACATAGCCTTCACACACTACAACGGTAACTATTTTTGCCCATAGCACATCTGGAACAAACATGTTCCAAGCTATAACAGGAAGCAAAGCTACTCCTACCGCAGTCACCAGTAGAAGCACCCTCCAAATATAATTTTTCTTTCTTTTTCCTTCATTAGTTAAATTTTCATCATAATAAAGATGACCTGGGGCTTCGAATGAGTTTAATAGAAATTCCTTTAAAAATGACACCAGAACCGCTCCCCAAGAAGATTTCTTTTGTTCCTTCATATTACCCAATCTCCTCTGCTATATGATTATTTTTCATTCTATTTTTTACTTAACTTATACATTAGCAAGATTTTTAGTTATTCTTCTAACAATATTTTTATCCCCGCTTTTTCTGCTTTATGCGAAAAGTCAACAGCAAATCCCCATCCCATCTCTGCAAATTGCCATTTCTTCGTTTTTTGTAATTTTATAGATTTCAACTGTAGACACTTTATTTAATTCAGGATATAACTTCTTAAGTGTAAGTATTTGTTTATTTCTGCTTATTTTTTCATTCCATATAATTGTTAATTTAACCTGTTTTCTTTCAAAAAAACCCACCTTACATAAATCTGCATAGCAGGCTTCTGGTATTGATATATCATTGTTTTTTAACATTTTTCTCCTTTATTTAATTTTATAAAAAACTTCTAAGCCCTATTAAAAGAAATATGAAGCCTATTAGAGGAACAGGTATCATACAAATGAGAAACACATTAAATTTTTTCCTTGCTTCATCAGTATTTTCTTCTTTTGTTACTTTTGCTTTTTTCATAACTATAAAAGGGAATATCAGTAATAATAATCCTCCAACTACTGCTAACAATATTTTCATCTTATATATTCCTTCCTTATCTTTAAATAAATATTAATCATGTATCGTACTATATTCCAATCCTAATGCACTTTTTCTTCTACAAATTCTTTTACTATCGCCTATTGATGTATTTTCATATTCACTGTTTGAAACAGTATATATTTCTCTTTTACCATTACAACTTACATATAACTCTCTATCTCTAGTTTTACCACTGCTAATCTTTTTGTCTGTTACAATTGCAATTTCATGAGTTGCCCCATCAAATGTAAATAAAAAATTTATTGGGAAGCTAATTGTAAATGCGATTATAAAAGCAGCAAATACAACTGAAAGTTTACGTCCAAATTTCTGTGGTACATCTGTTTTTAAAGATTTAATAATAAATGGCAGTGCAAGTAAAGCAGTAATAATTGCCGTAATCTTCATATAGTTTCCAAATTCATAATTAAAGAGTTTACTCGTATTCAGGGATAAAAGCATTGCTATTGCTGCACCCATAAATGGTAATTGATACGCCAGTTCTTGTCCTTTTTTTGTGGTGACTTCTATAAATATATATGGATAATATTTTATATACACTGCATATGTAATCATCAAAACCATTATAAATATAACTAACATTGTTTTGCCACCAATAAAAAATGCTACCGCATCAGCAATTATTAGAATCCAACCTAAAGCTTTTAAAAATTGCTTTGTTTTTTACGCTTTTCTTTTTCTATTGTTTTTGACATATTTTTGATAGTTGTATTCTCATTACATATAGATTTATAGAAATTCTTTTCTATCCAGTTTAAAGCAGGTACATACTTTGATACATCTTTGTTCTGTTCAACTAACTCACCAAAATCCACAAGATCTATTTCATGTTTTATAAGTGTATCATATAAAATATCATAATTTACATACACTTGCTCCAGAGTAACAAGTCTATTGTACATCTTATCAATTAATATGACATCTGTTCTACCATTTAATGGAATCATTAAAATACAACGAATATCATTATATTTTATATGCTGAGTTTTCTTAACCAGATAGCTAAATACAATTTCATCTTCATTTACTACAATTATTTGTTTCTTGTATGCCAAAATTAAAGCAATACCTAAAAATACAAAAGGCATAAAACATATCGCAACCCCCATATTTCCTGTAACAAATGTTACCAGTACGATTATTAAAAAAAGAACTGTTGTTACTATTCCTAAATTTTTTACAAATTTACTTAATCTAATGACATTATCCATAAACTCAATCTCCCTATATGATTCACATTTTTCATTTTTTACGTTCTAATTTCTTCTTATCCTTTTTTATTTCTGCAATCTTTACTTGCAGCCAGTCCACATTTCTATTTCGGGCAGAAATTTTAGCGATTTTTTTCTGATTTTTATATAAAATAAGAGCTTCTCCAAATAAATTCTTTTTTCTTTTCATCTGGGTAATATCCGTTAATCTTATTTTACAGTTCTTCCTTAAAAATCCATTTCTATATAGCCATCCATCCTTGACAATTGTTTTGTCCATTAAAAAATAGAAAAATATACCTCCCGGTACAAGAGAGAATAAAAGGAAAACAAAAGCTGTTTCTTTTGCATTGAATACAAGTATCACACTATTGTAAACCAAATATAAAAAGAAAATGCCTGGCAGAACATAGTGGCTTTCTTTTGGTCTTATGATGCACTTTTTATCTCTACAACTCAACCATGTTTCTTGTGAAATTTTATGCTTAGACAGACTATTTGCAAACAATGATGCGCTTATGTTTTCATCAAATTTGAATATTATTTTGTCCCCTGCATATATTTCCAATGTACCATTTTCTTTATGTACACTTCTTGTTATATCTGAAAATTTATAATATTTTTTTCCAAAAAACGACCGGTATTCAATTACATCATGATTTACCTTGACTCTCCACAGGAACAAATGCAGGGTACAGATTCCAGAAAAAGCAATCAATATTCCATACGCCACTATAACTGAAAAATCCGCCTGTCCGTCTATAAAACCATACAAAAGTAATCCTGAGAAAAATATAGTTCCAACCAAAAATAAAATTCCCAGCCATCCTTCTTCCTGGATGCTATAATTATTTTCATCTATATTCTTTTCATAAAAATATTCATTTTTCAACCTCCCATTTTTTGACAGCAAAATACTTTACCAGGTGAAAAACTCCTAAGATAGAACCCAAAGAACAAAAATAGGAACAAAGGCTTGCAATTCTAATCATGGCTGTATATTCAACGCTGCTACTAAGTACTTTTGCGACACCCATTCCAAGCAATACAAAACTAGTAATACACCATCCTCCAGCCAGCTTTTTGGAAGAAGATGGATTGTAGATATCTTTTTTAATCAAAGTTATTATAAGAAAAATGTATGCAGCGATTACCAGTATGTAAATGATAACGAGTATGGTTAGATACCTCTTATAATATTCTTCTTTCATAGTTGTCAGCATGAGGATAGTTGCTGCCCAACAGAACAAAATAGAAAACGTCAGACTTTGTATTCCAATGATCCAAAAAACCTTTTTCCCTGTCACTTCTGTTCTTGAAAAACTAAGAATCACGAATCCAAGATAAACAATAACTAAAAATACTTTTGAAAAAAACGGTGATGGAGCTGATTCAGATAAAAAGAAAAATAAAAATACTAGAAACAAGATTGCTCCATCTAATTTGTAGATTTCTTTCGGCTTAATCACATCTTCTATACCGTATAGTAAAAAACTTTTTGTTTGTTCATTAATCTTTTTCATTCTCGTTTTCCCCTATCATTTCTTTATTCTTCCTCTACGGATATTTCCACATTTGCATGAAGCACCTTTTCCAGATATAATAAAACAAGCCGTCGCCCTTCTTCACATTTTCCTATCTTAGAAATATTCCTATACAGCAGATATAATGGAAACATAAATAAAATCAGACATTCTGTTAAAATCAATAAATCTCCCTGAGAAAAAAACAATGCAAATAAAATCACTATGAGCAGAAAAAATAGTGCAGCTTTTTTTATGTATGGCAAAAGCACAAACGTACCTTCCAGCATTACATCTCCCCCATAGCTTTTTATATGTGTCTGGAGCATTTCCCAGCCACCGCCTGTCATACTTCCTGCTGCATATCCGATACATAAGGTATTATCCTCTTCTTTGTAGGCTGCAAGTGCATATCTCTATAAGCCTGGTTTGAAATACATAATGGTTTTGTAGTCTTCTTAATCTGTTCCAATAAATATTCTTTGGAATAAGGAAAATATATTTTATAATATTCTTGCATATGCTTTCCTTTCTCATAAAAAGGTTTTCTAAAGTTCAATACAATACAAATTTTTTACATTAGTTTCCATCATTTATAAGCTGAACCATTTCCATAGAGATATTGTATTCTTTGCAAAATCTGTTTATTGTCCAATTATTAAAGAGAAGAAAACTCTTCGTCACATAAATATTTGCTTTTGAATGATGTATTAAATTGAAAATACTTTTTATATCATAACAGTTAAAACTGTAGGCAGGAGACATTCCTATCTGCCCATTGCTTATATTGATATCATATCTTTTTTGTATAACACTTGGATATGCCAAATAAATTGTAATATTGCATATATATTTTTTCTTCCCATTTTCTTTTATGTATAGGTATGGTTCTCCCAGTCCAATATCATATATTCCTTTAGGTCTGGAGGATAGTGTAAAAACTAATGAATGGATATCCGCATACAAAATTTTTCGTTCCCTAAATCCATATGTTATTTTTTGATCGAATAGTTTATAAGTACGTTGTTTTATAAAGTAATAAAACAATAATAAAAAAATCACAAAAAGTATGGTAAAAATCAGTGCTTTTTGAAAACTCACTTTAAAATCAAAGGAAAACAAAAGTTCGGTTAAACAAAACGATATTGCTGAACAACTAATAATACTAACTATAATGTTGAACCAAGTATTAAATTTTCCATTTCCAAAGATATAATCATAACTTTTATTCTTCATTATAACCTCGTATATTTTTTAATATAGAAAAACTGCATCACAATATCGAACCAAAATATAAAAATCAATTTTATCTCTTTATCATAATTATATACATCAACTAACCACATTGTAAAGCAAAAAGCAAGCCATTTTCAGACTTGCTTTCCACCAGATTACTGCACCTTATTGCCAAATCATCTCCTTATTCAAAATTCCCTTTTCACACTCTTGTATAGTATTTATTTGCTACCCATTCCATCTGTTTATCTGCCTTCAACTCTTCCTTAATCCCCTGTGTCTATTTCATTTGCTCTACAATTGACTATTATTCCAGCGATTATATAAAAACCATAACCAATACAAAATATGGAAACGGTGCTTCTAACTATACCGCTAAAGCCTTTCGCCATTATCCCGAAAATAGTACTCCAGCAGAGAAATAGCGCCAGCAGACATAAAAAACTCGAACCCCTTGTAAAATGGGCATCAGAAGTTTTCTACCCGTTATTCTTGTTCTATAATTCAAGTGAATCTTCTGAATCTATCCACATCTGTAAATTGCCATCGAGATATAATCTTGCATATTCTAAAGGCTCATCCACAGCCAATGAAGTAAGCGCACATTCTGATCCATATGTGGTTTTTAAATCTTTTTCAGCTCCCCAGCAATCAATGCGAAGCATATATCCAACACTTGTGTAAACATCAATACTATCGTGTTTTATGTTGTATTATGCATAAATTGTTCTCATCGTATCTTATCTCTATTTTCTTTTAATAATCAGTTATAGAGTTAAATATCGAAAACATTTCAATCAGTTCACCATGTCGTTATTGTTATACTGTGTTATGAAATTTTCTTTCCCTTATTTTTTCCCATATTAAGATTCATGAAAGCTAATGGGAGAATATAACACAAAGGAAAGAGTAAGGGAAAGCTCACTTGCTACAAACTTAGTATTTTCAAGGGTTTGCGAAGAATTTGATAATCAAATATAACAGTTATTAAATTTCCTAAAATAAGTGCAATATCAACTGAAAGTTAGCTGAATATGCATTATATAAGCAAGAATGTTTTTTTCGAAAAACGAATAATGTTAAACTCAATTCGCCATTCAATATCGTCTGATACTGGTTTGAAGTGTAGAGCGGAGTAAGCAACATGGAGATTTGCCTGATTGTTGTTGCCACACAGGATTATAGTTGGCTCGTCCGCACCACCGATAATATCAATACAGGCAAGATCAGTTTGTACTTCCGGTGAAAAAGAGTCTGTTGCAGGAGCAACTTCTAAAGGTTTATCGTTATCAGCACAATCATGAATCGAAATATCATTGTCCGGTTCAGGAGAAAGTGTATAGCTCATAGTGGTAAAATGTGTGGGATACAACCAACGGTCAGAGTCCATGCGGTTTTGAGAAAGTGTCTGCTGTTCCAATTTTTGCACAGTTAATGTATATTTTGTTTCACTGACCGGATGGGAGAAAGCAAACTGGTCACCGGGAGAGTGTATCTTAAAATGCGGTCCAGGCATACGAAATGGTTGTTGCTCTATTGTAAGCGAAAGAGATTTTATTGCAGGACGGCGTTTATCTGGCCACAGAAATGCCGCCCTAAAAATCATCCATCCATAGGATGTATCCAATTCGTAGTGTTTTAATACCCATTTTGCTTCCGGTTCATTGTTTATTTCGTCCGGTAAACATGGATTAAAGACTACTGAACAGCTGTGAGAGGCCTGCATTGTTGTTCCATTTAATTTTAAACAAGGAATAATATCAAGGCAAAGCGGGTTGTCTAAATCTATTTGCAGTTGTTGTTCTTGTGTAAAATTTAAACAGGAGTCATTTTCGGGGGTTAAATCCCATTTTTTCATAAATTCGCGAATATCCTCTGCCAGGGTACACATACAAAAATCCAAGACAAGACCCTTGTTGCAAGAATATGCCGCGGGAATAATCCAATGATGTCCAGCCCATTCAAATTGCTTATCCAATCGGATTTCTGTTCCGGCACGGTCTTTTCCTGAAGGCTCCCAGAAGTTTCCGTCAAAATAAACCTTCCATTCAGGGATAGGCGCTTCTGCATCCGGGTTCATATCAATATCATGTGTATTATCTTCACAGCACCTTGCTCTCACAGAGGAAAGGTCAATTACGCTTTGTAAAAATTTCTGAAATATTCTGTTCATAATGATCTCCATAATTCTGATTTTCTGAGTTACTTCTTGATGATATCATAAAAATGTTTTATTTCACATTTTCATTTATTTTCTATGTCTTGGATCTTGAAGGGAAATATTCTACTCATACTACATATCGTAAAAAATTTCATATGGTAACAAAAAAATCCATTTTTTTAAATCAGAAAAAAGTCTACTACTCATTCAAGTAATGGGCTCCTTACTTTGGTTTGTTAAGATATACTAGGTAAAAAGGAGAACAGTGTTTGAAGCATTTTTACTTTATGTGATTACTTGTATATGGGCAAATATAGAATGGTACTTTAGAATGGGCTATGGTAAAATAAGACAAAAGCTTAAAAGGTTTTTGAAGACAAAATAACGTTAAAATATTTTAGACATACAATGTCTGGTTGAAAATTAGTGGATTCTCGTTTTATGTCGTGGTAATTTGGGAGCATGTTGGTAAGCTGTAAGTGAAAGAGAGGTAGGAGCATGGACACGAAAAAGATTGGAGCTTTTTTAAAGCAATGTCGTAAGGAAAAAAATCTGACACAAGAGCAGCTTGCTGAAAAGTTTGGAGTATCCGCAAGAACAGTTTCCAGATGGGAAACAGGAACAAATCTGCCGGATCTTAGTATACTTGTTGAACTTGCTGAGTATTATGATGTTGAAATGAGAGAGCTCCTGGATGGAGAAAGGAGCCAGACTATGAATAAAGAGATGAAAGAAACTCTGGACAAAGTTGCAGTGTATGAAGAATGGGCGAAACGAAAAGCATTAAAAGCTGGAAATCTTGCATTTGCATCAATGTTTATGATTGGTGTTGCGGCAATTATTATTCAGATGCTATTGACAGTGGATATTCGCTTTGTTTTAGGAGAAACAATAAGCGTTTTAGTAGGAGGAATCCTGTATGCAGCTATTATGGTATACAATGGAATATGGGATAAATGTCTGCCAAAAAGTGCTACCATATGGAGAGATTTTCTTACCAGTGTGATATGTGCAGAAATTTTTTCTGCCATCTATGGTGTATGTTTGTTAAGAATGGGAGCTACAGAAACACAGATAACACGATTAGCATTGGAGTTTTTGATTGGCATTACTATTGTGGCATTTATTATTCTTAGAATCTTGGCATTTATCAATCAGAAAAAGAATCAAAGGCCAACAAATGATCAGGATGAAAAAGCGGCTTCATTATCTAAGATGGAATATATTAAGATTTACAATGCACAAAATATAGTAGAGACAGAACAAATCATGGAAATGTTAAAGCAAAATGGAATAGTAGCTTTTTCGCAGGAACCAGGTGCGAATGTTGCGATGCATGTGGTGTCTGGATTTGGAATATATGGTGTGGATATATTCGTAAAAACCGATGATGCAGAGAAGGCAGCAGAGTTGGTTAAGGAGATTAGGAATCAAGAGAACGAATAAAATTTTTGACATTTTCACAGATGCGTGCTAATATGATTATAGAAAAGGGTGCTACCGATAGACGGTTAGTCCACATATTTATTGATTACAAAAGTAACCGCTTAGTTTTGCAGACAGGGCGGTTATTTTTGTGTCTTATTATTATCCTTGCCGAATGTGTATCCGGCACAAAAGCAGGTAATGCCGAAGCTCACAACTGCAATAAAGTCCACAATACTCATTGGCTTAGCCCTCCTTTCCAATGGATTCCCCTACAGGATTCTATGTAATCAGAGGGTCACAGTCCCTCTGTTGAAGGACTAACCGCCTACCGTTATGGTAGCACCCATGTTTTGAGTATAACAGTTAGTAGTCGCAGGTGCAATATAAAGTAAGTAGAGAAGTGTGTATAAAAGAATTTCATAGTGAGCGTATATGGAGGGAATAATGGAAGTTTGTGCATGTTTAGGATATAATGAGTCGTTAAAACTACCCGAAAGGAATTGAAAAAATGAGAGTTTACATATTAGCTTTACAGAATAGAATATATTTTGCAGAGAAGCTATTGGAAGATATTAAAAATGCGAGGATTATTTCAAAACCGTTTGTAGATGAGACAGTTACAGAAATAGCTACTGATGTAAAAAGAAGAATAGCAGGCGCAGATATTATTTTAGCAATCATAGATGAAAAATCTAACAATAGCGTAATGTTTAATACAGAGCTTCAACTAGCTTTAATGGAGAGTAGAAAAAATAGAAATAAAATGTTGATACCTATTATTTTGGATGATGTGGCTGTTCCCGTTACAATAGAAGATACACTGTACATTAAGTGTAACTCTGAGTCTGAAGAAGATTTAGAAAAAACAAAATTAAAAATTGTGAGGATGATGGAGCATAAAAGATATATTGTTAAAAAACAAAAGTTAAGAGAGAATAAAAGTAGAACATCTTCAATGGTAATTTTGACTTTAGCGATTGAAGTGTTTGCAGTATTATTTATAGTTTTGCTTATTAAAGAACCGTCCTTTTAATATAGGGCATTGGGATGATAAAGGCATAATGATATCATCATTAGTGGGTATAATGACAACATTATCTATTGCTACACTTTCTACGAGCTATTTATCAATTATGAAACGAAGAAGGCAGGAAGATGAAGAAGAAGAAATAGAATTTTATTCAAGACGATTAAAAAGAGCAATAGTTCCAGAAGAATCAAAACAACCGCAAAATAATAAATCAGGAAATGAAGAAACGAAAAAAGAAATAGATGCACTAGGCAGGATGATGATAAATCTTGAAGATATTAAAGAGTTTTATACATGGAGCCAGAAACAAGCCAAAGCTTCATTTATTTTAGCCGTGTCAATGTGCATTTCTGGATTTGTTTTGATGGTAGTAGCTATTCTTTTGCCAGTTGTATTCAGATTGAGTTTTCAGATGTCAATTATTCCTGCTGTAGGCGGAGCTATAACGGAAGTAATTGCGGGAACTGCATTGATAGTATATCGTAATTCATTATCACAGCTTAATCATTATCATAAGGCTTTACATGAAGATGAACGTTTTTTGTCAAGTGTAAATTTGCTTGGGAAATTTAGTACAGTTGAAGCTCGAGATGATATGTTACGAGAAATCATAAGAAGTGAAATACAAATGAATCTAGCTGTAATACATGAAAATGTAAAATCAGATAGTTCAAGTATAAAAGAAAATTCTAAAAAATAGGTACATAAGGTGTGTCGCAGTAAGATATCCATACATATAGACGTGAGATATAAAAAAAGCTATACTGTAAAAAAAGTACCAGAGGTGGCAGCAGGAATGAAGAATAAAATTTTGGTAATCGAGGATGACCGTGCAATTTCAGAATTGTTGTGTATGAACCTGGAAGCGGCAGGATATGAAACTGTGGCAGCTTATGATGGGGAAGAAGCCCAGCGTCTGCTCTTATGGCATGAGGATGCAGATATGGCAGTGGTGGATATCATGCTGCCGGGAAAAGACGGGTTTGCATTGATGGAGGATTTTAAAAAGAAGGAGCTTCCGGTGCTCTACCTGACTGCAAAGGATGATGTGGCTTCCAAGGTGAAGGGATTAAAGCTGGGTGCGGAAGATTATATGGTAAAACCTTTTGAGATGCTGGAACTTCTGGTACGTATTGAGAAGGTGCTGGAGAGAACCGGACGGGCCAGGAAAGTTCTGACGATCCGAAATATTATGGTGGATGTGCAAAGTCATCAGGTTTTAAAAGACGGGATTCCGGTTAATCTGAAACCAATGGAATATGACCTCTTTGTGCTGCTCCTCCAAAATAAAAACATTGCCCTCGGAAGGGAAGAATTGTTAAAACGGGTCTGGGGAGAAGACTACCTGGGAGAAAGTAGGACGGTGGATGTCCATATCGGACAGCTCAGAAAAAAACTGGAACTTTATGATGAGATCAGGACGATCCCGAAACTTGGATACCGTCTGGAGGAATAAGGATGAAGCTGTGGAAACGAACGGTACTTCTTATGCTGGTAACGCTATTATGTGCCCTGATCCCAGTGGGAACGCTAAGTCTTTATATCACAGGAAAACGAAGCCTCAATAATGCTGCAGAGACCTACGGAAGACAGCTGGAAAATGGCAAGATACTCCTGGAACAATTTTGGGATAACAGCAAATATGAGCAGATGTCCGAGACTGGAAAGAAGGCCTATATGGCTTTCAGTTCCAGCGATGTTGTGGGGAAGGCATGGCCCTGATCGACCGAAAAAGCAATGCCGTCATTGAAAACCTGACAGATTATAAAGTGGTGGGGCTCGAAAATTTAGGCTTAAAGGATGAAGGAGATCCGTATGCCTACAAGATACAGAAACTGGGACAGAAATACCTCCTTCTCCAGATGGAACCATTATCCAGACCGGAAGGATACGAAGTCCTCTCTGTCCGGGAAGTCACAGGGCTTTTTGCAGAGCTGAGACAGACAGCTGGCTGGTTTACTGGAATTTATTTGGCAGTGTTTCTGATTGCAGGACTTTTTATTTATATGATGATGAAGAGGACTGTGGAACGGATGGAGAAACTGCAGGAAGTGGCGGAGAAACAGGAACTGCTCATGGGAGCACTTTCCCATGAAATGCGTACCCCGTTAACGTCCATTATCGGGTATTCGGATACCCTGCGCCATGTAAAGCTAAAAGATGAACAGAAAGACAGGGCATTGGAACATATCAACCGGGAGGGAAAACGTCTGGAGGCTCTTTCGGGAAAAATGCTGCAGCTGCTGGGACTTTATCAGAACCATGCCATACAGATGGAAATGACTCCGGCAGGTGAACTTTTAAAGAACGTTATTGATATGGAAAGGGAACCGGCAGAGAAGAAAAATGTGCAGCTGAAGACGGAATATGAAGCATTTTCCATGAAGATGGACGCAGCTTTGATGGAAAGTCTTCTGGTAAATCTGATCGACAATGCGCTAAAGGCTACGGATACAGGTGGGAGTATTCTGGTAAAAGCATATGAAACATCCGGAAAAAAGATTTTTGAGGTATCTGATAGCGGAATGGGAATTCCAGAGGAAGAACTGGGAAAGATTACAGATGCGTTTTATATGGTGGATAAGTCACGAAGCCGAAAAGAAGGCGGATCCGGACTTGGGCTGGCACTCTGTGTGAAGGTGGCAGAAATCCATGGCGGATTCCTGAAGATCGAAAGCCAGCCAGGAGAGGGGACAACGGTAAGGGCTGTCTTCTGATTTACAAGTTGTTTACATTTTGATGAATACATTGGAAAGGCAATATGGTACTCTTTTCTTATAAGAAGAGGGTACCTTTTTTAATACGGATAAGAAAGGATGGGAAAGTGATGAAAAAGGTAAAAATGTTGATGGGAGCCGTTCTGTGTATGAATCTTTTGGCGGTATCAGGATGTGACAGCGTTGTACAGTCTGCTGTTGTAGAAGAAAAAGATGAAACAGATCAGAAAAAAGAGGAGAACAAGAAAACAGTTCAGGAAACAGTTGCAGAACAGGTAGAGGCACCGGAAACTTATCGGGCAATAATCCAGGCGGATTTAAGATCGGCGGATCGGGAGGATAAAGAAAATCCGATGAAGTTCACTCTGACAGCAGATGCACCGGTAAAAGTGCCGGATGTGGATACGATCTGTTTAAAAAAAGTAAAGAGAGTAGCGATTTCTGAAGAAGAACAGAACAAGATAAAAGATACATTTGGCAAAGGACAGCCCATGCAGGAAGAGAACGATGAGAATGAACAGGCGGGGACGTATACAGTAGATGGGCTGACCTATCAGTACTCTTATGTAAAGAGTGAGCAGGAATCTGATGTGGAGGAACTTGGATTTCAAATAGCGAAGTTTATTTTTGACGATTGTGGAGACATGACTCTGGCATCGAGCGAGAAAAAAGAAAGGGAAGAACGCTTTCAAAATTATATAAAAGCAGGAAGTGGAAAAGTATCCGAAAAAGAAGCAAAGGACAAGGTTTCAAGCCTTGTTTCCGGGGACTGGGAGATATTTGAAAGTTCCTCAAAAGAACTTACCGAAGGAAACACTACTCTGGAAAAAGATGATTTTATTTTTGAACGGATGATAGATGGAATCCCGGTTAATTATGTGAGAGATACATCTTTACCTGTTAATGAGCAGGCCCTTGAATGGGAAAACGAAGATGGAACACTTCATGAAGGACAATCTGAAGGTTGGGAAAATGAAGTACTGACGATGGATTTTTGTAGTGGGACAATTCAGAGCTTTTTACATAGAAATCCCATTGAAGCATCGAATGTCTCCGATGAGAGGCTGTTCTTACTTCCTTTTGATGAGGTCAAGGATATCTTTGAAAAAACGATCACTTTGCAGGTCATGACAGAAGACAAGAATCGGATGATTGCTGTCGATGGAGGAAGCAACTACCGTTATCCGTCCATTGATGCACAGAGCGCGGAGATAACCATAACAAAGGTACAGCTGGGTTATATGCGCATGCCAGACAGTGAAGGCAGCAATACCGAAGCAGTCCTGATCCCAGTGTGGGATTTTTATGGAACATGGACATCCGAAGAACCAGAGTATAAGTACGGAAATGGGGAGGATGGACTGGTCATGGGAGACGTGACGATGGATGATGCAGGTGTTTCGCTTCTTACGATCGATGCACGCGATGGCAGCGTGATACAAAGAGTACAGGCGGGGTGGGCAGTTTCTACAGGAAACAACTAAATATTTATAAAAATCTGCTATTACGAGAACCAATTTGCCTGTATATGCATCTAATTAGTGTAAAACAAAAACGTATATAGATCCGGCCGGACAGAAGGAGAAAACAAATTATGACAAAAGATGCATTTATCAGGGAGGTTCGGGATGCAGAAGCCATGCTGTATCATATATCAAAGTCCATTCTGAAGAATGACTCTGATTGTGGGGATGCTGTGCAGGAAACAATTCTTAAGGCATATGAAAAACTTCCCACCTTAAAGAAAGAAAAATATTTCCGAACATGGATCACAAGGATTTTGATCAATGAATGCAGGGGGATTCTTCGGAAAAGAAAAAATGTTATTCCATATGAAGAATATATGGACAATATGAGGCTGACTGAGGAGGACAGCTACAGTCATTTATATATGGCGATTATGGAGCTTCCGGAGGAGTTGAGGATTTTGGTAACATTGTATTATTTAGAAGGATTTTCACAGAAAGAGATCAGTGAGGCTCTGGATATTCCAGATGGAACGATCAAAAGCAGACTTTCACGTGCAAGAGAGTTTTTGAAGGTGAAGTTATCTGAAGAAGAGAAAAGACCGGCAACTGAGAAAAACAGCAAACGATCAAAGAGAATAACAGGAAAGGGGAAAATGTCATGTTAGAGAATAAATGGGATAACATCGCACCAGAAGTACCACAGGATTTTCATAATAAATTTGAAGAGACACTGAGACAGATTGAGCAGGCGGATACGGTAGATAAAAAATATAAAAGAAAAAGAATCAGTGGCCGATTATTGATTGTTGCAGCAGTGATCTGTACAGGCATGGGAGTAACGGTGGCTGCAAAAGAGTTCTTTAAATGGAATGACCATTTGTTAAAAAAGACTGGAACCATCTGAAAAGCAGCAGGAAACAATGCAGGAATCAACCTATATTCAGAATATAGACCAGTCTG
>ENA-OQCO01000613-OQCO01000613.1-human-gut-metagenome-genome-assembly--contig:-NODE-613-length-18676-cov-3.348752_pt1 | contig 18676 bp, 19 predicted proteins | sample MGYA00242500_ERZ504582 | MGnify/ENA primary metagenome ERZ504582 (study PRJEB26092, sample SAMD00036346) | human gut metagenome | host: Homo sapiens | study: EMG produced TPA metagenomics assembly of...
TTGTAATTGTCGAAATCAATAAAAAAATATATTATAATTCCTTTATGTAAATTAGAACACTCCGAAATCTTGTAAAATATGATGTTGAAGATAAGTGACTGAGGTGATAAGGTTATGAAAAAAGCTTTAATTATTTCTCACTCTGTGCAAAGTGCCGAGGCTCTTTCACAGCTGCTTAAAATTGAGTATTTTACGCAGATTTCTATTGCTGATAATTCTAAAACAGCAAAAAAACTTGTTGAGAACGATGAGTTTGACCTTATCTGTATTAATGCACCTCTTGCAGAGGAAAGCGGTATTGAGCTTTCCATGCATTTTGCGAGTGTAACCCGTTCAAGCGTGGTTATTATTGTTCCTCAAAAAAACGCAGACGATGTAAACGATGCTTTGACCGAGCACGGTGTGCTTGTAATAGCCAAACCTATTAATAAGCATTTGTTTCATCACTATTTGCAGTTTACGGAATGCTTCAGAATGAGAATGTTGACCGTAAACGAGGAAAATGAAAAGCTCCGCCATATTGTGGAGGATATGAAGATAATAAACAGAGCCAAGCTTCTGCTTATTACCTGCCTTAATATGACAGAACAGGAAGCACATCGCTACCTTGAAAAACAGGCGATGGATATGAGAATGAGCAAAATGCAGATTGCAATGCAGGTTATTAAAACTTACGAAAACTAATTATGCAAAATTTCTGAAAGGAATGTGTATTTATGAGCCGTAAAGCATATTTGATACTTGAAAACGGAACTGTTTTTGAGGGCAAATCATTTGGTGCAGAAAAAGAAACTATGGGAGAATTGGTTTTTACTACAGCTATGACCGGTTATCTTGAAACACTCACCGACCCTTCTTATTACGGTCAGGTGGTTATTCAGACTTTCCCTTTAATCGGTAACTATGGTGTAATTCCCTCTGATTTCGAGAGCAAAGTGCCCTCACTTAGAGGTTATATTGTAAGAGAATGGTGCCAAGCTCCCTCTAACTTCCGTTGCGAGGGTGATCTTGACACCTTTTTAAAAGAGTCGGATATTCCGGGCATCTACGGACTCGACACCAGAGCACTTACAAGAATTGTTCGTGAGTATGGTGTGCTTAACTGCAAAATTGCTTATTCGGGCGAAGTTACCGAAGAAGAGCTTGCAGAGATTAAGGCTTATAAAATCGAACAGGCTGTAGAGAGCACAACAATCAGCGAAAAAGAAGAATTCAAAGCTGAAAACGGCGACCTCAATGTTGTTCTTATGGATTTCGGTGCAAAGCACAACATAGGCAGAGAGCTTGTAAAGCGTGGCTGTAATGTTACGGTAGTACCTGCTCATACAACAGCAGAGCAGATTAAAGCTATGAATCCTGACGGCATTATGCTTTCAAACGGCCCCGGAGATCCATCGGACAACACTGCAATTATTGCCGAGCTTAAAAAGCTTTGCGAATATAAAATTCCTACTTTCGGTATCTGCCTTGGTCACCAGCTTTTGGCACTCAGTCAGGGCGCTAAAACCGAAAAACTTAAATACGGTCACAGAGGAGCAAATCAGCCTGCCAAAGAGGTAGAAACAGGCAGAGTTTACATTACTTCACAGAACCACGGCTATGCGGTTGTAAGCGACAGTATGCCGTCAAACGGTGAGGTTAGCTTTGTAAACGGCAACGACAACACCTGCGAGGGCGTTAAGTACAACAATATGCCTGCTTTCTCGGTTCAGTTCCACCCGGAGGCTTGCGGCGGTCCGCACGACACAGCGTTTTTGTTTGACCGTTTCATTGATTTAATGAAAAACAACAAATAAAACTATCCATAATTTATATACGAATTTGATTTTTAAATAAGGATAAGGAATGATTTTATGCCACTTAAAAGCAACATTAAAAGAGTTATGGTAATCGGTTCGGGTCCGATTGTAATCGGTCAGGCTGCTGAATTTGACTACGCAGGCACACAGGCTTGCCGTGCGCTTAAGGAAGAGGGACTTGAGGTTATTCTCGTAAACTCTAACCCTGCTACCATTATGACAGATAACGCAATGGCCGATAAAATTTATATCGAGCCGCTCACACTTGAAACAGTAAAGAGAATTATTAAAAAGGAACGCCCGGACAGCCTTCTTTCCACGCTCGGCGGTCAGACAGGTCTTACACTTTCTATGCAGCTTGCAAAGGAAGGTTTCCTCGATAAATACGGAGTTCAGCTCCTCGGCGCTAATCCCGAAACAATTGACAAGGCAGAGGACAGACAGATGTTCAAGGACACAATGCTTGAAATCGGACAGCCTGTTATTCCGTCACTCGTTGTAAACGATGTTGAGTCTGCCGTAAAATTTGCAGATGAAATCGGCTACCCTGTAATTATTCGTCCTGCATTTACACTCGGCGGTACAGGCGGCGGTATCGTAAATGATGAGGAAGAATTAAGAGAGATTACTTCAAATGGTCTTGAGCTTTCACCGATTACACAGGTTCTTGTAGAGAAATGTATTTCGGGTTGGAAAGAAATAGAGTTTGAGGTAATGCGTGACAGCGACGGCAATGTTATTACTGTCTGCTCAATGGAGAACTTTGACCCTGTCGGCGTACATACAGGCGACAGTATCGTTATTGCTCCTACCGTTACTCTTGCAGATAAAGAGTATCAGATGCTCAGAAGTGCGGCGCTCGATATTATCTCTGCCTTAAAGGTAGAGGGTGGCTGTAACTGCCAGTTCGCACTTAATCCGGAAACATTTGATTATGCCGTAATCGAGGTAAACCCAAGAGTTTCCCGTTCATCTGCTCTTGCGTCAAAGGCAACAGGTTATCCTATTGCAAAGGTAGCGGCTAAGATTGCTATCGGTTACACACTTAATGAAATCAAGAATGCCGTAACGGGTACAACATACGCTTGCTTTGAGCCTGCTCTCGACTATGTTGTAGTTAAATTCCCAAAATGGCCGTTCGATAAATTTGTATATGCAAACCGCACACTCGGTACTCAGATGAAAGCAACAGGCGAGGTTATGGCTATTGCTCCTACATTTGAGCAGGCTATTATGAAGGCTGTAAGAGGTGCAGAGATTTCTCACGATACACTCGATGATAAGGAATTTGCTCAACTTTCAAATGCGTCTGTTTACGACAGATTAAGCGTTTGCGATGATAAGAGAATTTTCTGCGTATATGAGGCACTCAAGAGAGGCATTACTGTAGAGCAGATTCACGAAGTTACACTTATTGACGAGTGGTTCTTGGAGAAACTCAAGAATATCATTGCTGTTGAGAATGAGCTTAAAAACAGCGAGCTTACAGATGACCTCTACTACAGAGCAAAGAGAATGGGATTCCTTAACAGAACTATTGAGGCTATTACAGGTAAGAAATGCGAAAAGAACCTTTTGCCTGTATATAAAATGGTTGATACCTGCGCCGCTGAATTTGAGGCACAGACACCTTACTTCTACTCAACCTTTGATAAGGAAAACGAGGCAGAAGAGTTTATTAAAAATAATAAATCAGATAAAAAGACAGTAATCGTATTCGGTTCAGGCCCTATCAGAATCGGTCAGGGTATCGAATTTGACTATGCGTCGGTTCACTGCGTATGGGCACTTAAAAAGGCAGGCTATGATGTTGTTATCGTAAACAACAACCCTGAAACCGTATCTACCGACTTCGACACTGCCGACAGACTTTACTTTGAGCCGCTTACAACAGAAGATGTTATGGGTATCATCAATACAGAAAAGCCATACGGTGTTGTAGTAGCATTCGGCGGTCAGACAGCTATCAAACTTACAAAGCATATGAGCGACTGCGGTGTTAATATTCTCGGTACTTCATATGATGCCATTGATATGGCAGAGGACAGAGAGCGTTTTGACGAACTCCTTGAGAAATACCACATTAAGCGTCCGAGAGGCGTAACGGTTATGACAACCGATGAGGCTCTTGAGGTTGCCGAAACAATCGGCTATCCTGTACTTCTCCGTCCGTCTTATGTACTTGGCGGTCAGAATATGATTATCGCATTTAACGAGGCTGATGTTAAGGAGTATATGGCTATTATTCTTGCACAGAATATAGAGAACCCAATACTTATTGATAAATACTTACAGGGTACAGAGCTTGAAGTTGATGCTATATGTGACGGTGAGGATATTCTCATTCCGGGTATTATGGAGCATATTGAGAGAGCCGGTATCCATTCCGGTGACTCAATCGCTGTATATCCTGCTTGGAATATTTCTGACAAGATGACACAGACAATCATTGAAAGTTCTAAGAACCTTGCTATTGAGTTACAGACAAAGGGTCTTGTAAATATTCAGTACCTTATCTATAACGATGAGCTTTATGTAATTGAGGTAAATCCCCGTTCATCAAGAACAATTCCTTATATCAGTAAGGTTACAGGCGTACCTATGGTTGACCTCGCTACAAGAGCAATGCTCGGCGAAAAGCTCAAGGATATGGGTTACGGCACAGGTCTTTACAGAAAGAGTCCTTACATTGCAGTAAAAGTTCCGGTATTCAGCTTTGAAAAACTTATCAATGTTGATAACCACCTCGGACCTGAAATGAAGTCAACAGGTGAAGTTCTCGGTGTTGCAGGCACTCTTGAAGAGGCTCTTTATAAGGGACTTATCGGTGCAGGTTACAAGATGAAGAAAAACGGCGGTGTATTTATTACTGTTCGTAATTCCGATAAGGCAGAAATTGGCGAAATTGCCAAGAAGTATTATGACCTCGGCTTTAAGATTTATGCTACAGAGGGTACAGCAGCCGTACTTAAGAAATACGGTATTGACGCTGTTGCCGTAAAGAAGATTCACGAGTGCAAGACAGACAACACACTCACACTTATTGAGTCGGGTAAGATTCAGTATGTAATTTCAACTTCCGCAAAGGGCAGAATTCCGTCAAGAGATTCTGTTAAAATCCGCAGAAAGACAGTTGAGAGAAACATTCCTTGTCTTACAGCTCTTGATACCGCAAACGCACTTGCGGATTGCCTTAAGAGCCATTATTCACAGCACAGTACAGAGCTTATAGATATTAACCATATGAGGGATGAAAAAGAAATGCTTAAATTTACAAAGATGCAGGGCATCGGTAATGACTATATTTATTTCAGCACTTTTGATCAGGAAATCAACAATCCGGAGGCTCTCTCTGTAAGACTTTCAGACAGACACTTCGGTATCGGCGGCGATGGTATTATTCTTGTATGCCCATCTAAGGTTGCTGACGCTAAGATGAAGATGTACAACCTTGACGGTTCAGAGGGTAAGATGTGCGGTAACGGTATCCGTTGCGTGGGTAAGTTCCTCTATGACCACGGTATGGTTGATTACAAGGAGAAAGACGAAATCACAATTGAAACCCTTTCAGGTATCAAGAGCCTTAAGGCTTACACAACCAACGGTGAGGTAACAAGCCTTAGAGTAGATATGGGCAAGGCAATTCTTGATCCAAAGGAAATCCCTGTTGCTATGAATAAGGACAAGATTGTAAACGAGCCTGTTACAATCGGAGACAAGGAATACAACATTACCTGCGTATCTATGGGTAATCCACACTGCGTTGTATTTATGGATGACATTGACAATCTTGACATTGAAAAGATTGGTCCTATGTTTGAAAACGATAAACTCTTCCCGGAGAGAGTTAATACAGAATTTGTTACAGTTCTTGACGACCATACAATCAAGATGAGAGTATGGGAGAGAGGTTCTGGCGAAACATGGGCTTGCGGTACAGGCGCTTGTGCGGTAGCTGTTGCGGCTTGTGAAAACGGCTTCTGCAAAAAGGGCGACGATATTAAAATCAAGCTCAAGGGCGGTGACCTTGTCATCAATTACACAGACGAAACCGTATATATGACAGGTAACGCCGAAAAAGTATTTGAAGGAGAGATTGAGGTATAATTTATGGCTAATCATACTGAAAAAAAAGCTAAAAAATATATATTTGTAACAGGCGGCGTAGTATCCGGTCTTGGTAAGGGTATTACAGCAGCTTCTCTCGGCAGACTCCTTAAGGCAAGAGGCCTTAAGGTAGTCGCTCAAAAACTTGATCCGTACATCAATGTTGACCCGGGTACAATGAGCCCGTATCAGCACGGCGAGGTTTATGTAACTGAGGATGGCGCAGAAACCGACCTCGACCTCGGTCACTATGAGCGTTTTATTGACGAAGACCTCAACAAGTATTCAAATCTTACAACAGGTAAGGTTTATTCAAATGTACTTGAAAAAGAGCGTCACGGCGATTACCTCGGCAAAACAGTACAGGTAATCCCACACATTACAAATGAAATTAAGTCTTTTATTTACAATGTAGGTGAAAAGACTGATGCCGATATTGTAATTACAGAAATCGGCGGTACAGTAGGCGACATTGAAAGCCAGCCTTTCCTTGAGTCAATCCGTCAGGTTTCGCTTGAAGTCGGCAGAGAAAACAGTATTTTCATTCATGTTACACTTGTTCCGTACATTAAGGGCAGTGAAGAGCATAAATCAAAGCCGACACAGCATTCGGTTAAGGAACTCCGTTCACTCGGTATCAACCCTGATATTATTGTTCTTCGTTGTGACGAACCGCTTGAAGAGAGTATCTTTAAGAAAATTGCTTTGTTCTGTAATGTAAAGCCTGACTGTGTAATTGAGAACATTACACTTCCGACTCTTTATCAGGCACCGCTTATGCTTGAAGAGAGCAACTTCTCAAATGTAGTTTGCCGTGAACTTAACATAGCTACAGACAAAACACCTGACCTTACAGAGTGGAAAGAAATGCTGGAAAGAATCAATAACCGTTCAAAGAAATGCAAAATTGCTCTTTGCGGTAAATATGTTGCACTTCACGACGCATACCTTTCAGTAGCCGAGGCACTTCGTCACGCAGGTTACGAAAATTCCGCTGATGTTGAAATCAAGTGGGTTGACTGTGAGCTTATCACAAAGTATTCGGCAGATGACCTTTTAGGCGATGTTGACGGTATTCTTGTTCCGGGCGGCTTTGGCAACAGAGGTGTTGAAGGCAAGGTAATGGCTGCCAAATATGCTCGTGAGCACGATATTCCGTACCTCGGTATCTGCCTTGGTATGCAGACAGCAGTAATTGAATTTGCTAAGCATGTACTCGGATATGAGGATGCAAACAGCGGTGAGTTTGCTCCGGAGGGCAAGCATAATGTAATCGACCTTATGCCCGAACAGCTCGGTATTGAAGATATGGGCGGTACAATGCGCCTCGGTGCTTATCCTTGCGTTATCAAGAAAGGCTCAATTATGGAAAGAGCTTACGGTAAGCCTGAAGTACAGGAGCGCCACCGTCATCGTTATGAATTTAATAATGATTACAGAGAAGAAATTGAAAAGGCAGGTATGATTATTACAGGTACATCACCTAACGGTATGCTTGTTGAGGCAGTTGAAATTCCTGCCAATAAGTTCTACATCGGTGTTCAGTATCACCCTGAATTTAAGTCCCGTCCTAACAGAGCACATCCGCTTTTCAGAGAGTTTATTAAGGCTTCGCTTGATAAGTGATTTTGGAATTTTCTTGGTTTTGGCAATTATTTGTCATTAACCTTTTGCCCATATATCAGAAAAGGATTGATAATAATGCAGATTAACAGAAATTTTGACAACCTCGTGCCAAACTATCTTTTTGCAGAGGTTGCATCAAGAACAAATAAGTATATGCAGGAACACCCTGACAAGAAGGTAATTAAGCTCGGTATCGGCGATGTAACACTTCCGCTTGCTCCTGTTGTAATTGAGGCTATGAAGAAAGGTGCGGAAGACCTTGCACATAAGGATACTTTTAAGGGTTATCCCGATTATGAGGCTATGCATTCCTCAGAGAGGCTATTTCTAACTATTATGCAGGCTTTGGCGTAACAGTTGGCGCAAACGAAATCTTTGTGTCCGATGGCGCAAAGTCAGACTGCGGCAACATCGGTGACATTTTCGGCAAGGATAATGTTGTTCTCGTTACCGACCCTGTTTACCCTGTATATGTTGACTCAAACATTATGGCAGGCAGAAAGATTGTTTATGCTAACTCAAACCGTGAGAATAACTTTGCGGCTCTTCCTGATGAGAATGTAAAGGCTGACATCATCTATCTCTGTTCACCTAATAACCCAACAGGTTCAGCCTATACAGCTGACGAGTTAAAGCAGTGGGTTGACTATGCAATCAAGAATGACGCTATCATTCTCTATGATGCAGCATATGAGGCATTTATTACAGAGGATCTCCCTCGTTCAATTTTCGCAATTGAGGGTGCAAGAAAGTGCGCAATTGAGATGTGCTCACTTTCAAAGACAGCAGGCTTTACAGGTACAAGATGTGGCTACACAATCATTCCGAGAGAGCTTGAGCGTGACGGTCACAACATCTACAATACTTGGTATCGCCGTCAGGCAACTAAGTTTAACGGTGTTTCATGGCCTGTACAGTGTGCAGCTGCCGCTGTATTCAGTGAAGAGGGTCAGAAGCAGATTAAGGAGAATATTTCTTACTACCAGGATAATGCAAAAATTATCTCATCAGCTATGGATGAACTCGGCATTTATTATACAGGCGGCAAGAACTCACCGTATATTTGGCTCAAGTGCCTAATGATATGGGCAGCTGGGAATTCTTTGACCTCCTTCTTAACGAGGCTAATGTAGTAGGTACTCCGGGTGAGGGCTTTGGTAAGAACGGTGCAGGTTACTTCCGTCTTACTTCATTCGGTGACAGAGAAAACACAATTGAGGCAGTTGAAAGAATTAAGAAGTTACTTTCTAAGTAATTTTATTTCTGCCAAAGTATAGTGATTATTTGAATTTTAAAGGTGCTGTAAAAGAACAGCCCAAATAAAAAATGACTGCATTCTAACCGAAAGGTAGGAATGCAGTCGTTTTTCTGTAATGGAATATCTTTGAGTTTGACTTATCCGTTTTCATAAATATATACACTGCCTCTGCAATAAGGGCATCGGATTGACTGCGTTGACCTTACGCTCTCCAGAAACAGTACGCTTTTATCTTTATTAGGGCTGATTCCTATATGTGTTCCTTGAAATCCTTTACTTTAAAATTCGACTTTGATGTCATCTAAAAAGAGCATAGGTTTCTCTCCTCCGTTGTTTGTATTGTCAACTACAATTCCGGAGCTTCCTATGCTCTTTTTCAATATTTATTTTTGATTATCCCACATTTTTTGCTATTTATTTGTTTTGATGTTTATTTTTATTTAATACTTTCCCTACCACCAAACTGCTCAAAAAAGCCGCAAGCAAAATCCATGGTAAAATTCTTGCGTCGAAGCAGAGTAGGAGAAGTACGGTTACTGCAAGAGGTTTTCGCATTGTAACACCGAGAAGTGCGGCGGTAATTACTGCTGCGCAAAATGCGGTATCAAGTCCCATAAGTAGGGCTACACCAAAGCCGATACTCACTCCGCAGAAAATAACGGGGAAGAAATGACCGCCTTTCCACCCTGATTTAATGCAAACATTTGTTATTACAAGTTTTAATAATCCTGAAATTATCAGTATCCACGGCGCAAATTCTCCGATGCCGTTATTTATCTCGTTAATGCTGTCTTCACCCGAAAACATTACAAGCGGAAGGTATGTACCGAAAATTCCAAGAATAATTCCGCCGAGTGTGGTGCTTATTATTATTCCTAAACTGCTCTGAATTTTATCAAATAAAATTTTGAGCAGTTTTTCTGATATTATAAATAAAAGTCCAGCTAAAGTGCCGAGAAGTGCAAGAGGAATACCCCATAGTCTTTCAGTATTTGTAATGTTGTATTCGCCTATTCTCGGTAATCCCATACTGCCGCCGAAAGCTTGATTCAGTAAAAATATTGTTCCTGTTGCAAACAGCACAGCTACGATATTTGAAATTAATTTGCCTGTGCGTATATCGGTTGCTTTGTCTTGGGTATCTAATTGTTCTTCATTTGCTGCGGCAAGACCGAAAAGCGGTGCATAAAAAATAGCCGTTAATGTGGCGCTCACACCTGTTTGCATAAGTTCGGGTATCTTACTTTGTGCATTCTTCATATGATTGCCTGCCCAGTAACAAAGTCCGACAATAACTCCTGTAAGTCCTGCTTCCGGTCCGATACTGCCGCCGAAAAGCAGTGGAATAAGTGCGGAAATACAAAGCAACAGAACTTTATTGTACGGATAAAATTTATCTCGCTTAACTTTTTTCATTACTTCTTCAAGCTCGTCGGGGACTGCTTTTGAGATTTTTTGATATATTCCAAGAAGTATTCCGCCGATTGTACAAACTGCAAGAGGATAATATGTAAAATTAATATTTGACGGAACAGTTTCCCATATAAAGCTGATTCCAAGGCTCATTAATTTAAGAAATAGCCATACTATACAGGCTATTACCGCACCGCTGAAACCGCAAAAAGATAATAGATGAAATTGTTGGCAAGTGTACTTTTTTTTCATATGTTGCCCTCCCATTAAAATTATATGATTTCTTTTGAGTGTTGTAATACGCAATTGTGTCTATATTGTCAAGTATAAATTGTTGGACATTGCTGTCATATAAAACGACTTTATATGAACCGTACATACCCAAGCGTTCCTGTGTTGTGATGCCGAGTTGAATACCGTTTTCAGTTGGGATTTTATGATTTTTACCGTTTTCGTCGGCAAAATATTCAAGCATATTAATTTTTATAAGCCAATTAGTTATGCTTGTTGTTTTAATTCCTTTCATTTCCTCGGTATCAATCAAACTGTTAAGCTTTTTGGTAATTTCGGTAACTGTAATTGGGTTATCATCAAATACATAATCTGCTAATTGCTGCGGTGTAACAGAAAAGGGAATTTTACTGTTTTTCTTTTTTGAGGATTGTTGTTATTTTCGATTAAATTTCTAAGTACATCGGAAACATAAAAAAGACATCTTGAAATATGTATATTATTTATAGTATCGTTTTCTGACGCCAATTCATTGGTTATTGGATTTATTCCGTTGGCGAGTTTGTCAAGATATGATTTTGCTTTTAAAAGTTTTTCGCTTTCGTTCAAGTTAATCACCTGCTGCAGCTTTTATTAGGTAGTATGTATTTAAAATTATACCATATTGATATAGAATATTGCAATTAATTAGAGAAAAAATATCGAAAATTTAGCTAATATGTTATATTAAAGTGCTGAAAGAAACTTTGTTGTGAAACAATATAATAGCTATTATTGGTGATGAAAGTGCAATTCAGCCTAAGTGTTTTGTTTATTAGGTCGAGAGATGTATTGCAAATTGAGATAAGCAAATATTTAAACATAATTATATTTTATTAGATAACTATGATAAAGCGGTTGCCGAGATCGGATAGTGGTATAGATTATGATTTATAGCATTTATATAAGATTTTTATATCGCAATAATTTAATATAATATAAAATAATATTGTAGATGATATGACCCCTAAAAATATTAAAATATTTTAAAAGCACTCTATGATTTGCAGAACTCCTGATTGGTTGGTATTTGTTTTCACTCTCTCAGGGGCAAGGATTACTGCTGTTTTTGCAAATAAAGCTGAACCCAAAATTTTGTGTACTATAATCAAATTTAATTGTAGGTTTTCTTGCAAATTAACAATGATTTTGTAAAAAAATGCAAAATAGTCAAATTTATATTGGTCAATATGCATATATTAAAGAAAAGTGCCAATTTATTAGTTATATTAATCTTAAATAAGCTTTTTTGTTGATATATTGAACTTTATGTGATATAATTATGAAAAAGTGTAGTGTGTAAGTGTGTGCATATATTAAGAGGTATTAATTATGAACAGAGAAAAAACAATTTACAATAGAATAATTAAGAGAATTTTAGATGTTATATGCTCTTTTATGGCAATTGTATTTCTCTCAATAGTTTATTTACCAATTTGTGTAGTTATAAAATGTACAAGTAAAGGCCCGATTTTCTTTAAGCAAAAGAGAATCGGAAAAGATAAAAAATATTTTAATATACTTAAATTCAGAACAATGAGAATTGATACTCCGAAAGATTGTCCTACTCATTTGTTAAAAAATCCGGAACAATATATCACTAAAGTTGGCAAATTTCTGAGAAAAACAAGTTTAGATGAATTGCCGCAAATTTTCAATATATTTATAGGTGATATGAGTGTTATAGGACCTAGACCTGCACTGTGGAATCAAGATGATTTAATAGCTGAAAGAGATGAATATAACATTAACAATTTAACCCCCGGGTTGACCGGTTGGGCTCAGATTAACGGAAGAGATGAACTTCCTATACCTGAAAAAGTACAGATGGACAAGGTTTATTATGATAATTTGAGCTTTGCGTTTGATGTTAAGTGTTTGTTTATGACAGTTGTCAGCGTATTTAAACACGAGGGAGTAGTGGAAGGCGGAACAGGAGCTATGAGTGATGAGCAATAAGAAAAAGAAAATTTTGATTCTGACTAACCATTCTTATATGCTTTATCGTTTCAGGAAAGAGTTAATTGAAGAGTTGATGAAGAATAATGAGGTAATATTAAGTATGCCTTTTGTCGGTCATCATGAAGATTTTATGAATATGGGTTTGCACTGTATAGAAACAAAAATGGAGCGAAGAGGTATAAATCCTTTTACCGATCTTTCTTTAATTAATTTTTATAAGAAAATGCTAAAAGAAGAAAAACCAGATTTAGTTATAACATATTCAATTAAGCCTAATATTTATGGCGGACTAATGTGTTCTAAGCTGAAAATTCCTTTTTATGCTAATGTTCAGGGCTTAGGAACAGCTTTTCAAACAAAAGGTCTTGCGCAGTTTGTTACTTTATTGTATAAAACCGCTTTTAAAAAAGTACAAACTGTATTTTTTGAAAATCAGGTTAATGCTGATGAATTTACAAGCAGAAAAATCATACAACCTGAAAAAGAAACCGTATTAAACGGTGCAGGCATAAATTTAGAAATATATAATTACCAACCATATCCGCATAATAAACCGCCAAGATTTTTATATCTTGGCAGAATTATGAAAGAAAAGGGTATGGGTGAACTTTTTGAGGCATCGGAGAAACTGCACAATGACGGCGAGAAATTTATTCTGGATTTAGTTGGCTTTTTTGAAGATGAGTATAAAGAAAAAGTTGACCGACTTGTTGAGAAAGGCATTGTTGCATTTCACGGCTTCCAGGAAGAACCTCGACCTTATTATGCAAAAGCAGACTGTGTAGTGATGCCCAGTTATCATGAGGGAATGAGTAATGTCAATCTTGAGGCTTCTGCTACCGGCAGACCGGTAATTACCACAAATATTCCCGGATGCAGAGAATCTGTGGAAGACGGAATTACAGGCTGGCTGTGTGAATCGAAAAATGCAGATAATCTTTACGAAAAGATGAAAATGTTTTTAAATACAAATATTACTACTCGTGAAGAAATGGGAAAGAAAGCTCGTAAAAAAATGGAAAAAGAGTTTGACAAAAATTCGATTGTGAAACAAACTATAGCCGCATTAGATTTAAATTAAATGTTTAATATAGATTGTTAGAAGGATTAGTATGATAAGAGTTTTACAAATTGTAACATATATGGGCAGAGGCGGTCTTGAAACTATGATAATGAACTATTATAGAAATATTGATCGCAATAAAGTTCAGTTTGACTTTCTTGTTCATCGTCAGGAAGAAGCTGATTATGATAAAGAAATAGTTGCTTTGGGCGGTAAAATTTATCATATGCCAATGTTAAATCCTTTTTCAAAATCTTATTTTAATGCTTTGGATTCATTTTTTAAAGAACATAAATATGATATTGTACATTGTCATTTAGATTGTATGAGCGCATACCCTCTAAAAATAGCCAAAAAAAATGGTGTAAGAGTTAGGATTGCTCATTCACATTCAAAAAGTCAAGACAAAAATATTAAGTATCCTATTAAATTATATTCCAAAAGATTGATACCTCAATATGCTACTCATTTGTTTTCTTGCGGAAAGGAAGCGGGTGATTGGATGTTTTGCGGTCATGAATATACTATAATAAACAATGCAATTGATGCACAAAAATATCTTTTTAATAGAGATGTTGCTAAAAAAGTAAGAACTGAATTAAATATTAATGACGATGCTCTCGTTGTGGGTCATGTGGGGCGATTTAATCCGCCTAAGAATCATGATTTCATTATAGATGTCTTTAATAAGATTTATCAAAAAAATAATACAGCAAAATTGATTCTCGTTGGCGCGGGTAATGGTCAACAGAATATTATAGATAAGGTTAAAAATCTTGCATTATCTGATAGTGTTTTATTTTTAGGTAACCGAACCGATGTAAATAAAATTTTACAGGCTATGGATGTATTTCTTTTTCCGTCACTTTACGAGGGTTTGCCGCTTTCTATAATTGAAGCTCAAGCTGCCGGATTACCATGCGTTATATCCGATAATGTTCCACCGGAGTGTATAAAAACAGATAGAGTTTTTCATTATAGTTTAGAAAAACCTTTAGATTTTTGGGCGAATAAAATAATAGAGGCTGCAAAATTGAGAAAAATGATACATATGATGAAATTGTAGCTTCTGGATTTGATATTAAAAATAATGCAAATAAACTGCAAAACTTTTACACTTCGTTTTGTTATGGAGAATGAAAATGGCAACTTTAACTGTATTTACACCATTATATAATAGAATAAATACTTTAAAAAGAACTTATGAAAGTTTAAAAAGACAAACATCCAAGGATTTTGTTTGGCTGATTATTGATGACGGTTCTACTGATAATCCATATGAGATTATAAAGGAATGGATTAAAATTAATAATGGCTTTGAAATAAGGTATGTTTACAAAAAAAATGGCGGAATGCATACAGCGCATAATACGGCTTACGAAAATATTGATACCGAACTTAATGTTTGTGTAGATTCGGATGATTATATGCCGGATAATGCGGTGCAATTGATTATTGATTGTTGGAATAAAAACAAAAATAAAGGTTATGCCGGTATAATTGCACTCGATTTTGCCGATTCAACAAAAAAAGTAATTGGCAAAGAATTGCCAACAGACAAAGAAAGCACAACCCTTATGGGGTATTATAATAATGGTGGCTTTGGTGATAAAAAACTAATTTACAGGACAGATATAATAAAACAAACGCCTCCGTATCCTGTGTTTGACAATGAGAAATATGTTGCACTTGCATATAAGTATCATCTGATTGATGAAAAATATGAATTAAAAATACTTAATGAATGTGTTTGTATTGTTGATTATCAAATGGACGGTTCGAGTACAAATATGTACAGACAATATGTAAGGAATCCAAAAGGATTTGCTTTTTGGAGAAAAGAACAAATGAAACACAGTATAAATACCAAACAAAAGATAAAGGCTTGTATTCACTATGTTTCAAGTTCTTTAATAGCTAAAAATAAACACTTTATAAAAGAATCACCGGAAAAGTTTTTAACAGTATTAAGCGTTCCGCTTGGATTTCTGTTAAAGATAATCGTTGTAAAAAAATCAAAATCTTCTTATATGAAGGTTGAAGGGATTTAGTTAATGAATGTATTTGTATATACAACAGTATTAGTATTAATATTGTTTTATGTTGGCAGAAAACCGCTTGATAAAAATATTACAATTGAAACCGAAAAGACTAAGATAAGAGATACAAATACATTATTTTTTATTTTAGGAACATTGTTATTAGTGTATGTAACAGGACAAAGATTTGATTTTGGTGATACTATAGCATATTGGGAAATCTTTACTAAAGCTATGCCAATTGATGAGTGCATATCCTCCTTTTCAATTGGAAACGAATGGTTGTTTCAGTTTTATATGTCGTTCATACATACTTATATATCTACTGACCCGAGAGTTTTTATTGAAATTACTTCATTAATAACTATTTTCCCTTTAATGTATTTTTTATATAATTATAGCGGTGATTTAAAATTTGCTTTTTATATTTTTATAATGTCCGGCTGTTGGGAACATTCAATGAATGGACTGAGACAGTATTTGGCTACTGCAATAATAGTTGCGGGATTTCAACTTTTAGCGAACAGAAAATGGTATTTGTTTTTACCGTTAGTATTTATTGTTGCTCAAATACATACATCGGCATATATTTTTTTGCTTTTGTATTTTATAACAAATACAGAAGCTTGCGGTAAAATGACAAAATTTATTTTAGCTATTTCAATATTAATTGTAATTACATCCCCATTGACAGGAGGATTTGTTGATAACCTGTTATCGGGATTGGATTATGGTGATAGATATTCAGGACAAGAATGGAATTCCAGCATAAATATCTTCAGAGTATTGGTAAGTGTTGTGCCGATTGTTTTAGCTTTTTTCAATAAAGATCTAATGAAAAATAAATATAAATATTACAACACTGTATTTAATATGGCTCTGTTTTTCACTGTATTTACAATGGCAGGAGTGTTTTCATCTGTGTATGCCAGATTTAATATATATTTCGAAGTATTTTCTGTATTGCTATTGGTATGGAATGTTAACGAGATGGTAGTTAATTCAAAAATTCCGTGGATAAAAAATGCGGCATATATCTGCTATACATTATATTTTATATATCAAATCGTATTTACTTATGGTATGGGATGGCATACTAATTACCAATTTTTTACTAACAGCTATGGACAAGTATCTTGGATATAAATTTTTAAAAGGTGCAGCTTATGAATGAGATTTTTAAATATGATTACTATAGAATGACAGGTAATAGCTATTCTTTTTCTTTTAAAGCTAAATTTAGTTTATTTTTATATCATCAACTTAAATTTATGTATTTATGGAGAAAATTAAAAGTAAAAAATAACTATATTAACAGAGCAAGATTATATAGATTGACTAAAAAATATGGTTTAGAAATTTCACTGTCAGCCACAATTGGAAAAGGGTTATATTTAGGGCATCCATACAATATTACTGTGGCATCAGATGTTATAATCGGTGATAATGTTAATTTACATAAAGGATGTACTATAGGCAGAGAAAATAGAGGAGATAGAGCAGGTGTTCCTAAAATTGGTAATAATGTGTCGGTTGGTATAAATTCTACTATTGTCGGTAAAGTCAATATAGGAAATGATGTTATGATTGCACCAAACAGCTTTATTAATTTTGATGTACCTGATCATTCGGTAGTATTGGGAAATCCTGCAAAAATTCATTCAAAGGAATATGCTACAAAATGTTATGTGAACTTTTTAGTTTAGTGTTTTAATACAAATGGAGAGTAAAATGATACCTAAAAAAATACATTATTGTTGGTTTGGCAGAGGAGAGAAATCAAAAAAATCAAAAAATGCATTGAAAGTTGGAGAAAATATTGTCCGGACTATGAAATTGTCGAATGGAATGAAGATAACTTTGATGTGTATCAAAACGCTTATACTAAATATTGCTATGATAATAAGAAATATGCGTTTTTGAGCGATTATGCCAGATTGTTGATTGTATATTTTGAGGCGGTATCTATTATGATACTGATGTTGAGGTAATAAAACCAATTAACGATTTATTAAAAAATAAAGCTTTTGTCGGCTTTGAAGTTAATGAATATATTAATACCGGTATTGGCTTTGGAGCAGAGAAAGACAGTTCTGCAATAAAATTAATGATAAATGAATATGATAAACTTTTGGATGGAAAAAGCGGTACAGTAGGTTGTCCTATTTTAAATACAGAAGCTATAAAAAAATTAGGATTGCAGCTTAATGGAAAAACTCAATATTTAAATGGTATAACCGTATATGCTTCGGACTATTTTAATCCTTATGATGCTCCCACAGGAATATTAGAAAAAACAAGTAATACTTATTCGATTCATTGGTTTTCAGCTTCTTGGATGAGTAAAAATAAAAGGTTAAGATGTGATATTATGAAACCAATACATAGAATGTTAAGGAAAATTAGATGAAATCATATTTAAAAGTAATTATTAATAAAATTAAATTAACTTATATAAAAGTTATTAAATGTAAACAATTAAAATTATTCGGATATCAATTGTTTTCGTATAATTCAAAGCTTTTGTTTTCAAAAAAATCCAGTGTTTATTTAGGTGATAAAATTATTAATGACGGTCGTATTACAATAATTGTAGATGACAATGCAAAATTAATAATCGGTAATAATGTTTATTTTAATGAAAATAATATGATTAGTGTTAAATCATCTGTGGAAATAGGTGATGGATGCCAGTTTGGCCCAAATGTGAAGATTTTTGATAATAATCATATGTTTACTTCTAATGAAGGAGTGCTGCCGTTACATAAATCATCACCAATAAAAATTGGTAAAAATGTTGGATTTTTTCTGATGTTATTATTTTAAAAGGGATATCTATAGGTGATAATTGCGTAATATGTGACGGGTGTATTATTAAGGACGATATACCGTCTAAATATATAGTAACATTACAAAATAATTTGAAAATAAGACATATTGAGGATGATAAAGCATGAAAAAAAGAATTCTTTTTACTATGCCTTCTATGTTTATAGGAGGCGCCGAGAGAAGTTTATTGGGATTACTCGACGCTATTGATTATAATAAATATGATGTTGAACTTTTTTTATATAGACACGAAGGAGAATTTTTAGAATTTATTAATCCTAAAGTGACAATTATACCGGAAATAAATAAA
>ENA-OQCO01000616-OQCO01000616.1-human-gut-metagenome-genome-assembly--contig:-NODE-616-length-18632-cov-2.404972_pt1 | contig 18632 bp, 14 predicted proteins | sample MGYA00242500_ERZ504582 | MGnify/ENA primary metagenome ERZ504582 (study PRJEB26092, sample SAMD00036346) | human gut metagenome | host: Homo sapiens | study: EMG produced TPA metagenomics assembly of...
CTTTTTTCTTTTCCGTAATTGAAATTACAAAATTCTGTCAGATAGTCATAATCCAAATTCCCTGCTTCGATCAGACACGCAAAATGATCCGATTCAATCCTCGAAGTTTCGATGGGATCAAATCTTGAATATATGATTCTCTGGTAAAACCAGCACAGTAATTTATCTCCGCCACCTACGCCGAGAAGTTCATTGACTGCCTTAAAATTCTTAATATTAAAAAACAGAAGCACATAATCTGTTTTTGCAGGCATCTCTTTTAATGATCTTGACACCCGGCGGATAAATTCCTTTCTGTTACATCCTCCCGTCACCTGATCAATATAATCTCGTTCAAAAAGTGCAATCGTGTTCCGCACTCTGGTGTTAACAATCCTTGCATCAAAAGGTCTGCTGAAATAATCACTGACCCCCATTTCATAAGCGTGGCCTATATATTCATCGGATGTCTCAGCAGATATAATAATAACCGGAAGTTCTTTTAGCCAGTTACGTTGCTGCATCACCTGCAACACGCCGAATCCATCCAGCTCCGGCATGGTAATATCCAGAAGTACGATAGAGAAACTATAAAGGCCTTCCTCCATGACTGCTATGGCTTTTTTCCCATCTTCCGCTTCCACAATATCATATTCATTTTCCAATATTCCGGTCAGAATCTCGCGATTCATCTCAGAATCATCCACGATCAGAATACGTCTTTTTCTCGTCTGTTTCATTGATATCTTCTCCAAACAAATGGTAACAGCCACTTCCCCGCTGCTTCTTTCGTCATTGACGTATATTCGCCAATATGTCGATGATATTATACTCTATTTTCAATACAGTGTCTATCATTTTTCATTATTCCCAGCTACAGAATCTCCGTATCTCCGTGTTTTAAAAGTACTTTCTATTTTACAGACCAAAGAATGTGTCCTGTCGCATCTTCGCGAGGCATTTTTTCTTTACAGGAAAGCAATTTCCTGTAAAATCAAAATTGGTCCACCGGACCAATTATTGATATGCAACGCAACAAAAAAAAGCCGGAAGAACTGCAAAACAGTTCTCCAACCTCTCATTTTCTGTTTATTTTATTTCTCATCTGCCGGTACGTCTTTGATGCTGAAGCTCATTCTTCCCATCTTATCCTTGCCCATACAGATCACTTTGACTTCATCGCCCAGTGTCAGAACATCCTCTACCCGATTGATACGCTCTTTTGCGATCTTGGAGATATGAACCATACCCTCTTTTCCTGGTGCAAATTCGATAAATGCGCCGAATTCTTTGATGCTTACTACTTTACCGGTGAAAATCTGGCCTTCTTTGTAATCTGTTACGATGGTCTGGATATAGTGAATCGCTTTATCCATCATCTTCTGATCTGTTCCGCAGATAGAAACTGCTCCGTCATCTGTGATATCGATTTTTACACCGGTCTCATCGATGATCGCATTAATGGTTTTTCCTCTCTGACCTACCACATCGCCGATCTTTTCCGGATCGATCTTGATCTGAACGATCTTCGGTGCGTATTCATTCACATGCTCTCTCGGGCCTGCGATACATTTTTCCATAACTTCAGTCAGAATATACTCTCTTGCCTGTTTGGTCTTTGCAATAGCCTCTTCAATGATCGGACGGGTCAGACCATGGATCTTGATATCCATCTGGATCGCTGTGATACCATCATGTGTACCTGCCACCTTGAAATCCATATCGCCGAAGAAATCCTCCAGACCCTGGATATCGGTCAGAACGATATAATCATCATCGGTCTCGCCGGTTACCAGACCACAGGAGATACCTGCTACCGGTTTTTTGATCGGTACACCTGCTGCCATCAGAGACATGGTAGATGCACAGATACTTGCCTGAGAAGTAGATCCGTTGGATTCGAATGTCTCAGATACGGTACGGATCGCATATGGGAATTCTTCCTCACTTGGCAGTACCGGAACCAGAGCTTTCTCAGCCAGTGCGCCATGACCGATCTCACGACGTCCCGGTCCACGGCTCGGTTTTGTCTCACCTACAGAGTAGGACGGGAAGTTATAGTGATGCATGTAACGTTTTCCAACCTCGAACTCATCCAGGCCATCCAGACGCTGTCCCTCGGACAGAGGAGCCAGGGTGGTGATGGTACAGATCTGTGTCTGTCCTCTTGTAAACATGGCAGAACCGTGAACACGCGGTACGATATCCGTTTCTGCAGCCAGCGGACGGATCTGTGTGATCGCACGACCATCCGGACGTTTGTGATCTTTCAGGATCATCTTACGAACGGTCTTTTTCTGATACTGGTACACGGCTTCACCCAGAACAGCCAGCCATTCCTCATTATCAGCAAATGCTTCTTCCAGTTTTGCTGTCACCTGACGGATATTTTCTTCTCTTGTCTGTTTGTCATCGGAGAATACAGCTACTTCCATCTCTTCCGGTGTTACGATCTCTTTCATCGCTGCGAACAGTTCTTCCGGAACCGCACAGGATTCATAGCTGTGTTTTGCTTTTCCGCAGTCAGCTACGATTTTGTCGATAAATGCGATGATCTCTTTGTTAACCTTATCAGCTTCAAAAATAGCTTCAATCATCTTTGCTTCCGGAACTTCGTTTGCTCCGGCTTCAATCATGATGACTTTTTCTCTTGTGGAAGCAACAGTCAGTTTCAGGTCAGATTTTGCATTCTGCTCCAGTGTCGGGTTAATGATCAGTTCACCATCGATCATACCTACCTGTGTTGCTGCACACGGTCCGTCAAAAGGAATATCTGAGATGCAGGTTGCGATAGAGGAACCAAGCATTGCCACAACTTCCGGATTACACTGTGGATCTACAGACATTACCATGTTATTCAGTGTAACATCATTACGGTAATCCTTCGGGAACAGCGGACGCATTGGACGGTCAATTACTCGGGAGGTCAGAATCGCATGCTCGGATGCTTTTCCTTCTCTCTTGTTAAATCCACCCGGGATTTTTCCTACTGCATACATTTTCTCTTCATATTCTACACTTAACGGGAAAAAATCAATTCCTTCTCTTGGCTTTTCTGATGCGGTTGCGGTAGAAAGTACAACGGTATCACCATAATGCATAAATGCTGCGCCATTAGCCTGTTTTGCCACGCGGTCGATGTCAACTGTCAGTGTTCTTCCTGCCAGTTCCATAGAATAACTTTTGTACATACATTTTCTCCTTTTTCTGCCCTCTGGGCGATTTTTTCGTTACTGTTCATTTCATTCTCAGCAACATTCTGCCGGCGGATATGCTCCGAAACAACTGAAAAACACACTCCCCGCTGTCCTTATCCTGCTTTGGCAATATGCTTTTCAGTGGTCTCGGCATCCTTTCCGACATCTTCCGGTAATCGACAGTATCCGGTGGGATATATTTTCCCTTTTTCCACTGTCTTGTACAGATTAAGATAAGAGGGATGGAAGAATACCTTCCACCCCTCGCCATTCTTTTCTCTGTGCAGTTGAATTACTTTCTGATTCCTAATTTTTCAATCAGTGCACGATATCTTTCGATATCTGTTTTCTTCAGGTAATCCAGCAGACCTCTTCTCTGACCTACCATTTTCAGCAGACCTCTTCTGGAATGATGATCTTTGTGGTGTGTTTTCAGATGCTCTGTCAGCTCCTGGATTCTTGCTGTCAGTACAGCTACCTGTACTTCCGGTGAACCTGTGTCGCCTTCTGTTCTTGCGTATTCAGCCATAATAGCCTGTTTCTTTTCTTTAGAAATCATTTTGTTTTCCTCCTGTTTTTTCAATCGCCACATATTAAGAAATGGTCGGAGTATCCGATATCTGAATATGGGCTAACTCATACTCGAACAGTATACCATATGCTCTCAGTAATGTAAACCTCTTTTTTCGAAATATCGCTTTCCTGAACCGGCATCTCTCTGAATCTGTGCTTTCAGTTCTTCCACCGAATCAAACTTGCACTCCGGACGCACAAAGTGATAGAATTCCACCCTGGCCTCTTCCCCGTACAGATCCTCGTCGCAGTCAAACAAATACGTCTCTACACCTGCAAACGGCACTTCCACGGTGGGTTTCACCCCCACATTGGAGATTCCATAGAACGTTTTACCTTTGATAAAAGTTTTCGATGCATAGACACCAAAGGGTGGTAGAAGTTTTCCGTCTTCCGGCACCTGATTAATCGTCGGAAGTCCCCAGGTACGCCCCAGCTGTCTTCCATGTACCACTTCTCCCAGCACAAAATACCGGTAGCCAAGGAGCTCATTGACTTTCTCGATATTTCCTTCCTGAAGTACCTCACGGATCCAGGTGCTGCTGATCGGGCGTTCTTCCCGCGTCTCTTTGCTTAAAATTTCCACCTCAAATCCATATTGGGTACCCGCCTGCCGTAACAGTTCCGGATTTCCTTTTCTGTTATGTCCAAAGTGAAAATCCGGCCCCACCACTACATATGCGGCACGCAGCTGTTTAACCAGAATCTCCCTGATAAAATCCTCCGGCTCCATCCGGATGATTTCCGGAACGAACGGACACTCCACCAGACATTCCACTCCCCGGCGTTCCAGAAGGATCCTACGCTCTTCATTCGTAAGAATCGTCCGCTTGATCCTGGTTCCCAGTCTGACAAGAGGAGAAACATCAAAGGTAAATACTACCGTTTCATATCCTTCTTTGCCGATTTCCAGAACCCGGTTGATCAGTTTGCTGTGCCCCTTATGGACGCCGTCAAATTTTCCAAGTGTTACCACACTTCTCTTATCCAATTGAAAATCCAGATTTTTTGTAATATATTTCATGTCTCTTTCCATTCTTCTCTCTGTCGCAACTGTTTTTCCAATTGCTTTTACGGGACAAAACATCTCACAGAATATTGCCTGCAGAATCGTTACGCCTCATTTTCTTTTCGATAAAACATTTTCACCGGTATCATCTGATCTGTCTTTTTCTCATACAGTCCTATAAATGTCTCCCGGCTGTCATATACTCTGACATAACCTCCATCCACCTTGGGCTCCTCCTGTAACAGTTCCGGAAAAATCCGGTTTCCGTTGTGTACCAGAAGATCACCCTGCGGTGTTGTTTTCGCAGCCGGATACTGATCGAACATCCTGTCTACCGGAAGAATCAAACGTTCTATATTACCTTCTTCCATGACTTTTTGTACTTCGTCCAGTTTTACCGCGTCTGTTAATCCAAACCGCTCTACCCGGGTACGCAGAAGTTCTTCCATACAACCGCCACATCCCAGTTTTTCACCGATATCGTTACATAAGGTCCGGATATACGTTCCCTTGGAACACTGCACCCGAATCTTTACTTTCGGAAGCTCCATCCACAGAACCTCAATGTTATGAAAGGTAACCGGTCTGGCTTTTCGCTCCACGACTTTACCTTCCCGTGCCAGTTCGTACAGTTTTTTTCCATTTACTTTCAGTGCGGAATACATCGGTGGAACCTGCTGCTGCTCACCCTGAAATGAAAGAATGCAGGTGCGGACTTCTTCTTCCGACACCTGCACTGACGACTCCTTCAGGATCGTTCCTTCCATATCCTGGGTATCGGTGGTGATTCCCAACCGAAGCACTGCCTCGTATTCCTTATCATGATCTGCCAGCAGATCACACAGTTTTGTTCCTTTTCCAAGGCAGACCGGCAGGACACCCTGTGCCTGAGGATCCAGGGTTCCCGTATGACCGATCTTTTTTTGTTTTAAGATTCCACGAAGCTTCGCCACCACATCATGAGATGTATAGCCTGCTTCTTTGTATATATTGATTACACCGCTTCTTTCCATATGTTTTCTTTACTCCTGAAGCTGTCTTTCTATATCCAGTGTCAGACTGTTTACCACATCAAACACTGATCCCTGCATAGTACATCCGGCTGCTTTCACATGACCTCCACCGCCAAAATAAGAAGCCACTCTTGCCACATCCACTTTGCCGTTGGAACGCATACTGACTTTATACTCCTGCACACCGATTTCATATAAAAAGATGGCAACCTCCACGCCACGGGTATTCTGTAACTGGTTAACAATACCATCCATATCTTTCGGTGTCACACCGTAAAAATCCATGTCTTTCTTTCTCACATAACCCACGATACACCGCTGATCCAAAAGCATGATGCTCTCCATGATCGTGCGTCCCATAATCTGATTCTGTGCATAGGATTTTGTATAGAAAGAATCCTTGATGATACTGGTAAAATCAATGCCTTTTGCCATCAGCTGACCTGCGATCTCCATGGTTCTGGTTCCGGTACAGCTGTACTGAAACACACCGGTATCGTGAACGATCCCGGTATACAGTGCTTCCGCACAGGCTTTGTTGATCTTTTCCGGCTCCAGAAGTTCATAGAGCACTTCACAGGTAGAGCTTGCGTCCGGAACGATCTGATTCTCCTGTGCAATTCCTTTATTCGTGATGTGATGATCGATGCACGCGGTTATTTTCGCCGTATTCACTGCCTGACCGGCAACGCCGATCCGGTCTGTGCTGCTGACATCGAATTCCAGGAACAGGTCATATTCTTTCTCTTCCCATTCCTGTTTCGCCTGATCGATGTCCTGAATAAAATGAAATACTTCCGATACCTCCTCCAGATAAACATCTGTCTGGATCTGTGGGTAATTTTCTTTCAGATACAGATACATTCCCATGCAGGAGCCCACGCAGTCACCATCCGGTCTTACGTGACCGGCGATGGCTGCTGTGGTTACACCCTCAAGTACAGATGCAATATTATTTATCATCTTCCTCATCCCTTTCCGGGGTCTCTTTATTTACCTCGTCAATTAATCTGGACATATGCACACCATATTCAATCGACTGATCCAGTACAAACTGAATCTCCGGTGTGTTACGAAGATTCAGACGTTTTGCCAGCTGGCGGCGTACATAACCTTCCGCACTGCGAAGACCGGCAATGGTATCTTTCTTTTCTTCATCGGAACCCATCACACTGATGTATGCCTTGCAGGTTTTCAGATCCGGTGCCACTTCCACAGAAGTGACGGATGTCATCATATGAATTCTGGGATCTTTGATCTCCTGACGGATGATGAGGCTTAATTCTTTCATCACTTCGCCGTTGATCCTTGTATTTTTTATGCTGTTTTTTCTCATTATCTATCACCTCAATCCGGTATGAAAGCCTATCTCGGTACTTCTACCATGATGTATGCTTCTACCTGATCCAATTCCTGGATATCGTTGAATCCTTCGAATACCAGACCACATTCATAACCAGCTTTTACTTCTTTCACATCATCTTTGAATCGTTTCAGAGATGCCAGTGGGCCTCGAAGATCTGTTTTCCTTCTCTGGAGATTCTTACCGTACAGCCTCTCTGGAATACACCATCCAGAACATAACTTCCGGCGATGTTACCGACACCGGATGCTTTGAAGATCTGACGAACCTCTGCATGACCGATGACTTTCTCTTCGAAGACAGGATCAAGCATACCCTTCATGGCAGCTTCCACATCTTCGATTGCCTGATAGATGACACGGTACAGACGCAGGTCTACACCTTCCTGTTCTGCGGTTGCTTTTGCTGTTGCGTCCGGACGAACGTTGAAACCGATGATGATCGCGTTGGAGGCGGAAGCCAGTGTTACGTCCGATTCGTTGATAGCACCTACACCACCATGGATGACCTTAACGACAACTTCATCATTAGACAGCTTCACAAGACTCTGCTTTACAGCTTCCACAGATCCCTGAACATCAGCTTTTACGATAAGATTCAGTTCTTTCAGGTTACCTTCCTGAATCTGGCTGAACAGATCATCCAGAGACATCTTCGCTTTTGTTTCTTCCAACAGACGGTTCTTATTTTCAGAAATAAAGGTTGCTGCAAAGTTCTTTGCTTCTTTATCGTTTTCGGTAGCCACCAGAACTTCACCTGCGTTCGGTACATCTGACAGACCAAGAATCTCTACCGGCGTAGACGGACCTGCTTCTTTGACACGGCGTCCCTTATCATCCATCATCGCACGTACTTTACCTGAGGAAGCTCCGGCTGCGATAAAGTCACCCACATGCAGCGTACCTTTCTGTACAAGAATAGTAGCAACCGGACCTTTTCCTTTGTCAAGCTGCGCCTCGATAACCAGACCACGTGCTTTTCTCTTCGGGTTGGCTTTCAGTTCGCATACCTCGGAAGTCAGCAGGATCATCTCCAGCAGTTCCTCGATACCCTGGTGAGTCTTTGCGGACACCGGGACGAAAATAGTGCTTCCTCCCCAGTCTTCCGGGATCAGTTCGTACTCGGAAAGTTCCTGTTTTACTCTCTCGATGTTGGCACTCGGTTTATCTACTTTGTTGATCGCAACAATGATCTCAACACCTGCTGCTTTTGCATGGTTGATTGCTTCTACCGTCTGCGGCATTACACCATCGTCTGCTGCAACTACCAGAACAGCGATATCGGTGGAGTTTGCTCCACGCATACGCATAGCGGTGAATGCCTCATGTCCCGGAGTATCCAGGAATGTGATCTTCTGTCCCTTGATTGATACCACATATGCACCGATGTGCTGTGTGATACCACCGGCCTCACGGTCGGTTACATTTGTCTTACGAATCGCATCCAGCAGTGAAGTTTTACCATGGTCAACGTGTCCCATAACACAGACAACCGGTGGTCTTGGAACGAGATCCTTCGGATCTTCCTCTTCCTCTTTTAACAGTTCCTCGATCACATCCACTTTTTCTTCCTGTTCTGCGATAATATCATAGTCAAGTGCAATCTCCTGTGCCTTTTCAAAATCGATCTCATGGTTTACCGTAACCATAGTTCCTTCCATAAACAGTTTCTTAACGATCACTGCCGGCTGCATCTTCATCTTTTCTGCCAGTTCGCGAATCGTCATTTTCTCCGGAAGTGTGATTTCTTTCACTACTTCTTTCTTTTCTTCCTTCGGCTGAGGACGGGCAGGTTTCTGCAGTGCTTTCGGCAGTCTGCTCTTCTGAAAACGTCCCTGGTTCGGACGGTTGGATCCCTGTCCGTTTCTTCTGTCCTGGGTCTTTTTCTCTTCTCTTTCGCGTTCTTTTTCTTTATCTTTTTCTTTGTTCTTTACGTCTCTGACCGGTTTTCTTGCCAGGCCAAGATCCATACTGTCCATAGCAGGTCTGGAATCTCTGCGTTCATTTCTGCGTCCATTGTTTTCTCTTCCGTCGCGGTCTCTGTTATCACGGTTCATACCGTTTCTGTTGTTATCAAAACGACGGCCACCCTGATTGTCTCTGTTCTGATTGTCTCTGTTTTGTCCGTCTCTGTTTCCATCGAAGCGACGGCTTCCGTTTCCGCCGTCCTGACGGTTGTTCTGTCCCTGATAACGGTTATTATTCTGGCCGTTTCTGTTATCAAAGCGACGTCCACCCTGGTTATCTCTGTTCTGGCCATCACGATTCTGATTGTCTCTTCTTCCCTGACCGTTGAATCTTCTCTCCTGACCATCTCTGCTCTGATTGTCACGGTTCTGATATCCACTGCGGTTTCCTTCACCGTTTCCTCTTGCCGGTCTGTCCTGTCCGTTTCTGTCAGACTGCGGTTTGTTTCTTCTGAAATTCTTACCTTCCTGGGTCTGTGCGTTCTGCGGACGGAATACCTGAATCAGATTTGATTTCTTTTTCGGGCGGTCAGCTGCTTCTTTTTTCTCTTCTTTTCCTTCATTTTTTCCGGTGAATGCATCCCGGACCATTTTTTCATCTTTTTCTTCCAATGTACTCATATGACTCTTAACTTCTACCTTTTTCTCCTTTAAAAATTCAATAACTTCTTTGTTTGTTTTATTTAATTCCTGTGCAATTTCATAGATTCTTGATTTTGGCATTCTACCACCAACCTTTCTGCTCCATGCCAAGAAATGTAATTATTCAGATTTCAGCTGTTTTTCCATTGCTGCTGCCAGGTTTTCATCAGTTACTGCCAGAGACGCACGGAATTCTTTTCCCATGGCTCTTCCCAGTTCCTCTTTTCCTCCGAAATCATAACAGGGTACTTCATAATACGTACACATGTTATGGAATTTCTTTTTGGTATTGTCCGACGCTTCCGCCGAAACGATGACCAGCCAGGCCTTTCCTGTCTTTACTGCTTTCTCCGTTGAAAACTCTCCGCTGACAATCTTACCTGCCTTGGTGGAAAGTCCGATCAGTGATAGTACTTTATTACAATTCAATCGTATCCAGCTCCCTTTCCAGGTTCTCATAAACCTCCTGAGGAATCTGCATCTTCAGGGAACGTTCCAGCCCTTTGTTCTTGATGGCTTTCTGCAGACATTCCTTTGAGAAACAAAGATATGCGCCGCGACCGTTTTTTCTTCCGGTCACATCCAGTACGATTTCACCTTCCGGCGTCTTCAGTACACGCATCATTTCCTTTTTATTTTTCATCTCATTGCATCCGATACATTTCCGCAGCGGCACCTTTTTTATATTTCCCATAGCTATCCGCCTCACTGTTTTTTCAGGTCTTACTCTTCTTCTGTGGATGTCTCTTCCGAGATCTCTTCTGTTTTCGGTTCTTCATCCAGTTCTACACCGGCCAGAGCATCTTCCATGGAATCTTCACCCTCTTCATCGTCAGATTCCTGATAATATTCAAAATCACCGGCTTCTCTCGCCTGTGTCTCACTCTTGATATCGATCTTGAAGCCTGTCAGACGGGCTGCCAGACGGGCATTCTGTCCTTCTTTACCGATTGCAAGAGACAGCTGATAATCCGGAACAATAACCAGTGCAGTCTTCTCATCTGGATCTGCCAGTACGGTGATCACCTTTGCAGGGCTCAGTGCATTCTCAATCAACAGTGCCGGATTCTCATTCCAGCTGATGATATCGATCTTCTCACCACGCAGTTCTTCCACAATAGTATTTACTCTGGCACCGTTCATACCTACACACGCACCGACTGCATCAACATCCGGATCATTGGACCATACAGCGATCTTGGTTCTGGAACCGGCTTCTCTTGCGATGCTCTTGATCTCTACGATACCGTCTTTTACCTCTGTCACTTCTGCTTCAAAGAGACGTTTTACCAGTTCCGGATGAGTTCTGGAAACCATGATCTTTGGTCCTTTCGGTGAATCCTTAACTTCCAGTACATATACTTTGATACGTTCGGTCGGTTTGTATACTTCACCTTTGACCTGCTCGTTTTCACTCAGGATCGCATCTACCTTACCCAGATTCACACTGACATTTTTTCCCATGTACCGCTGTACCACACCGGTAACCACGTCTTTTTCTTTCTGGAAATATTCATCATACAGAACTTTTCTTTCTTCCTCACGGATCTTCTGCAGAATCACATTCTTTGCGTTCTGCGTCGCGATACGTCCGAACTGTTTGGACTGAATCGGAACCTGAACGATATCCCCCAGTTCATATTTGGAATCCATCATCTTCGCATTGGAAAGGCTGATCTCCATCACCGGATCTTCTACCACCTCCACTACGGTCTTGTCAGCATATACGCTGAACTCGCAGGTTTCATGATCGATGGTCACATGTACGTTATCTGCTTTTCCAAAATGGTTTTACAGGCCTGAATCAGAGACTGTTCGATCGCTTCCATCAGAACTTCTTTGCTGATATTTTTTTCTTTTTCCAGAATAGTTAACGCTTCCAGTAATTCTGTGTTCATTTTTTCTTTATCCTCCTTAAAAATCAAAAGCAAGACGAATCAATGCGATATCTGCTTTTTCAAATGTCTGCTCTTTCTGCTCCTCTGTGGTGATCGTCACGCTACTTTCATCATATGCACTGAGGATTCCGTAGAATTCTTTTTCTTTATTAATCGGACGATAGGTACGGATCTCTACTTCTTTTCCCATACTTCTTACGTAATCCTTTTCTTTCTTCAGAGGACGTCCAAGACCCGGGGAACTTACTTCCATAATATAAGCATCTTCGATAAAATCCAGTTCATCCAGTTTATCACTGAAGATTCTGCTGACTGCCTCACAGTCATCTACGGTAATTCCGCCTTCTTTATCGATATAGAAACGTAAATACCAGTTTCCTGCCTCTTTCACATACTCCACATCCACCAGTTCAAAACCAAACTGATCAATAATCGGCTGTGCCATAGCTTCCGCCTTCTGTTCGTACTGTTCTCTTACACTCATGCTTTCACCACCTTTTACATGAACAGCAGTTGCTGTCCTCAACAATCAACCCTGATTCTTCGGATGTTCGACCCGTAATTCATACCATCAAACTTCATCCTCCAACTCAGTGATTGATACTCAATGCAACAAATAAGAGTGGACGTATCGCCCACTCTTAAACTAGTCATCATCTATTAACATGGTAATCATACCATTTATTATTATAAAATGCAAGCGTTTTCAGGCTTTTTCCTTTATACCCGCACTTTCGTTCCTTTGGTGTCCCGTTTTCCAAGCTTGATCTTATTGAGTACCATCTGCTTTTCTTTGTATTCAATCTGGTATTCCATCCGGCTTTCCAGAAGATATGCATGTTCCAGATAATCTCTGTCACCCATCTTCATTGCCCGGACACCAAGGGCTGCTTTTTTCTTCTCCGGTACTTCCTCTTTCAGAAAACGCAGAAAATATCCAGCATGGCTCTGCAGCACCACATAATCCATCGTGTCACACAACTCCACAAGAACCAGTTCATCCTCCTCCGTCAGTTTGGTAGAAGCGATGGTTCTCTTGATCACATCGAATTCCGTTCCCGGCACCTGTTTGATCATACCGGATTTTGTCACGAAAATCAGAGAAGCATTTTTTACTGCCTCCATATTGCTGACACAAAGCAGTTCTTCCTGTGCACTGGAAAAATTACTCAGGTTGTCGATCGGAACTCCTTTATCTCTCAGCCTTGTAAGTGGCAGATCCATCACTTTTACCGTATGCATCTGTCCTTTGTTCGTAAAGAGACAGATCTTATCGGTATTCATACAGGTAAATACATACTTATATTCCCCGTGAACCGTCTCTTTGTTCCTCTCGTAGGTATTCTTATCCAGCACCTTGGCATATCCGAAACGATCCATCAGAAAACATACTTCCGCTTCTTCTACTTTCTTTTCTTCAAAGACAGCTTCTTCCCTGTTTTCAATCACGGTACGGCGTTTTCTTCCATAGGTTTTCTTGATGTGATCCAGATCTTCCATGATGACCTGTGCCATGGCATCGTAATTATTCAGAATCTCTTCATATCTGGCAATATTTTTCAGAGTTTCCTCATGTTCTGCCACCAGGGCTTCGATTTCCAGTCCGATCAGCTTATACAGTCGCATCTCCAGAATCGCAGTTGCCTGTCTCTGGGTAAAGCAGAGTTTTTTTGCTGCTTTCTCACTGGCTTTCGTCTTGAAGCGGATACCTTCGGTCACACCGTTTACCAGACACTCTTTTACCTGTTTCTGGTTTTTACTTCCACGCAGGATCTCGATGATCAGATCGATCACATCACAGGCTTTGATCAGACCCTCCTGGATCTCTTTCTTTTCCAGTTCTTTATTTAACAGTGTCTGATGCTTTCTCGTACAGACTTCAAACTGAAAATCCACATGATGCTCAATGATCTGTTTCAGGCTCAGTGTTTCCGGTCTTCCATCTGCTACAGCGAGCATATTCACACCGAAAGTATCTTCCAGACGGGTCTTTTTATAGAGCATATTTTTCAGATTTTCCACATCTGCGCCTTTTTTCAGCTCCAGAACGATCCGGATACCTTCTTTGGAAGACTGGTTGGAAATATCCACAATATCTGTAGCTTTTTTGGATTCTACCAGACCGGCTACATCATTTAAGAATTTTCCTATATTGGCTCCAACCATCGGATACGGGATCTGGGTGATCACAAGGTTGACTTTTCCGCCTTTTAATTTCTCTTCTTCCACTTTTCCGCGGATCTTGATCTTTCCGCTTCCGGTTTCATAGATCTTCAGAAGTTCATCTTTATTAATCACGATACCGCCGGTCGGAAAATCCGGTCCTTTGATGTATCTCATCAGACCTTTCACGCTGATCTCATTATTTTTCATGTAGGCTTTCACACCGTCCACGATCTCGACCAGGTTATGTGGCGGGATGCTGGTCGCCATACCGACCGCGATACCATCCGCTCCGTTTAACAGAAGATTCGGAACACGAACCGGAAGTACCACCGGCTCTTTCTCTGTCTCATCAAAGTTCGGCATAAAGTCTACAACATTCTTATCCATATCACTCAGATATACTTCCTGGGTGATTTTTTCCAGTCTTGCTTCCGTATATCGCATGGCAGCGGCTCCGTCACCCTCAATGGAACCAAAATTTCCATGACCGTCTACCAGAGCCTGTCCCTTCTTAAAGTCCTGTGCCATAACCACCAGGGCATCATAGATGGAACTGTCGCCATGTGGATGATATTTACCCATGGTATCACCTACGATACGGGCGCATTTTCGATAAGGCCTGTCATAGCGGATACCCAGTTCATACATATCATACAGGGTTCTTCTTTGTACCGGTTTCAATCCGTCACGAACATCCGGCAATGCTCTTGACACGATAACACTCATGGCATAGTCAATATAAGACTTCTGCATTACCTCGGAATATTCGGTTCTGATAATCTGTCCTTCCATGTTTTCCTCCTGATTGTTCTATCAGATATCCAGCTGTGCGTTCTGTGCATGCTGATAAATAAATGCTTTTCGGGGAGGTACGTCCGTTCCCATCAGTACTTCTGTCACGTCAGATGCCATTCTCGCATCTTCAATTTCCACCCGTTTCAAAATTCTTGTCTTCGGATCCAGAGTTGTCTCCCATAATTGCTGGGCATCCATTTCTCCCAGACCTTTATAGCGCTGCAGAGTAAAGGATCCGGTGTGAGTTTTTCTGTATTTTTCCAGCGCCTTGTCATCATACAGATATTCCTCTTCCCCTTTGGAAGGGATCACTTTATACAATGGCGGCATAGCAATGTATACATGGCCTTCATAGATCAGTTCCGGCATAAAACGATAAAACAGAGTTAGCAACAGGGTAGAAATATGGGCTCCGTCCACATCCGCATCGGCCATGATGATAATCTTGTCATACCGAAGCTTTGTAATATCAAAATCATTCCCATAGCCCTCGGAAAATCCGCAACCAAATGCATTGATCATGGTCTTGATTTCTGCATTCGCCAGCACTTTATCTATCGTTGCTTTTTCCACATTCAGGATTTTTCCACGGATTGGTAAAATAGCCTGATAATTACGGTCTCTGGCTGATTTTGCAGAGCCGCCGGCGGAATCTCCCTCGACAATAAATATTTCGCATTTTTCCGGATCTTTTTTCACACAGTTTGCCAGTTTTCCATTGGAATCAAAAGAATACTTCTGTTTCGTCAAAAGATTGGTTTTTGCCTTTTCTTCGGTCTTACGAATCTTGGCAGAACGTTCTGCACAGGAAAGAACTGTTTTCAGGGTCTCAAGATTACGATCAAAGAATCGAACAATCTCATCTCCTGTGACCTTGGCTGTCGCCTTGGATGCATCCTGATTATCCAGCTTGGTCTTGGTCTGTCCTTCAAAACGAGGTGCCGGATGTTTGATAGAGATAACTGCAGTCATACCATTTCGGATATCCACACCGGTAAAATTGCTGTCTTTTTCCTTCAGAATTCCCAGTTCTCTTGCATAGTTGTTCATAACCGTGGTAAACATGGTCTTGAAACCTGTCAGATGGGTTCCGCCTTCTGCATTGTAAATGTTATTACAAAATCCAAGAACATTTTCATGGAATTCGTTGATATACTGGAAAACCCCTTCCACCGTAATTCCATCACTCTCTCCTGAAAAATAAACCGGATCATGAAGCGTCTCTTTTTTTCTGTTCAAATCTCTTACAAAACCAATGATCCCCTCCGGCTCATGATAATCGATAACTTCCGGTTCCGTCTTCCGTTTATCTTCGAAATGAATGGTCAGCTTAGGATTCAGATACGCAGTTTCATGAAGACGGCTTTTTACCTCTTCCTCTGTAAATCTTGTTTTTTCAAAAATCTCCGGGTCCGGAAGAAAATTGATACAGGTTCCGGTCTCTTTTGTACGTCCGATTTTCGGAAGCAGACCCTCTTCCAACTCGATTACCGGAATTCCACGCTCATATCGGTCATGATGTACGTATCCTTCTCTGCTGACTTTGACGTCAAGATAGGTAGACAGTGCATTTACCACAGAGGAACCTACGCCGTGAAGACCACCACTGGTCTTATACGCACCGTTATCAAACTTTCCACCCGCATGAAGGGTGGTAAATACCAGACGCTCCGCAGATATTCCTTTCTCATGCATTCCAACCGGAATTCCACGTCCGTTATCTGACACGGTGCAGGAACCGTCTGCTTCCAGCGCAACCCGGATCAAATCACAGTGCCCTGCCAGATGCTCATCCACCGAGTTGTCCACGATTTCGTAGATCAGATGGTTGAGACCTTTTCTGGAAACGCTGCCTATATACATACCCGGTCTCTTCCGGACTGCCTCAAGACCTTCCAGAACTGAGATACTACTGGCATCATAACTGTCTTTCTTTGCCATAATACTTTCCTTTCTATTCTTTCTCTCCCCGATACTTTCCTTTGTCTCAAGCCACAGACTTTGGCTCGTTGCTCGCTCCCACACTCGCTGGCGCTCGTTGCTCTGCATATCAATAATTGGTCCGGTGGACCAATTTTGATTAACGCGGCAGTCGCCAAGGTCTCGTGCAAGCACGGACTTTGGCTCGTTGCTCGCGTACATAATTAATCGGCGGTTTTTCATGGGGTACTGGGGTACTTAACGAAAACTGCCGATTATTATACCATATTTTTATACATAGAAACAAGTTAAAAAGTACTTTAGATTGTAGATTCCTATATTTTCCCCTTTTCTCTCAGATAATTCAGAAACCCCTCTGATCCTTCTTCCACATCCCTGTAAGTTTCATCAAAGTCTCCTGTATACCATGGATCTGCTATATCTCTTCCAGATCCGGCAAAGCTTAACAGTTTATATATCTTCCCCTCCGGGTCATGCTTCAACATCCGGTTCAGGTTTCGTATATTTGCAGTATCCATACCTATAATGTAATCGAACTTGTCATAGTCGTCTAAAGTGACCTGTCTGGCTCTGTGAGGCACCAATGGAATTCCCAGTTCTCTCAATTTATTCACTGTACCTCTGTGTGGAGGATTACCGATTTCTTCTCTGCTTGTTGCAGCACTGTCTATAACAAACATATTTTCCAATCCAAGGGTGTTTACTTTGTGGGTAAATACGCTCTCGCTTAGGGTTGATCTGCAAATATTGCCATGACAGATAAATAGTACTTTTATCATTGTTGCATAACCTCGCATTTCTTAGTTTTTCTTGGTTTTTCGGGCTTTGTAAGCCTTTGTAAATTTTTGCTTTCTGGCATAACCTGGTTTATTTTCGCATAATATCGTCAGCAAAAGGTGTAAAATAAGGTGTATGTTTTTCCATTTTACACCTTGCTATTTTCAATTAAAAATCGTAATTACACAACCTGAATCCGGGCAACTTCTTCCCTGGCATCCTCAAGATTTACATGCGTATATGTATTCAGCGTTACGCTGATGTCTGAGTGGCCCATCAAATATTGCAATGCTTTTGGATTCATTCCGGATTTTGCCATATTTGAGCAATAGGTATGCCGACATACATGCGGTGTAATGACAGGCATCTGTACTTTATAAGTATTATTATACTTCTGAATGATGTGTTGGAAATAATGCTCCCAGTGCAGGGAATAACAGATACTTTCATTTTTATCAAAGTATAAGAATCCACTTTTTCCATCTACCATAGGTTCTGCTTTGGGTGGGTTTCGTTTTTCTATTATTTTCCGAAAGCATTCCTCTACATCTGCAGTCATAGGTATCTTTCTCGTTCCGCTGGTTGTTTTAGTCTCTTGAATATAATATCCGATTTTTGATTTTTTCTGCAATTGATGATCGATGTTGATCGTATGCTCCTTAAAATCAATGTCAGAAATGGTCAAACCACAAAATTCCGAGATGCGAAGGCCGGTTTTAAATAATATGTAAATCCCCTCATAATACCTGCAAAAATGAGGATCCTCCTTCACAAACCGTAGGAACTTTCGTTCCTCAGCCCTGCTGATTGCCTCTCTTGTCACACTGTCATTCACAACCACTTCCATTAGCTGAAACTGAAATGAATTTTTCCTGATCAGGTCATCATCCACTGCCAACTGAAATGCCGGACGAAGAACTCCTCGGATTGAATGGATGGAACTATAACTTTTCTTTTCTACCTGCTGAAGATGTATCAGCCAACATTTTGCATCCGAAATCCGAACCGTATCAATCCTTCTTTTTCCAAATGGATCTTTCTTCAATAAATTGATAACTGTTCCGTATCCTGCAACTGTAGTAGGTCTGACACCGGTTTTTGTTGATGTATATTTTTCAACCAGCTTCAGTACCGTCATATTTCCGCCATTTGTTGCAATCTGCTCAAAATGGTCCGCCTGGATTTTCTTCTCCATCTCCCGAAGCGACAAAGTACGGCGCTTTCCTTTCGGAGTTGCATCGTTATGGTCTAAGCGCCAGCTATATACGCAGCGCTCCTTTCCCATCTCATCGACATACTTAAATCGATATCTG
>ENA-OQCO01000618-OQCO01000618.1-human-gut-metagenome-genome-assembly--contig:-NODE-618-length-18617-cov-1.271606_pt1 | contig 18617 bp, 18 predicted proteins | sample MGYA00242500_ERZ504582 | MGnify/ENA primary metagenome ERZ504582 (study PRJEB26092, sample SAMD00036346) | human gut metagenome | host: Homo sapiens | study: EMG produced TPA metagenomics assembly of...
CCTTAGCCAACTGGATAAAGAAGTATTCAGAAGTAAAAATGGATGATAACACCATTCTTACCTCCAGGCAAATCAAGGAGCTTCAGAAACGAAATGCACAGCTTGAAGAGGAAAATCTGATATTGTTATATACTCACTTAAATACACATAAATCGTAGAAACAAAACTTAACCTAAAAATCGGGTACAGTTTAAACAAACTTTACCCGATTTCATTCTTTCACGAATTCCACATTTTATATTGTCGCTCATATTTTTACTTTCTTCTTGTGCAAACGCTGCATATATTGACATATATATTCTCAGCTCCTTATCAAAATTATTTAAATGTTCCTTTTCAAATTCCACTATTATTCCCATATTAAAGAGCTTATACAAGATTTTCAATGTATCAAGTGTATTTCTTCCAAAACGACTGATTGATTTTGTCAGTATCAAATCAATTTTCCTTTTTTCACAATCCTCCAGCATACGTTGAAACTCCGTTCTGTCTTCCAACCTCAAACCTGACATTCGTTCAGCGTATATGTCTACTAAAATCCAATCCTTATTATTTTGTATATATTTTTCATAATAAGCTTTCTGCACAATAAGACTTGATTCCTGCTCTTCGTGATCTGAGCTTACTCGGCAATAAGCTGCTACTTTTAGTTTTGACATTACAATTTCCTCCTTTTTATATAAAAGATAGAATAAAAATAAACAAGAGTTCAACTTACAGGATTTGAACTCTCGTTTTTATTTCTATTATATTGTGGTTTTACATAACAAAAAAGCTACATTTTTGTGCGATTTGCACTAAAAATGTAGCTTTCAACTTGTCAAGCACTGACAAAATAGATGAATGATAAAAGTGGACTAAAGGGTTCGGATTTCAGGTTTTTGACTTTTCCTTTTTGAAATTTAACTTTTTTATTTTTATAATGCGAACTCTGCCTAATAATACAAAATAAAGAAAAGACTATTTACTGGATTCTCAACATAAAAGACAACGCAGTTTGGACTGTAAGGTTCAAACTGCGTGAAGGTTATCAATCAATTTAAAAAATAAGCAAAAATCCAGCAAACTCCAAAAGTAAGATTGGACTAAAAGATTCAGATGGGTTAGGTTCATCAATTAGGATTACTTATTTATCACTATAATAACTTAGTTCATTTAAAACATCCAAAAGATATTTATCTTTAAAATTTGCATCTGTGTAATATTGCAAAACTTTTGAAATTTGAACGATTATAAGAAATATTGATCCTATAAATAGAATAAAAGCAATACCCTCATTTTGTGTTTTTGTGTCAGCATATATAGTACTTGCTATCAAGGCACCAAGTGGAACTCCTATTAGCATATCAATAATTCTATTATTTATATTTGAAAACCTAGAGTTTCTTTGTTTAAAATTTCTTCGCATTCCTCCTTAAGTTTTCCAATCTTATCACATGTGTTTATTCCTAATTTGGTAAGAAGCTCTCTAACATCATTTATATAGTCTTCATACTCACTCTCTTTAACTTGAATTTCTTTATTTCGCTCTTCCATATGATATATTTTATCTTCACGAGGTATTTCTAAAACAAATGAAGCTATTATAATAATAAAATAGGAAATATAAATCAACATACTATTTAATTTCAATATTAAAATTAAAGCAATAAATATTAAAGAACACATAACTAAAAAAATCATAATCCAGTATGGCAGTTTAAATAATCTCTTCATATCCTTTAAATTTCGGCACTTTTTCAATTTACTTGTGGGATCCTTTTCATATATGGCTCTACGAACTAAATAATATCTATATGTCATAATAGTCCTCCAATCTGTTGTTGTGAATTAAGAGTAAATTGTAAATTAAAACACTGTTAGCTTTATATCTACATAAAATTCACAAGTGTTTAGTTCACATACATAGCTTTATATAAATAGTGATTTACTAGTTAAATGAATCATTTCCAAACCATTATTTTCAATAGTACTTAAATACAATTCGACTTTAAGTAGCGCTGATTCAAGTTGCTGCAGCGTGTTTATTTTATTGATAAAAGGTGCATCTGATTCAATCAAAACTTTATCAATAGGAATATTCGATATTAACTTACGACCGTTTATTGATTGAGTCATCATCTCATTTATCGAAAAATAACACCCCATTTTAACGGCTCTATGCAACTGTGATAATGAACCTGAAAACCAGTGAAGAATACATTTATTATTCTTAGTACAATCATACTTTTCAAGAATATCAAGTACATTTTTATCAGCAAAAACAGAATGAATAGAAATCACCTTTCCACCTTTTGATGAGCACCATTTGATTATATTCTCGAAAACATCTATTTGTTTATTTTTTGAGGAGTAGAATTGACGATTGTAGTCCAATCCTATTTCACCAATGTAAGCAGCATTTTCAATGTATTTTTCAACTAGAGGTAGCTCATTGTATCGTTCAGAAACTAGCTGGGGATGTAATCCCAACGCAACCTTTATATTTTCATATGAATGAAAATAATCTATTTCTTTTTCATATGCTTTCGGCGTGGTTGTTACAGCTAAAATATTTATGTTGCTTTTTTTGGCATTTTGAGCAAACTTCTATCATTGATGGCATCAAATCTAAATGACAATGTGAATCGTAAATCATATCAATTATCCTTAAAAAATCTATTTATCAGTTTTATGTTCTTCTTGCTTCAAGTATTCGGAAATAAAGTTATCAACTTCTATCAAGCCACGATAATAAACATTAGATAACTGATTTATGTACTTTTCATCTCCATCAAGTCTGCCACCTTTGTAAATAAGAATACTTTTTAAGTCTGGGTTATCCTTAAGGCGCTTTATTGCTATTTGAAACGAGCGAAGCTGTTCTCCTTTACGCTTAGAATGGGCATTGATAATTTCTTTAACGGAGTTTACCGAGTAAGTTGTTGGGTCATTTTCAAATTTATACGCTTTATGCATAGCTGCACGACGAATAAGACAAGGTACACAATATCCACAATGCTGGGATGGCAGCCCAGACCATCGAGCTTTTTGTGGTGAAGAACACGATGTAGATTTTCGAATTGTTTCCAACAAAATATCCTTATTCAAACATTCATCAGCCATTTCACCTTTTGTTTTATTCCAATATGGATTGACTATTGAGTATGGCAATTCTAAACTTAATAATACCTTATTCCAAAGATTCATATAGAATGGATGTGTGGTTCTAGTGCTATGAGATCCAACACGCAGATTATCAAGCGGTACATTAAGCGCTATAAGACCATTTTCAGGTACTTGAAGAACATTATTGTCCTTCAATCCACTAAGAATGAAAATACCAAAAGATATAAATAAAAACGAACGACTTCTTGTTGAATTCTCTATATCTCCATCAAGCAACATATCTTTGCCAAAGGAAAGCCAAAGATTAAAATATGTTGGTGTTATATCGGAATATCTGTTTTTGAACTCAGCAAGTAAAGCTTTTTGAGCATCCTTTGTATATCCGTCACCTGCATGACTTACCAAAGCAATCTTATGATTTTGTTCCAGATGATTAATTGTTCCAATAAGGCTATCCATGCCGCCCGAAAACAGCGACACGGCATCATAACTAGTTTTACGTTCTTTGTTTTCGGAGAGGACATTTTCACGTTTAACAAACTCAATTTCCCAACGGTCTCCTGTAAGAAAATTCAACATTTGTGAGAATAGATTTTTTACAGATGTCCAAATGTTTAAGTTGAAAACCGGAAGTTCAATAGCAATTTCCCTTGTCCAACTATCTTCTGCATGTTTGATTCGAGAAATTCTTGTATCAGCAAGATAAACCAGTATTGCTAATTCAATAATATCAAATCCGTCTTCTGTAGGATAAATTTCTTTTTTTCTAAGATCATTAAGAATATTATCTATGTATATTAAATGCTCGCTTTCATTTTTTAAGGGTATTTGAGCAATTACAGTATTCCCTGTTTTTTTCATATTAACAGCATTGTCATCATAGCTACCAATCAGTTTATATTTGCTCATAAACTATTCCTCCTCATACGAAGACATTATATCAAACGTTGTATTATAAATTGAATCTACAACATTTTGAGCTTGCTGTTGACTAATGTTACAAATATCAACATTTAACCTTGAAATAGAATCTGAAATAGCATTTTGTATAAATTCCTTCATCTGGTTTTCTATATTTTCAATAGTAGATATATTGTCTGGCAGCGAAAACATCTTATTAGCAATATCATTAAGAAGTTTTTGTTGTACAACATCTGCCATATATATTTCAGTAAATGCAAGAAATTCTGAAGGAGATAGTGACTCGATTTGTTTATTTTCTAAATCCGGTATCGTAGATAATGCATCTATATATGCACTTCTTGCAATTCCCTCATCAGTTCTCCCACCATCCGGGCAAACAAAGTCCATGATTCGAAGAAAAACTTCTTTAGCTGGTTTCCCGATTATATCTCCAAGATTGAACCTATTTGCTGTAGCGGAAATATTGCCCCCAGCAAAACCGCTCATAATGCTTACTAATTTTGCCGTACTTCTTCGTGCTGAGCCTAAGCGTATTGTTGCATTTTGGGAGCCGCCAGCTGATTTTCTCACATATGACGAAATAGCTTTATGCAGCCTGTCAGTTTTATTTCCACCGCTATTTATGTAGCGAGTAAAATCACTTCTAGGAGATGTAAATCGCTTTGAATCAAAAGACTGGGTATCATCATACTGTTCATTATCTACAGGTATTTTAGAATCTTGTTGCGGCATGTCATTTAGATCGTCATCCAGCCAAGATGGTACTAATGGTGTATTCCCGTTTTGACCTCGATTACTTGTTGATGTTCCCATGATTCTTCACCTCATTTTAATGCAGTTTCTGCAGCTATTTTTGTGAGTTTTGTACCAGCTGTTTTCAATTTTTTAATATATTTACGAAGCCTTTCTTTGCCTTCAACGGTTGTAATACAATTTTTCCATCCTGCACAAATCCAAGCACCAACTGTATCTGTTTGAAATGATTCAATAAAGCTTAACAAACTATTTTCAAGTTCTTTGTGATGTTCTACAAGGATTCGTATCCCATTAATTCCATTAGGTTGCATAGATGTATCTGGAATCTTTTTTACTTTCGTTTTCAACTGGTTAAATACCAATCGAGCCTCATCATTTGACAAATTTTTAATCTCATCGTTTTTGCCAGCAATCGCCATTTTACCGCTCATCAATACATATACTAATTCTCTCAACTGCTCAGATTTTATCTGTTCAAAGAAAAAGTCTTCCCGCTCTTTGCATGCAAAGAAATATGGGCGTAAATCGACATCTTTTAATGTAGGTTCACTTATAACCCATTTGGAAAAAGACCTATCTTTTTCCAACGTTCAATATGTTCGTCTATTTTGGGTGTTTCCTGCATTTGTCCATTTCTTGGAGCTAACATGACAATAGCATCATGATCAGATTCATCATTTGATTTTGAATCGTTGGTTGTCAATTGTTTTTCAAATTCAATTAATAAATGACATTGACCATAATCATTAGTAAGTGTGGCAATTTCTTTATATTGATTTGGAAAATAATATTCTGCAAGCATCAATTTAGCCAGGATTGGAATCCGAATTGAATCCCCGAAACCACGAGCATCTGCCATTTGTTTACGCAACAACAACATATTGATAAACCGCTTGATTTTTCGAGGATTACCCTGAGTGTTTCCTGATAAAATATCTGAAATTTGATTTGCTACAGATATTTTTTCAACGAGTGAATCATAATTTGATTCCAATGTATTTCGCAATTCTTCTTCACTAAATCCGGAATTCTCCCATGGCTTTTTCATTTTATTAATTGTTACTTCAAGTAAAGCATTGAACTCTTTGTTATTATCTGTTATTTGAGAACTTATCATTAAAAGAGTAATGTACATCTCTGATTCTACTTTTCCAAGAGCAGGAATTTTAAATGGAACTTGAATAAGCTTTTCAAGGTAACGCTTTGAATAATCATCACTATTATCATTATCTGTTGGCAAATTGGGAAAATGACTGTGAACAGCATATTCAATCATTGCTTCGTCAGCAGCTATAACAAAAGCTGTATATTTTGTAAACATAAACAAGCGAGCTGCTTCTAAAGTTTCAATAGTTACTTTAGGGAGGCATCTGTCTAAGTCATCAATTAAGATAACCAACTTATCTATTTTTGATTTTTTTAATAACTCCTCAAATGATTTTTGAAATTCAGAAAATTCCTTATTCAGAGATACATCTTCAAAAACCTTTGCATCAGTCATATAACTTTCTATACTGTCTAATACGCTATTTATCTTATTTTCACTTGAAATCGTACTTTTTAATTTATCTTTTAGAGTGTTTAGTAATCCAATTGGCGGTAGACCTGTTGCGAGAGAAAAAGCAGCACTGCCCGCTGTCTTTACAACAGAAAACCAATTTATATTTTTCCATAGTTTTTGTAATATATCTTCTGCTTCTTCTGATATCGTTATATTTGAAGATAATTCAGAAACAATAGCACTCATTAAAGCTATTTTTGCATCTTCAAAACCTTGATGCTGCCAACCATTAAAACGAATACACACGATTCTATCTTCTTTTTTTATCTTCTGAACTAAGTTCATCTTCGACCATTGCCAAAACAGAAGATTTACCCGCACCCCAGTCGCCGTGAACACCAATAGAAATTGGCCGATCATCACAATCCTGAATTATATTAGCAATTGTTTTAGCAATTGCTCTACTATTTAACATATCAACTTTCGTTTCGTTATCCGATAAAATCATCATATTACCTTCCAAATAATAGTTTTTTACTTAAGAAATAATAATCATTTTCCCTTGTTGACACATATTAATATCCAATTATCTTTCTTAACAACCATTATACACCACGCTTCTGTTAATTACAATACATATTGCCAAACAAAGAGCATTTGCAATACATTTTCTACAAATTTATATATTTTACTATGTTGTTTTTATGCAATCTGCCATTAAGCGAAAACAAATATTTCCTCTGTACAAATTTCTTGCAAAGCTTACGAATCTTCACGCCCCAACTAATAGATAATATTTGAGTTACCTCCTGTTTGATTTCGTGTAAGAGAAAAGGCGTATGGAGTCCATTCGTTCCATACGCCTGTAACGGTAATATTTTGTTTTACAGCAGTTCAAAAGTCAAAAAACAGAGAATGCCATCGCTCCGTTTGCTTACTTTATTTCTATTCTCTTTATTTCCGGCTGCTGCTCAGCTTTTTTAGGCAGCGTAACCTTTAAAACGCCGTTTGTATACTCCGCTTCAATCGCGCTTTCATCTATATTTGATATATCAAAGCTTCTGCAATATGAGCCGTAGCTTCTTTCTCTGCGGATATATTCTCCGTTTTTATTCTTCTCATCGTTTTCTGACTTATGCTCTGCACACAGGGTAAGAACGCTTCCGTTTACGTCAATTTTTATGTCCTCCTTATTAAAACCGGGCATTTCACATTCCAGAATATATTTTCCGTCCTCGTCCCTGATATCTGTACGGCAGCGATTTACTGAAGAAAAGTCCTTGAAAAAGTCCTTTTCAAATTCCCTGAACGGATTCCACAAATCATTTCTTTCATAAGGTGTGAGTCCAAACATAATTGTTCCTCCTGATTTTATTGTATTTCTTTATTATTCTATTTTTCAACCCTTTTATTCGTTACACAATCCTCCGGCGCTTTATCCTCTCTTAACCCTTTGAAAACAGGCTGACGCATTCCGCCGCTTTTTGTTTTCATCATATAGTTCATAGATATATTCCTCGCTGTCAAAGGGCTCTCCCTCCGCTCCGATTAACATTGGATTGATATTTTTAGTTTCCCATATATCGGTCATTTTTTAGCGCCTATCTGCTCGAGACTTTGCTTTAAGGCTTCCATAATATCAATAGCCGTTACCTTGATTTCCGGAGATGAAGCGACGATATCTTTTCCGGCAATTTTCTGCTCGATTATTTCACGCAGTTTTACCTGATACTCGTCCTTATACAAATTCGGTTCAAAGTCCTTAACCATTGAATTGATCAGGGTTTTCGCCATTGTAAGCTCCGCCTCGCTTATTTCGGGGTGCGCGGGCTCTTTAGGCGCCTGCTTTACCTCGTCTGCGAAAAACATTGTTTCAATGAGTATGCCGTTATCGGTAGGAATCAACGTTAAAAGCTTTTCCTTGGTACCCATAACGGTTTTGGCGATAGCAACCTTGTTTTCGTCCTTCATAGCCTTACGAAGCAGCTCAAACGCCTTATCGCCTCCGGCTTCCGGAACCGCGTGATAGGTTTTATCATAATAAATCGGACGTATGGAATTTAATTCTGTAAAATGCAGAATGTGAATGGTTTTATCCTTTTCGGACTTGGCTTTTTCAAAATCCTCGTCAGACATAATGACAAATTTGTCCTTGTCGTATTCAAAGCCCTTTACAATATCCTTTGACGATACCTCCTTGCCGCAGGAAGCGCAGACCTTTTTGTACTTTACTCTGCTGCCGTCCTCTCTGCAAAGCTGATTAAAATGTATATCGTTATCCTGTGTGGCTGTATACAGTCCTACGGGAATATGAACCAAGCCGAATGAAATTGCTCCTCTGTGCGATACTGCCATATTGAACATCTCCTTTTTTAGTAGTATATCCATTCCGTAAAAAGTAATACTAATTAGGGTGATGATATGGTAAGAAAGGTTTATGTTGAGGTAACGGCAAAGTTTGATACAGAGGGGAACATAACTCCGCTTTCCGTAACATGGGAGGACGGTACGGTTTATGAGATAGATAGAATCCTTGACAAACGCAGAGCCGCCAGTCTTAAAGCGGTAGGTATCGGAATGAGGTATACCTGCCGCATTTCAGGTCGGCAGTCCTATTTGTATTATGAGGATCCGAGATGGTTTGTTGAGGGGAAAAGATAATTTGGGTAAAATTAAGGATACAGCGTTTATTTTAGCTGTATCCTTATTATTTTTGTTATTTATTAAGAGCGGCTTTTATCATATCGTCTGACAAGCCAAGCTCTTTTAACCTTGCTGCGATATTGGCTCTTTCTTCTTCTTTACCTTTTTCTATGCCTTTTTCCATGCCGATCTGCTCGCCCTCACGTCTTGCATGACCTAACGCGCTGGCTTCATCATGCAGAGCCTTTTCTCTTAATCTCGCAAGCTCCTGTATCTTTTCATCCTCGCTCATCTGGTGTATTACCATTACCGCTTTCTGTATCTCCGGCACATTTGTCTGTCTCAGCATTTCCAATTCCTCCTCGCTCTCCGCGTTTATCAGTTGAAGCCAAAGCTCCATGCGGTTATTCTTATTTACCTTTTTGTTTATCTTTTTAAGCTCAAAAAAGTGTATCGCGCACTTATCCGTCAGCAGCTCGTGCCTGTTTACTTCCAGTACCTTGAAGCATGAATGAAATTCAGGACATTCAAACATATTGAAGTTTATTATATTGATCGATATGCTCTGCTTCAGATCGCCGTATTCGTCTCCGCTTTTCAGATCTCCGCTGTACAGCTTAGACCAGTAATACAATACGCGGTCGTTGAAGTCAGGCTCGTTCTTTATCTGCATTTCAACATTGACCAATTTATCGTCCACCTGCATTTTCAGATCAAGCCTGCTGAATTTCCCAGTTATCGTTTCCGGCAGTATTTCGGAGTTCTGAATCACTATCTCTTTTATCGAATCATATGGCAGTTCAAGCATAGTCGATAAAAAGCTATGCAGTATATCCTCGTTTTCCGATTTTGAAAACATCGTTTTGAATATTATATCCAGCTTTGCTTTCACTATGTTTCTGCCCATTGGTATCAGCCTCCGTTACGTCTGTTTTCCGTCCTTTTTCTAACTTCATTATATCATACTATGCCAATCATTGCAAGCTTTATAAAAGTAAATTTTACTTCGGTCCCACTGGAGCCGAAGTTAATGAAACAAGGGCACAGATAACTGTACCCTTGTTTTTGCTTTCAGCGCTAAAGTCAAGTCGGAAGCAGTGAAATAAACCATGAAGATGTAAAGGAGGTTACTTCTTTCTTGAGGCGATAACGCCGATTGCTGACAACAGAATTATTCCCGCTGCCGCAGCCGAAGCTGCTCCGGTGTTGGGATTGGACGTTCCGCTGGCTCCTGAGTTATTGGCAATTCCCGTTGTCCCCGCCTTACTGTCGGAGCCTGCGGAATCCGTCTTTGACGTGATGTCGTTTGACGAATCGTCGGTTTGGCTTGACGAATCATCGGTCTTTGAGCTTGATTCATCGTCTGTTTTTGATGACGAATCGGCGTCTGTATCGGACGAGCTTTCGGAATCTGGCGTTGATTCGGAATCAGGAGTTGATTCAGACGAGGAAACGTCCGTCTTTTCAACCAGACTCGCAACAGCCGTTTCAAGCGCTGTTTTAGCGGCTTCAATATCTGCCTTTTCAGAATCCTCCGGCAATTCCTTTGCCGCTGTCAAAGCTGTTGTCAGTTCCGCATAGCTGTCCTCGGTGTAATCAGAAGCTTCAATTTTTCAGCTTCCGCTATTGCCGCTTTCAGTTCGTCAAGCGCGATAGTTCTGTCGGTTACGGTTTTCAGCGCTGTGCCCATATCGTCTATAAGCTCTATTTTTGTTACCGCGAATACATAATCGGCAGCCAATTCCCATGAATATGTGCTTGCAAATATTTTTATGCTGTCGCCGGATTTTATTGCGGAGGTTAAAGGAAGATCGACTGTACAGCCTTCAGCTCCGTTAGTGTATGAATTGTCCGTTCCGGTGAATTTCATATAATCCTCTGCTCCGTTTATTGCCGCCTTAACTTCTATTGTACAATAAGGATTGAACGAAACATCTTCGGCACAATCAAAGGTTATCCTTATTTTCGTCGCTCCCGCTGTATTTTCATCAGCGGTAAAGTCCGCCGCTGTTACCTCTTTTCCGCCTGTATATATTTTTGCGAACGGATCTCCGGCTTCTTCCTTTGTATCTGTTTTTGTCGTAAGTCCGTCAATCGCTTTTTGAAGCGCCTCGCTTTCAGCATTATATTCAGACCTGAGCTTATCTGCCGAAGCAGTTTCCTTTGCTGATAAAATAGCTGTCTGCAAAGCTTCCCAGCTTGCTGAGGAATAATTGCTGTTTTCTATTTTTTCAGCAGAAGCTATCAGACTTTCGAGAGCCGCTTTCTGTTCGCTTGCGTCGTTTTTTACAAGAAGATTTCTGAAATCATTCATTTCCTTTGTCATCTGATCTATTTCTTCCTGTGTCGCAAATATGGTATTTCCTTTTCCCTGAAGCATATTATTAGCTCTTGTATACAAAGCGTTTGCACTTGATAAGCTTGAAGCCGTATAATCGTCTGCGGAAAGCTCAGCATACCAGCTTTCGTAATTCGTTACCGCTTTCAGAAGATTACCCTTTACGGTCTGAGGAATTTCCTTAACGTCATTCCGAGCCGTTATCAGGGCTTCAACTCCGTCGTTGACTTCTTCCTGCGTCGCCTTATCATTATTATACAGAGCTTTGGCGTTTTCAAGTTCCTTTTCAAGCAGGGATATATTTACATATTTTGTTTTATCAATTCCCGACAGAAAGCTTTCTATCTCGGATATTTTGGCTGCCAAAGCTGTTTTATCTGTTTTTTTCACAACGTTAGTCAGCGCTGTTGATAAATCAAGAAGCGCATTATTTACATCGTCCTGTGTTGCAGATTCATTGTTATATACTGTTTTTGCTTCTTCAAGCTCTGTTTCCAGAGCTTCTACATTATTGTACTGTGATTTATCTATTTCTGCCAAGAATGCTTCTGCCTCTTCAATTTTACTTTCAAGCGCTGTTTTATTTACGCCGGAATCGCTGCCCTGCCCATATTCCATATTCGGATCAACCACAATATTTCCGGGCCAGTTTACTAATTGTTCTTTTACAGTTTCATTTTTAACGTATGCAACTGCTGTTGACGGAACATTTTTAAATGTCGCCACAGCAGGTATTCCCGATATATTGGAAGCATATATTTCTAATTTTTCAAGTGCAGTACAGCCGCTTAAACAAGCTAATTTAAAAGTTACCTCATTATCATTTAATAATACTATTTCTTTAACTGATGAACAATTCATAAATCCGGTTATGTCCACATACGTTTTGAGCACAACTATCTTTGTGAAATACGTATTTTTTTGAAAAGTTGTTGCATTTAATGTACAAGTTTTTCCGTCGTAAGTTTCAGGTAATGTAATCTCAGTTATACCACCTAATAAGTCCTGATAATTATCCACTAAACCCACCAATACATTATTACCATTGCTTTCTTTATAGGTGAAAATATGCGAAAAATCAGAACTTACACATAGTCCAGAAATTGATGTTACTAAACCCAACATACTTGCTAAAAAAGCGCTCACTATACGCTTAAATTTTATTTCCAATTTAATCCCTCCAATTTCCCCAAAAAATGCTATCACCACTAAAGGCAATAGCAATTTTTTATTATTTTGTTGTTATACAACCTGTATATAAAATTTAATATATACCGTTAATCGCATCTATTAAAATCTCTCCGGATGATGTAACAGTATTACTTGTTCTATCAAATAAAGCGAAACCATATTGTCCGGTATATCCGTTATCCCAATAAGCAGTAACTATATTATATGATTTAGCTATTAAATTTAAGTTTCCAATATAATAAGCTCTATAATCATCATTACCCTTATAAATAGCTCCGTATTCTCCAAGAACAACAGGCATATTCAGTCCGTTTGCAAATGTAGAAATTTTCTGCAGCTGACCTTCCATATAATCTGTGTCAAAATCCCATTCGTCTGTACCCTGTTCATTCAGAGTAAAGTTGTATGGATCATAATAATGAACGGAAAGCATAAGCTTGTTTTCGGTTGTATCATCAGGTTTTTTGAACTGACCGCTTACAGTCGCGTCAATATTTGTATTGTAACCCGGTATAAGCAGACATCTGTCTGAATTTCCGTCAACGCCTCTTACCGCCGTTACAAAAGCCTGATTAAGCGTGTTGATATTTGCATAAGCAGGTGAAGAAGCCGTATTTTCCTGTCCGTGTATCATAACTTCGTTCATGCTCTCAAATATCAAATGCTGATCGTAATCTGCAAAAGTTCCGGCAATCTCAGTCCATACGTCAGAGAACTTTGTTTTAACAGCTTCAAATTCAGTTCCGGTTTTACCTATGTCTATCCACTTGCTCTGAACTCCGTCGCTTCCGTCATGATGAATGTTAACGATTACAAAAAGTCCCGCGTCAAGAGCCGCGTCCACTACCTGTTTTACTCTTGCCATATATGCTGAATCGATAGTGTACGTTCCATCGGAAGTCTGAACAATCTTGTCCATGTAAGACACAGGGATTCTTACTGTTCCAAAGCCACTTGCCTTAACAAGATCAAACAGTTCCTTGCTTACAGGTACTTTATTATTCCACAGGGTTTCACCGACTGTACCGTTAGTAGTGCAGTCAAGCGCATTACCTAAGTTCCACGCCTTGCCCATCATCGGAACTAACTGAGAAGCAGTTTTATTCATAATGATTTCAGGCACCTGTGAACGATTGTCATAAATTCTTACCTTTGTCACTGTGCAGCCGTCAAAGCATACGTTAAATGATGTAGCTGTCTGCTTATATCAAAATTATACACCTTTTCGCCTGTTTCCGTAACCGGAACGTAATCTCCCGCAATTTTAGCGCCTCCGCTGTACAGCTCAGCCTGCATATAGCTTCCGTCTGCCGGAATTGACGTATAATTTGCCGTCACCTCAACTGTTGGATTCAGATAACCGTCCAATGTGAAATTAAACACATAAATGTTATCAGGTCCCGCATAAAGCCATACATTCGGATCGCTGCTTGTCATAATTGATTCAGTACCCTTTGTCCAATTGCCTGTGATGACAATATCATCAGGTACTTTATCATAAATTTCTATTTTCGTTACCGTACAAGCGTCGAAGCAAGCGAACAGCGAATGACGGGTATCGTCAACTTTAAACGAGTAAGTTACTGTCTTGTTCGCTTCAACCGCCTTATATGTATCGGAATCTACAGGCGTCCATGTTTCCGTCGAAGTATTATAGTTATCAACGTAATACAAAGCGGCTTCCTTGTAGCCCTCAGCCTGTGCATTGTAGGTTACTGTAACGTCTACTGTCGGATTGGTAAATCCATAGGTCGAGAATCCCGACATATATATGTTATATTCATTGGCGTCAACCTTTATATCGGTATCTCCTGTTACAGTCATAGCCGAAGCTGTTCCCTTTGTCCATTCTCCGGTTATTTCAGCTTCTTTTCCTTGCTTGTCATTTAGCCTGACATAATTTAGTTTTACTGATCCTTCTCCGAAATTGTCCGTTATAAGATTAAAGCCGTAAGCGTCTTTTCCTGTATTAAGCGTTGATTCTATTTGTTCAATACCGACAATGCTCGTATAATCCACGCCTAATTCCGGGTTGCTTTGTCCTACAGAAGTAGTAGTCCAGCCTCCCCATTCCGTATCAAATGCTATCAGACCGAATGTTGCGGACGGTGTTTCCGGTATGGAAAGATACTCGTAGCCAAGCTCTATTGAGCCGTAGCCCTCGTAATTTTCCTTTAGAAACGTACTGATCGTTGTGCCCTGATTATACGTTCCGTTAATATTCATGTCCTTTTCTGCTGACACGCTTACCGACGCATTAAAAGCCATTGTTACAGTCAGCGCTGCAGCAGAAAACATTGAAAACAGTCTCTTTTTTAACATTCCCTGCTCCTTTCACTATTAAGGCATTTTCTTATATAATAAATTCCGGAATTATTATCAATAAATTTTTAATTGACTTTAGCACCTTGTTATTCAATATTCTATTGTCAAGCTTCAAACAGCTAAATAAAATTAACATTCTATTTTCCCCTATACAAATAATTATTTGATATAATAAGAAATACCATACACTAAATTGTTTTATGGTTTTTATTGATTTTATTTAACTGTTTACAGTATAACATATTAATTTAATATTTTTGATTTCCAATATTCCAAAAATAGGCACGAAATTCTTGTGCAAAATGCACTAATTAAATGTCGATTTTTGTTATATGGTGTAAAAACCTACAATTCGACAAAGGGGAAAAGGAGAATTAATAACTATGTTCAGGCTTTCAGGAAAGAAAAATATGACAATAAGATTCCTTGGGGAACAATGGCTTGAAAATAAAAAGATGACCGTTAAACCGTCTACATATAACAACTATAAAAGGCTTTTGAACGACCATATTTTTGCTGATATCGGGGACAAAAAATATACTGCTCTTGACAAGCAGCATATCAATGAATATATTTCGTCCTTAATGAACAGCGGCAGAAAGGACGGAAAAGGCGATCTGTCGGTAAGCATGACAAGAGATATTATCAAAGCGTTAAGAGCGATCGCAAAATACGCTCAGCTTGAATACGGTCTTAAAAATATCTGCGACGGAATAACCGTTCCGAAAATAAAGAAGCCCGAAGCAAAAACGCTTTCGGACAGGGAACGTAAAAGGCTTGAAAAGTACCTTATTGATAATATATGCTTATGCAACGTCAGCATATTGCTGTGTTTGTATACGGGTTTAAGAATCGGTGAATTATGCGGTCTGCAATGGAAGGACATAGATTTTAGACGGGGCTGTCTTACAGTCTGCAAAACCGTTCAGAGAATATCGCTTGGCAACGGAAAAACCGTTATCTCCATTGATACGCCTAAAACGGACAGCTCTGTCAGGGTAGTTTACATTCCGTTATTTATTATTGAAATGCTGAAAAAGTTCAGGCAGAAGCCTGATATTTTTATTCTTTCCGGCAGGGAAAAACCAACCGAGCCAAGAACATTACAGCATAAATTTAAGAAAATTCTTGCGGTATGTAAAATATCCGATATATCATTCCATGCTCTGCGCCATACCTACGCTACAATGTGCGTGGAAAAGCAGTTTGATATTAAAACTCTGAGCGAGCTGCTCGGTCACAGCGACGTCAAAATTACACTCAATACTTATGTCCATTCCTCGGAAAAATTAAAACGCAAATACGTCAATCGGCTGGCGTGTTAGCGCTGTTCTATGCCTGTTTGTGAATTTCGTAAAACGATTTATTTTACGACATCTTTCGACGGGTATCTTTTCGGATATCCGTTTTTTATTGAATTAGTTTTAACTATGTTAATTAGGCTTTGCAATAGGAAAATTATTCCGACAGAAAAAGCCTGCCGTTACCAGCAAGCTTTTATTGTTCATTATGATCTATAAGCCACAGCAGAAGATCTTTTACAGTCATATTCCCATCTGCCAGCATTAAACCGATCTTTATTAATTCATTTTGCGTATATTTAAGAGTAACGCCGTTAAGCTCTAAGAATATCAGCATTACATGAAGTCCGATCCTTTTGTTGCCGTCTATAAAAGGGTGATTGGATATAATGGAAAATGCAAGCTGTGCAGCCTTATGCTGAATTGTTGGATATAGATCCTCTCCGTCAAAGGTCATAAACGGTGAATTTACAGCGGAGTCAAGAATTCCTTTATCCCTAATACCTTCTATGCCTCCGGTTTTTGCAATAAGATCAGAATGTATTTTTACAATCTGTCTTTCCGTAAGCCTTATCATTTTGCAAGCTCCTTGTATGCTTCCTTGTTCTGTTCTATTATTCTATGCGACAGTTTGGTTATATCCTCATCGTCAGCTTCCTGAATTTTCTCAGCTTCTGAAAACTCCATAATAATATATCTCGGCACATTGTTTTTGAGAATTATAGCCGTCCCATTTTCATCTACAAGTCTTGCAACCTTTGAAAAGTTTTGATTTGCCTCCGATATACTGACTAAAGATTTAGTATTGATAGTCATATTAAATCCCTCCTTCCATATATATTATATACTAAAGTTAGGATAAATTCAACCTATTTGAAATTAATTTCTATATTTGTCTTAACCTCGATCCCGCCCTTGAAAATTATGAGCAGCTCCGTCTTGCTTTTAACCTTAATGCATTCTACAAGCTTTCGGATTATGACGTTATCAAAAAATTCAAGCCTTAAGCTTTCACCCTTTATCATATCCATAGCCGAATCGATTTTATCCTGCGTATCGGCTGATAAACGCATTTTTTCTTTTAAGTCATCTTTCTGTTCCTTAAGGCTTTGTTCTTCCATATAAAGCTTTTCGAATTCGCCGTCCAGCTTATCCTCGTCGCAGCCGCCGGAAGCTATAAGCCCGATTAGATCGTTTCTCGACCGATCGATTTCCTTTAAGCGGTTTTCTATCGATATTATCTCATCCTGCCCTGATATTCCAAGACGCTGCCGATATTGGCTTTAAGTATTTCTGCTATCTCATCCCGGCAGCCGAAATACTCGTTTACCGCATTCAGAATAGCTTTTTCCAGAACTGTTTCATTTAAAGTAGGCGAGTTCGTACAGTATCTTTTTCCGTGTTCAAGTCGGCTTATGCACCGCCATACAGCGTATCTGTTACCGTTTGACTTCCATATCTGCCGTCTGTACGGAGTTCCGCAGCTTCCGCAGATGAGAAGCTCGGAAAGCGCATATTTGCTGCTGTACTTGCCTTGTTCCGTGATTGTTTTATCCGAAATCTTCCGTTTGGAATTACGTCTTGCAAGCTCCTGCTGAACACGGTTAAAGGTATCTCTGTCTACGATTGGGGAGTGGTGGTCGGTCACAAGGTACATGGGCCTCTCTCCGTTATTTTTCATTACCTTGTGAGTGATACAGTCAACGGTAAAGGTTTTCTGCATTAAAGCGTCGCCAGCATATTTTTCATTTCTGAGTATCGACCTTACTATCTCCCTGTGCCATTCCGTATTTCCGTGAGCTGTTTTTCTGCCCGAAAGCGTCAGCTATTGGCAATATCGGTCATGATTAAGCCGTCAAGGAAGAGATCGTATATAGCTCTCACCGTTTCAGCTTCATCGGGAACTATCTCCGGCTTTCCGTCAGCTCCTTTTTTATACCCCAGCAGATGCTTGTACTGAAACGGAACTTTACCGTTACGGTACGCTTTTTCTTTACCCCAGCTAACGTTTTTACTTATTGATTCGGATTCCGCCTGAGCGAAGCTGCCGTACAGAGCTATCATAAATTCCGAAGTCATGGTCAGAGTATTTATGTTTTCCTTTTCAAATATTACTCCGATTCCAAGGTCTTTCAGCTGTCTGACATATTGAAGGCAGTCAACTGTATTTCGGGCAAATCTTGATATTGATTTGGTGATCACCAGATCAATTTTTTTACTTTTGCACATACGGATCATGCGGTTGAACTCCGTTCTTTTCTTTGTCTGAGTACCGCTGATCCCTTCGTCGGCAAAAATTCCGGCCAGAGTCCATTCTTTTTTTCTGTTAATCAAATCGGTATAGTATGCGATCTGCACCTGATAGCTGTTCTGCTGTTCCTCCTGCTCGGTGGAAACACGGCAGTATGCGGCAACTCTTAATTGGTGGTATTTATCACGGTTTTCAGCTGTCTGCGTTTTCGCAGGTATTATTCTGACATTCGGCGCTGTATTCATCATTTCCCTCCTAATGGTATTTTTATTTTAATCC
>ENA-OQCO01000620-OQCO01000620.1-human-gut-metagenome-genome-assembly--contig:-NODE-620-length-18590-cov-1.916482_pt1 | contig 18590 bp, 22 predicted proteins | sample MGYA00242500_ERZ504582 | MGnify/ENA primary metagenome ERZ504582 (study PRJEB26092, sample SAMD00036346) | human gut metagenome | host: Homo sapiens | study: EMG produced TPA metagenomics assembly of...
CACGCCGAAACTTGTATATGTATTCATTACATACAACCTTGTTTCCACAGTGATCTACACAGCCATCAACGTGCCATATTCCGCACTGAATGCGCTGATGACACAGGATCCCTATGAGAGATCTGTTTTAAGTATTTTCCGTAATCTTCTGGCAACAGCCGGAACACTGACCATCAATACCTTCACACTTCCGCTTGTAGAATATTTCGGAAACAATGCAGCAGCATGGACAAAAACATTCGTAGTATTCGGTTTCGTAGCGATCGCCGCATTTTTATGTACCTTCTTTGGAACAAAAGAGCGTGTACGGGCAGCAGAAAATGAAGGTGAAGTACAGACAGAAGATGTACCGTTTGTAACAGGAATCAAAGCACTTTTTAAGAACAAATACTGGATCATGATGACAGGAATGCTTGCCCTTTTCTTCCTGATGTATTCTGTCAACGGAGGAGCAACGGTATACTATGCAAAAGATATTCTGGGCGATAAAAATCTGGTAAGTACCATCAACGGAATCTTTAACATCGTACAGATTTGCGGCATGTTCTTCATTGCCATGCTGGTAAAAAAATTCGGAAAAAGAAATGTATTTGCACTTGGTCTTGTTCTGGATATTGTGGGAATGCTGGTACTGAATTTTTCCGGCGGTTCCATGGCGATCATCGTGGTTTCCAGTGTGATCCGTGGAATCGGTAATGCCTGCGGCGGTGCTACCATGTGGGCTATGGTTTCCGATACCATTGATTATGGTGAGTGGAAAACAGGCTGTCGTACAGAGGGACTTGTAAACAGTGCCTGCAGCTTCGGATACAAGATCGGTAACGGAATCGGTTCCGCACTTCTTGGTCTGATCCTTGAGATCGGCGGATATGTTGGAACAGCAGCAGTACAGACAGAATCTGCACTGACGTCCATCAAAGTATGCTTCGTATGGATTCCGATCCTTGTTTATGCCTGCGGCCTTGTGATCATGAAATTCTATCATCTGGATAAAGAATTCGATGGAATCATCGCAGATCTGAAGGCACGTGCACAGAAATAGAAAAGGAGATCAGAGAGAGTGAACATCAAAGGCGTTAATCTTGGAAACTGGCTGGTGCTGGAAAAATGGATGAGTCCGGCATTATTTGAGGGAACCACCGCAGAGGATGAATATTATCTTCCCACACAGCTTTCCCCGGAGGCATATGAGGCAAGAATAAAGATCCATCGTTCAGAATACATTACAGAGCGTGATTTTGTAACCATAAAAAGCATGGGAATGGAGTCTGTCCGGATTCCGGTGCCATACTTTATCTTCGGCGACCGGAAACCATTTATCGGCTGCATCGAAGAACTGGATAAGGCCTTTAACTGGGCGGAAAAATACGGACTTACCATTCTCATTGATCTTCATACAGTACCCTTAAGCCAGAACGGTTTTGACAACGGAGGCATCAGCGGTGTGTGCAAATGGGCACAGAATCCTGATGAAGTAGAGTTTGCATTAAGCGTTCTGGAACGTCTTGCAAAGAGATATGGAAACAGAAAAGGCCTGTTTGGAATCCAGCCTTTAAATGAGCCCATCACAGAAAACATGTGGGAGACCATGGATATCCAGAACCGTTACGCACCGGCAGACCCGGAGATGGCAAAAGGCTCCGCGCCGATCACAATGAAATTCCTGCGACAGTTTTATCTGGATGCCTATGACCGCATCAGTGCCTATATGCCAAAAGATAAGTACGTTGTGATCCACGATGGATTTGAACTGATGGAATGGAAAGATTTCATGCAGGAAGAGAAATATTCCAATGTGATCCTGGATACCCATCAGTATCTCATGGTTGCGGAGGCCAGAGGATGCAGCCAGACTATTGAAGGCTATCTGAAATATATCAGAGAAGAACTGGAACCACAGATCACAGAGATGGAAAAATATTTCCCGGTGATCTGCGGCGAGTGGTGTCTGTTCAATTCCCTTGCCTGCGGCTGTGACACAAAAGGCGGCCAGAGCGTGCTCAACGGAGTGGAAGGGAGCCGGCAGGAAAGCTTTTCACCGGAGAAGAAAAAAGAAATCTATGAAGCCCTTGCAAAGGCACAGCTGGAACTCTGGGAGAAAGGCAGCGGTTATTATTACTGGAGCTACAAGCTTCTGACTGATACGGTAAATACTCCCGGCTGGATCGGATGGGACAGCTGGGATCTGGGAAGATGTTATGATTTTGGCTGGTTTCCGGCTGATAAAGGAGGAAAATAAAATGATCGTAAACCCAATACTTCCGGGCTTCAATCCGGACCCTTGTATCTGCAGAAAGGGCGACGATTACTATATGGCAGTTTCCACATTTGAATGGTTTCCGGGAATCCCGGTCTACCATTCCAGAGACCTGAAAAACTGGGAACTGTACACACACGTAATTACAGACGATGAAAAAGTAGATCTCAAGAAACTTCCAAGTGCAAAAGGAATCTGGGCACCCTGCCTGACCTACTGCGAGGAAGAGGATATGTTCTACGTTGTTTATGGAGTAATGAATTCCATGAACGCCAGATATTTTGACGTGGACAATTTCCTGATCTGTGCAAAAGATATCCGTGGACCGTGGAGCGAGCCGGTTTACCTTCATTCCTCCGGTTTTGATGCGTCACTTTTCCATGACACCAATGGCAAAAAATACGTGGTATCCCTGGAGTGGGAAACAAGAGAAGGCTATGAGAAGCCAGGTGCTATCTGTATGGTAGAATATTCTCCTGAGAAAAAAGAGATCATCGGTTATCCGAAGCGGGTCTGGAGAGGTGGCACAGACAGAGGCTGCATCGAGGCACCGCATCTCACAAAACGAGGCGAGTATTACTACATCATGTGTGCAGAGGGAGGCACCGGATATAACCACTGCGTTACGATGGGACGTTCCAAAAATGTCTGGGGTCCATATGAAAAAGACCCGAAGAATCCCATCGTTACCAGCGTTCCGGGAGAATCCTACGAGCGCCAGGATCCAGACCATCTGAAACCAAAGTACTATAATCCGGACACTGTACTTCAGAAATCCGGTCATGGAAGCTATGTGGAACTTCCCACAGGAGAAGTTTATCTGGTCCATCTCTGCTCCAGACCTTTTGTACCGGAACTTCGCTGTACACTTGGAAGAGAGACGGCCATTCAGAAAATGATGTGGACGGAAGATAATTGGCTTCGCATGGCAGATGGAAGCAATCTGGCGAAGCTCGAGGTGCCGGAAACATCCCTTCCAGAATATCCGGTGGAAAAAACTCCGGACTTTGATGATTTCGACGGGAATGAACTTGGAAACTTTTATTATTCTCCAAGGATCATGCCTCAGCGTTTTGCAGATGTGAAAGCAAGAAAAGGCTATGTGCGTCTTCGTGGACAGGAATCCAGAACCTCTCTCAACAAGGTAAGTATCCTGGCCAGAAAGCTCACAAGCGTCTATGCGCGGATCACCACAAAGATGGAATTCACACCGGAAGTACATCAGCACAGCGCAGGTCTGATCCTGTATTACGACAACATGAATTACATCAATCTCCGTAAATATTACAGTGAAACCCTGGGACAGAGTGCGCTGTCCATCATCCATCTGGAAAACGGAGAAAAAACAGAGTTTCTGAATACCAGAATTCCGGTAGAAGATAAACCGGTTTATCTGAGACTTTATATAGAGGGAAGAAAATCCTGGTTCGAGTGGAGCTATGACGGAGAAACTTATGAAAAGATTGGACGTATCTTTGATACCACAAGATTTTCTGATGAATACTGCAAGTACGGAGAATTTACAGGAACAATGGTTGGGATCACCTGTGCAGACCGCGTTCTCCACAAAAAATGTGCGGACTTTGATTTCTTTGAATATATTGCAGATGAGAGTCGTATGGTGGAGTAAAAAGATACAAAAAAACGGCGATTTATCGTTATTAAGACTATTGAAAAAGGAAGAGCTTTGTAGTAATGTATTAGCTACAACGCTTACGAAAAGGAAGACTGTTTCGGGTGGCAGTCTTCTTTTTGAGGAAAATTTTGGATGAAGGAAAACGAAAAACAAGGGGGAAGGATTTATGGAGAAGGTGAAGGAGAAGACTCCTTTTTTCCGGAAGTTTGTAGGAGATAAAAGATTTTATCTGATGGTCCTGTCTAATTGCGGTACCGATCATGGTTCAGAACGGGATCACGAATTTTGTCAGTCTTCTGGACAATATTATGATCGGTCGTATCGGTACAGAACAGATGTCCGGAGCGGCAATCGTCAATCAGCTGATCTTTGTATATAATCTATGCATTTTCGGCGGGGTGTCCGGAGCAGGAATTTTTACAGCACAGTATTTTGGACAGAAGGATCATGAGGGTGTCCGCCAGACACTTCGTTATAAACTGTGGATGGCAGTGATACTGACAGCGATCACCATTGTACTGTTTCTGACAGCAGGGGATTCACTGATCAGCATGTATTTAAAAGGGGACGGAACCGCACAGGAGATCAGGGATACTCTTATTTATGGAAAACAGTATTTATGGATCATGCTTCTGGACTTCCGCCATTTATGATGGTACAGGTTTATGCAAGTACCTTACGTGAATGTGGTGAGACTGTACTTCCCATGAAGGCAGGGATCGTGGCAGTGCTGATCAATCTGATATTTAATTATCTTCTGATCTATGGCAAATTCGGATTCCCGGAAATGGGAGTAAGGGGTGCTGCTGTTGCCACAGTGCTTTCCAGATATGTGGAAGCCTGCATTGTCCTGAGCTGGACACATAAGCATACTGAAAAAAATATTTTTGCACAGGGGCTGTATTCAACATTAAAGGTTCCGGCGAATCTGACAAAGAAGATCCTTATTAAGGGAACCCCTCTGCTTCTGAATGAGACATTATGGGCAGCCGGAGTGGCCATGCTGACACAATGCTATTCAGTCCGTGGACTGAACGTGGTTGCGGGATTAAATATTTCCAATACCATCAACAATGTATTCAATATCGTATTTATCGCACTTGGAGATTCGGTAGCCATTGTTGTAGGACAGCTTCTGGGAGCAGGTAAGATGAAGGAAGCCAGAGATACGGACAACAAGATGATCGCATTCTCTGTGTTCTGCTGTACCTGCGTGGCAGCCGTGATGTTTGTGATGGCACCGTTATTTCCACAGCTTTACAATACCAATGCTGAGGCACGTACTCTGGCGAAATATTTTATTATGATCACAGCATTTTTCATGCCACAGAATGCATTCCTGCATGCAACGTATTTTACCTTGCGTTCCGGCGGAAAGACCATCGTTACATTTCTGTTTGACAGTGTGTTTATCTGGGTGGTAAGTGTGACGATCGCATTTACCTTAAGCAGGTTTACAGGTCTGCCTGTACTTGCAATCTATGCAATGGTCCAGGCTGCGGATATGATGAAATGTGTCATTGGATTTATCCTTGTAAAAAAAGGTGTATGGCTTCAGAATATCGTTTCATAGAATTTTTTGAAATCTTCCGGGAGGGGTGCTTCCAGGGAGATTTCTTTTTTTGGCATTTTTGTCATGAAGCATGGAAAACGGGGTGTCGGAAGCAGCTTCATCAATTGGAAATGGCAGTTGAAAGTTAAGCTTCCATGCGTGGAGTGCAGCCCGGGAAAAATGATTCGACATATCCGATAAACAGTACAGGGAATCGCCCAGAAGAGGATGCCCGAGAGATGCCATGTGCACACGGATCTGATGGGTGCGGCCGGTTTTCAGACGGAGCATTACAAGGGAGACCGGAGCTGCTGTGTCGGAGCCGGTTGATTTCAGAACAGAATAAAAAGTTTCCGCATGTTTACTTCCGGGAAGGGTGCCATCCGTAGATATGATCATTTTCAGGCGGTTATCCGGGTCCGGCGCAAGAGGAACTGTGATTCTGTGAAATGCTCCATCTGCATCCACAGGCATGGAACCGGAAACCGCAGCCAGATAGGTTTTCTCTGAAATCCCCTCTTCACGCTGGTTCTGCAATCTGGCGGCAGCAGTCTGGTTCTTGGCAAAGAGCAGGATACCGGAGGTTCCTTATCCAATCGCCCGATAGAACGGACTTTGGTAGGCTCTCCTTTGGAACGGAAATAGGAAGCTACCTGGTTGGATAGACTGTCACTGTAGTGAGAACCAGAAGGGTGTGTGACTATTCCGGCTGGTTTGTTTATGGCAAGAATGTCCTGGTCTTCGTAGAGGATTTCCAGTTCAGAAAAAAAATGAGAAGGTGAAGCTGATAAACAGCAGGCATCAGAAGTAGAATAGGAACAGAAGGTTGAGTCTGTAGAATGATGGAAACAGGACTTGTGACGGTCTGAATTGACAGTGAAAGTCGCAGATTCCAGCTGTGCAGAATCCACATCATCTGTTTCCAGGCATACCATGATCTGATCTCCGGGATAAGCTGTTTCCGTTACCCGGCATTGCTGTCCGTTTTTTTTGATACCACCGGGGCGGAACTTTGCCTGGCTGATCTGCTTTTTTGTAAGACCGGCCTGAGTGTGAAGAAAGCGGGAGACAGGCATCGGAACAGCTGTTTCCGGGATATGGATAGTAAGATAGCGGTTCATTATAGTTCTCCTTATTTATGTTGATAATAAAACACAGCAACCTGTGTCCGATCCCTCAGCTGCAGTTTATCCAGAATGGAACTGAGATAATTCCGTACAGTTCCCTCACTGAGAAAAAGTTCTGCGGCAATCTCCTTATTGCTGTATCCGTTGGCGATCAGCCGGATGATATCCAGTTCCCGTTCATTGATATCCCGGGAAGTATAATCAAATCCACCGGAAGACTGCAGAAGCTCCGGGATCTTGGACATGATCTCCGTGCCGAATACAGTCTGTCCGGAATAGACTGCCTGCAAAGCCGGAAAAATGCTGGTATAATCCTGCTTCAGAAGATATCCCTTTGTGCCAAGGCGGAGGGCTTTTACAATATATTCATCATCGGAAAAAGTAGTCAGAAGAAGAATCTTTGCCTCCGGAAATTCACCTAGGATCTTTCTGGAAGCTTCCAGTCCATCCATTCCTTTCATACGGATATCCATCAGAAGAATATCCGGAAGATACTCTCTGTACAGAGCACAGGCTTCTTCACCATCAGAGCCGGTGGCAGTCACTTTGATATCCGGGTTTGTCTCAAGAATGGTTTTTAATGCACCTGCAACCAGGCAATCATCGTCTACGATTATAATTTTCATGTCAAAATCTCCTGTTTATGAGTTGAAAAAAAGTTAAATTACAGAGCAGAAAAAACAGACTGCTTCAATTAGAAACAGATTTCGGGATCGTTACAAAGATCCGAAAACCCTTCTCCTGCGTAATCTGGACCGTACCACCCAGTGACTTTACACGATCCCGGATATTGGACAGTCCCATACCATCGGAAATATTATTCATCTTATCACTGTCTGATTCAGTTTGAATATCCGGAATTTCATTTCCCGATGTTCCATTATCCTCAATGCACAGCTGATAAAGTGCAGGATGCTCACGCAGAAGAATATTCACGGAATCTGCATTACTATGCCGCATCACATTGGAAAGGCCTTCTTTTGTAATACTGATCAGACTGTATTTCACCTCCCTTGGAACCTGCCTGGACATATCATAAGTAAGGGCTGTCGGACAGAAGGTGAAATCCTTTACAAGTCCTTTTATGGCATCTTCCAGATCCACCGCATCATCGTGAAGATCATGGACACTGGAACGGATGCTGTTCATGGCATCATTCAGGAAGCTTCCAGATTTTCCAGAAGAGGAGCAAGAGCCTCATCTTTATTTATGGTTTTGCAGGCAGCAGTCATAAGGATAGAACGGGAAAGCACATGTCCCACATTATCATGGATCTCTCTGGCAATTCTGTTTCGCTCTCGCAATGTAGCAGTATAGATCTCGTAATCCTGTTTTTCCAGAAGTGCCTTGTTTTTCTCAGAAAGAAGAAGCGCATGTTCCTCACTGTCATCCCGGATCTGATGAAAATCCTGGTAAAGAGCCTGATATTTTCCGGCATAGAGCCAGAGAAAAAATGAAAGGACGAAACCCAAAATCACAAGTATACAAAGAACTGCCGGAAAGTCGTTGATCTGAAAAACCAGAAATCCCCAGAATGGAAGTTCAGCCGCTGCCAGCAGAAAAAGTCCGGAAGATAAAGTCTGATACAGAAGCAGCGGGAAAAACAGAAGAAGATCCGAAAACCACAGGGAACATAATCCAAAGATCACATAACTTCCTGCAAGAACAGGAATGATATTTCCGGAGCATTTCAACAAAGATAGAAAATAGTGTGAATTGGATTCTGTTTTACATGCCCTGCACAGATAAGTAACGCAACCGAGGATCACTGCAAAAAGGAAGGCGAAACACAAGAGCCTGATCTGCAGGCACATAAAAAAATGTTAAAGTACTGTATAAAAGCAATAGGATGGAATCTGTGAAATAACGCATAAAAAATAAACCCTCCTTTCTCAGAATTATTTCTGAAATCAACGTGCCTTTATTATAATATACCGGTTCCTTCCCTGCAAAGAAAAATCTGAGCGCTTGCGAAAGACATGACATTTGTCATTCGCAGATAATGACATCCGACACTTGGAGCAGACAGAAGAAAAGGATATAATGACATCATAGAAGAAATATGAATTTCTGCAGTAAAACAGGAAAGATCTGTTTAACGGACAGGAAAAGGGAGGCAAACATATGTCAAAGAGTATGGTCCACATAGAAAATCTGGTAAAACGATATGGCGATCTTACCGCACTGAATCATCTGGAGCTGGATATCCGGGAGGGTGAGATATTCGGACTGCTTGGCCCCAACGGTTCAGGAAAGACAACGGCCATCAGCTGCCTTTTGTCACTTCTGAAATATGACAGAGGTGAAGTAAAGATTTTCGGTGAAGAGATGAAACCGGACAGCTATAAGATCAAGGAACAGATCGGAATTGTGCTTCAGAATGTAGCAGTTTTTGATGAGTTGACAGTGCAGGAAAATATCGATTATTTCTGTGGCCTTTACATAAGAGACAAGAAACGGAGAAAAGAGCTGGTGGAGGATGCCATTGAATTTACAGGTCTTGAAGATTTCCGCAAAATGTATCCGAAGAAGCTTTCCGGAGGTCTTTTGCGCAGATTGAACATTGCCTGCGGGATCGCTCACAAACCAAGGCTGATCATCATGGATGAGCCAACCGTAGCAGTAGACCCACAGAGCAGAAACAAGATCCTGGAAGGAATCCAGACACTGAACCAGCAGGGTTCCACAATTATCTACACATCCCATTACATGGAAGAGGTGGAGCAGATCTGTACCAGGATCGCCATTATGGATCACGGAAGAGTCATCGCTCAGGGAACAAAAGAAGAATTGAAACAGATGATCAAAACAGGCGAGACTGTTACTGTGGAAGCTATTGTTCTGGAGGAAAAAAATCTTCAGGATATCCGTACGCTGGAACATGTTTTTGATGTCCGGTACGAAAAACAGGTGCTGACTGTACGCTGTACAGATGCAAAGCATAACTTGATCCGGCTGCTTAATTATCTGCAGAGCCAGGATATTTCTTTTGGAAGAGTCTTTTCTGAGCTGCCTACACTGAATGATGTATCCTGGAGATCACCGGAAACAGCTGAGAGATTAGGAGGGATGAGAGATGTTGCATTTACTGAAATACAGTTTTCTTTCCAAAATCCGGAATTTTAACATTGTATTTTGGCCGTTGGTTTTTCCACTTGTGCTTGGAACCTTTTTCTATTTTGCATTCGGAAATATCAATGAGGCAGATTTTCAGACGGTTCCGGTGGCAGTGGTAAAAGAAGATATAGCGGATACGTTTTTCCTGACTTATCTGGAACAGGTGGGAGAAAGCAATCCGGATCTTTTAAAGCAGGAAGAGATGTCAGAAAAAGAAGCTCTGGAAGCACTGCAGGATAAAAAAGTAGAAGGAATTTATTATGTAGGAAAAGAACCTTCCCTTACAGTAGCAGGAACCGGAATAGAAGAGAGTATCCTCCAGACAGTTCTTGACAGCTGCGAAAATACCAGGACGACCATCACCAACATTATGAAAAAAAATCCGGAGATGGACATAGAAACCATAACAAACCTGTTAAGCACTGACAGTCTGGTAAAGGAGGTGTCTCTTGGGGGTCGGACCATTGACGGAAATGTGCAGTTCTTTTACGCACTGATCGCCATGGCCTGTCTGTATGGATGCTTTATCGGCTTTGGCTCCGCTATCGGGATCCAGGCCAATATCACACCGCTGGCAGCCAGACGATGCGTGACGCCGACTCACAAACTGAAGCTGATTCTTACAGATCAGCTGACATCTTTTGCCCTGGGCTATGTGGATGTGATCATTCTGCTCCTGTATCTCCGATATGTTCTCAAACTGGATTTTCAGGGGCAGATGGGGAAAATGCTGGTGATATCTTTCTTCGGAAGTCTTATCGGCGTATCTATGGGAATGTTCGTTGGGAGTCTTGGAAAATGCAGGAAGGTGCCAAGATCGGGATCATACTGGGAATTTCCATGGTAAGCAGTTTCCTTGCAGGATTGATGAACGGAAATATGAAGGATATCGTGGAAAAAAGTTTTCCGTTTGTGAACCGGATCAATCCTGCATCACTGATCTCAGATGCATTTTACTGTATCAATGTATATGATGATATGACCAGATATTATAGAAATCTGATCACACTGGCGGTAATGTGTGTGGTGCTGGTGCTGGCATCCTTTTTCATGGTCAGGAGGGAACGTTATGACAGTATTTAAAGGCTATATGAGAATCATGAAAAAAAATACAGGGCTGATCCTTCTGTATCTGGGGATTTTTTTCGGAGTGACAATGGCACTTCAGGCAGCGGCCGGTAAGGAAACTTATACCAGCTATGAAAGCGAAAAAATAAAGATCGGAGTGGTGGATAAAGATAACGGACCACTTGCAGAAGGACTGGTAAAATGGCTTGAAGGCACGCATCACGTGACAATGCTGGAGGATGACAGGGAGAAGCTTCAGGAGGAGCTTTTTTACAGAAATGTAGAGTACATCGTGGTGATCCCTGAGAATTTTTATGAGAGCTGTATGGTAAACGGCGAAAGTATTTCCGTGACAAAGGTGCCCGGATCTTATTCGGCATATTATGTGGATCAGCAGCTTGAGAGCTGCCTGAATACAATGCGGACATATCTGGAAGCCGGTTTTTCCCGGAAGGAAGCGGCAGCTGCGATCCTGGATGAAAAAAGAGGAGAAGTCACAATGCTGGATACAGATGAAAACAATGGTACGTCCGGATGGCTCTATTATTTCCGATATATTCCATATCTGTTTCTTGCATTACTCTGCTATGTAATGGGATATGTGCTGATGGCTTTCAAAAAAGACGATATACCAAAGAGAATGCAGGCATCTGCGGTTTCTGCAAGACGACAGAGTCTGGAAGGCTTTTGGCCATGTTTGTGATGGGTGGGGGATTATGGGGAATCGGTATGGCAGGAGCTATCCTTATGTATGGAAAAAAATTTCTCAGTTCAGAAAATTTCGGATATTATGTACTGAACACTCTGGTGATGATGGCAGTGGCACTTTCACTTTCCTATCTGATCGGTCTTTTTGTAAAAAACAGCAACATGTTAAGCGGGATCGCAAATATCCTGTCTCTTGGAATGTGCTTCCTGTGTGGTGTGTTTGTTCCTATGAATGTTATGGACAGAAACGTCCTGAAGGTGTCTCAGTTTCTTCCGGTGTACTGGTATGAAAATGTAAATGAGACTCTTGGAAGTTACAGCCGCCTCTCAGGTGAGGCAGCTGCATCGGTTTGGAAAGGCATTGGACTGGAAGCTATGTTCGCGGTAGTTTTTGTCTGCATGATCCTGGCAGTGACCAGGTATCAGCGGCAGAAATAACAGAAAATAATAGCAGATGGCTATTAATTATGGTAGGATATAGCTGATAAAGATGATTTGCGGAGAAAAAACATGAAGAAAATACAAGTTTTAATAAAACCACAATGCGATGCAGAGATCCGAAATCAGTTTGTAACAAAATTCGGAGCTCAATGTGAATTTACATTTCAGGGCAAAGAAACTGAGGATGCGATCGTGGGCAGCAGAAGATAATGATCGGAGAACCGGGAGAATCAGAACTTCAGAAAGCAGAAAATCTTCGTTGGCTCCAGCTGACCTGGGCCGGTGTGGATAAATATACAAAAATGAAAGCATTCCCGACAGGAGTTACATTAACCAATGCTTCCGGCGCTTTTGGAAAGATCATATCAGAATATGTGATCGGGAATATCATTACGCTGTACCGTGGACTTCCGAATTACTGGAAAAACAAACAGAAACACCTCTGGGTACAGAATAAATCATCAGAAACCATATATGGAAAAAATATCCTTATCCTGGGAACCGGGGATATTGGAAGAAACATTGCCCACAGAATGAAAGCATTTGAAACTCATGTGACTGGAATAAAAAGAACTGCAGTCCCGGGGCATTCGCAGCAGATGAAAGAGTTTGATGAGGTATATGATCTGACAGCTCTGGATCAGCAGCTTCAGAAAGCAGACATTGTGATCGGCTGTCTCCCGGGAACGCCGGAAACAAAAGGCCTTCTGAATTACGAACGGCTGCATTCCATGAAAAAAGCTGCAATTCTGGTTAATGTGGGAAGAGGAAGTCTCATTCAAACAGAAGCTCTGCTCAAAGAACTGGAGGAAGGCCACTTAAAAGGAGTGATCTTGGATGTATTTGAGACAGAACCATTGCCGGAGACATCACTTCTTTGGAATATGGAAAACGTCCTCATTACCCCACACATTGCAGGCCCGAGCTTCGGCGGAAACGCTGAAGTCCAGGATATGATCTGGAACATCTGCATGGAAAATCTGGAACGATATCTGAATGGAAAAGAATTAAAAAATATTGTCCGGTTAAAGGATGGGTATTAAATAAAAAAGATAGTTACAAGCATTGGATATGATGATAAAATACAATGTGTTTGTTAATAAAAATACATTGGAGGATATTTAAGAAAGAGGCAGAGTGCATAATGATAACACGCCAGAAACTGATCGATCAGATAGAAAAATACAAGCCATATAATGAGCAGGAAGAAAAAGATAAAATCCTGATCCTGGACTGGATCAGAAACAATGAGAATGCTTTTTCCAGAGAGAATGCAGTAGCCCATATGACGGCTTCTGCCTGGGTAGTAAACAAAGACCGGACTAAAGTCCTTATGGTATATCACAACATATACAATTCCTGGTCCTGGCTTGGAGGACATGCAGATGGAGAGACTGATTTATTGTCCGTTGCTGTCAGAGAAGTAAAAGAAGAAGCAGGGATTAGTAATGTTCATCCTGTGTCAGAAGAAATTTTTTCCATGGAATCCCTGACTGTAGACGGGCATGTGAAAAAAGGAAAATATGTATCCAGCCATCTGCACTTTAATATAACATATCTCCTTGAGGCAGATTCAGAAGAGACTGTTTCCATAAAAGCAGATGAAAACAGTGGCGTAGCCTGGTTTTCACCGGAAGAAGCATTAAAGAAATCAACAGAACCGTGGTTTGTGAAGAATGTTTATACCAAGCTTATCAGAAAATTATTGATCGGGGATTATGCATAGATGGGCAAGAAATTCCGGATATTGGAACAGAAACAAAAATATCGTACAGAAATACTTTTTCTGAATTTTATCAGAGAAGGTTCTGTACGATATTTTTTATGAAAATTGATGAAACAATTAATACCAGCGGGTCATTGGCAGATTGTTATTAATTCCTTTTGTCATAAGGATCTGATGAAGATCAATGATTCCGTTGTGGAAGGTTGCTGCACATGCAGAAAGGTAAAGATCCCACATACGCAGGAAGTTTTCATCAAACATGGTCTTTTCTTTTTCGATATTGTCGCGGAAATTCTTTTCCCAGTGAAGTAATGTCTTATTGTAATGCAGGCGGAGATTTTCAATATCCAGAGTGTGGAAATTATCTTCAGCCATATGAGTCAGGATCTCACGGAGCTTGGAACAGTTCCACCTGGGAAAATATATTTTTTAACCCATGGATCGCCAGGATGTTCTTTCAGGGCACTGATAAAGTGAAGCAGGAATAATCCACCTGGTTTGAGGATTTTTTCTACGCAGTCAAGGAAGAGCTGATAATTTGTCACGGCCAACATGCTCCAGCATACCAACGCTGACAACACGGTCAAACTGATAACCGGATTTCGGCAGGTCACGGTAATCCATCAGTTCTACTGTAAGATAATCTTCCAGGCCCTGATCCTTGATACGTTTCTGGAATTCAGCATATTGTTCATGGCTTAATGTGATGCCTGTGCCGTGAATCTTATATTTTCTGGCAGCTTCGATGAGCAGAAATCCCCATCCGCAACCGATATCCAGAAGGGACATGCCCTCTTCAAGATGTAATTTCTTAAGAATGTAATCTACTTTGTTTACCTGTGCCTGATACAGAGTATCATCTTCATGAATGAAATAGCCACAGGAATAACTCATGGTTTCGTCCAGCCATAATTTATAGAAATCATTTCCGATATCATAGTGACTGGTTACTTCTTTTTCCTGGTTCTTTTTGGATGTAGAGCTGAACATAATTTTTTTCAGGGCAGATTCGTTGGTGGAAAATTTACCCATCTGTCCAAGAAAATGATCAAGAGCTTCATAAAGATTTCCCTCGATATCCAGATCACCACGCATGTAAGCTTCTCCCAGTGCGAGAGAAGTACTTTTCATCAGATCTGCGATAGGAATTGCTTTTTTGAAATTAACTGTAAATGTAGGTTCACCCTCTCCGATCAGATATTCGGAATTCTTGAACTTTACCAGAAATGGATAATCTGTAAAGCGTTCAAGGAACTGCACCATTGCTTTCTCTTCAGTCTTTTCTTCTAATGTCTTAAACATGATAGTATACCTCCTTTAACACAGGATAATGATACACCCTGGAGATAGCTTTACGTCAAGGGGATAATTGAACAAAAATATGTATAAAGATAACCGGAAAATCAGAGAAACTGTCGGTAAACGGCGGTATGTTCTGTTTTTGCGAAAAGAATGGAATCGAGATTCGATTGCCAGGATATATTTCTGGCTGATGAAAAAAACTCATTATGAAAGAAGCTTCTGCCAAAATATTCTTTTCCTGCAATTCATGAGATGGTATAATACAGGAAAAGTCAGGATATCTTCTGACAAAAAAGATGGTATGCGGAGGGTGGCTGTCAGCAGATTCTGACAGTAAAAGGGGGTGTTAATGCTATGCCTTCATATAAAGAACAGTTTAACCTGAGTATTTTTGACTACAGTCCTGTAGGATATTGCGTGCTGGAACTTGTGCTGGACGATAAGGGACAGCCGGTGGACTGGATCTACCGTTACTGTAAGATAGATGATCAGGTTGTACACCGTTACGATGCGCAAATGCTGAACGAGAGCACAGATGAAGAAGAAATCAAGGTGAAATGTCCATACTGCGGAAGAAAAATGTGTGAGGGACAGATCCATTCTTTCAATTCGGGAATGGAATGGAGATCAAAAGGTGAATCCATGCGGTTAAATACAGAGAAAGGTCTGTCAAAAATGATATATGGCGATCGGATCAGTGCTTGGCGATGTGAGTATTGCAAGAAGATCATCATATCTTATGAATGAAAGAAAAACAGATATGGAAATGGGGGGAACAACATGAAAAATTATTCAGAAGACGCAGGCAGACAGTATCATATTCAGGTGGCGAAAGGTGAAGTCGGACGTTACGTTATCCTGCCGGGAGACCCGAAGCGTTGTAAAAAAATTGCGCAGTATTTTGATGATCCGGTTTTTGTGGCAGATAACCGTGAGTATGTAACGTACACCGGAACACTGGATGGAGTAAAGGTAAGTGTGACTTCTACCGGAATCGGAGGGCCGTCGGCGTCTATTGCAATGGAAGAGCTTTATCAATGTGGTGCAGATACTTTTGTGAGGATCGGAACCTGCGGTGGGATGCAGCCGGAGGTAAAGAGCGGTGATATTGTTGTTGCAACGGGCGCGATTCGTATGGAAGGCACCAGCAAAGAGTATGCACCTATTGAATTTCCGGCAGTGGCAAATCTGGAAGTGATCAATGCACTTGTGGAAGGGGCAAAAAAAGAAGGATGTGAATTCCACACAGGTGTGGTACAGTCTAAGGATTCGTTTTATGGGCAGCATGAGCCGGAAACAAAACCGGTCAGCTATGAACTGATGAATAAATGGGAAGCATGGAAACGCCTCGGCTGCCTTGCTTCGGAGATGGAATCAGCTGCTCTTTTTGTGGTGGCAAATTATTTGAAAGTGAGAGTAGGTGCCTGTTTCCTGGTGCTTGCAAATCAGGAAAGAGAGAAGCTGGGCCTGGATAATCCTGTGGTACATGATACCGATAAAGCAATCCAGGTTGCAGTACAGGCGATCCGTGAACTGATCCGTGCAGATCAGGCACAGAAAAAAGAAGAATAACGTATATATGCCTGATTCAGGAAAGGTGGGAAAATCATGGAAAAGAAACAGATTGAAGAAATGATCGATCTGGCGATCAGACAGATGGACTATTCCTATGTGCCATATTCACATTTTCATGTAGGGGCGGCACTTCTTTCCCAAAACGGCACTTATTATACCGGGTGCAATATAGAAAATGCTGCCTATACTCCAACGAACTGTGCGGAAAGAACTGCTTTTTTCAAAGCAGTCAGTGAAGGCGTGAGAGACTTTCAGGCAATCTGTATCGTTGGCGGCAAGGATGGTGTTCCTACAGAATATGCAGCACCCTGTGGAGTATGCAGACAGGTTATGATGGAGTTCTGTGATCCGGAAACCTTTCAGATCATACTGGCAGTCAGCAGAGAAAAATATGATATCTTTGCGCTAAAGGAACTTTTGCCAATTGGATTTGGACCGGATAATCTGGAGTAACTGAAGTGATAAGTGCAGGTGGATACATGCAGAAATTTTCACGATATGAATGCAGTGCGGAGTAAAATATTGAAAAGTGATCACCCAGACGATGATATTACAGGCCGGGCGGTCACTTTTTCTTTATACAATCTCAATATGGGTTTCCTTTAAACTTTATGGAAAAACAAAAAACGCTGAAAATCTTTGATTAAGACTTTTCAGCGCTCTTAATAGCAGGGGATGAGAGAATCGAACTCCCACCAAAGGTTTTGGAGACCCCTATCATACCATTTGACCAATCCCCTATATTCAATTGTGTTTTCATCACTGTTGCAATTATACATATAAAACATACAATTGTCAAGAGATGAGAGTGCTTTTTTATACAAAATATAAATACCACCATATTTTTAACTGGTGAAAAAACGGCAGTAAACGGAGATGGAGGGATTTGAACCCTCGCACCGGTTGCCCGGCCTACCGCATTTCGAGTGCGGACCCTTCAGCCACTTGGGTACATCTCCGGATGCTTTCAAAGCTTTCCAGCAGCTTTCGTGAAAACCTTTATTATTATATAAGGTATCCGGAGAAAGGTCAATCTTTTTTAAAACTTTTCTTTTTTGTATTATTGACGAATCTTCCAGACTATAATATGATAATGAGATAAAGTGTACAGACAGAAGTGGATGTGCAGAAATGGAGGGAATTATGAGCGATAAGAAATCAGCGATTCTCAGAGCGGCGAAGGGTCTTACTGAGAATTATGCTTCTGAAGAACTTTTTATGCCGAAAAGCGGCAGACGTCTGCCGAACCGTTCGGTCATCATCGATATAGTAAGAGATCTGAAATCTATTGTATTTCCGGGATATTTCAGTACGGATACCAGTGCTACCGTATTTCCGGAGTATTATGTGGGACACAGACTGAATGATATTTATGACAGATTGAAGAACCAGATCGAGATCGCGCTTCTTTATCATGGAGAAGAGCCGGAAGAGGCAGAGGCGCATGCAGACAGAACTGCCTGTGGATTTTTTGAACAGCTTCCGGAAGTTCAGAGACTGCTTCTGACAGATGTGCAGGCAGGATTTGACGGAGACCCGGCAGCCAAGAGTAAGGAAGAAATCATTTTTTCCTATCCTGGATTGTTTGCAATCTATGTGTATCGTCTGGCGCATATCCTTTATAAAGAAAATATTCCGTTTATCCCACGAGTAATGTCTGAGTATGCACATGGACGCACAGGAATTGATATTAACCCAGGTGCAACCATTGGGGAGTATTTCTTTATTGATCATGGTACAGGTGTGGTTATTGGTGAGACAACAGAAATCGGAAACAATGTGAAGCTGTATCAGGGCGTAACTCTCGGAGCTCTTTCTACAAGAATGGGGCAGCAGCTTGCCAATGTGAAGCGTCATCCGACAATTTGTGATAATGTGACAGTTTATTCTAATTCCACAGTACTTGGCGGAGAAACTGTTGTGGGAGAGAGTACCATTATCGGTGGTAATACTTTTATTACAGAATCTATCCCTGCAAATACAAAGGTCAGTGCCAAGAGTCCGGAGCTTGTGATTAAGAAACCGAAGACTCAGGTTTCTGCTACAAATGTATGGGATTATTGATAACAAATCAAATAAAT